>Ga0209190_1001692_pt1 | contig 15278 bp, 13 predicted proteins | sample M_140205_XF_Meta_FD_187315 | JGI IMG/M metagenome (GOLD analysis project Ga0209190, IMG submission 187315) | Freshwater microbial communities from Lake Montjoie, Canada to study carbon cycling - M_140205_XF_MetaG (SPAdes) (version 2) | ecosystem: Environmental > Aquatic > Freshwater > Lake... | reverse complement strand
AGAGTTTTAGACCAGGAAGGAATTCAATCGTGACTTTGGGATCAGAAGGTGCTGTGTTGATTGCTTCTAATGGAAATCTGACTCGAGTGAGTGCGCCAAAAGTTAATGCGGTAGATTCAACCGGTGCTGGTGATGCCTTCGTTGGAGTTTTTGCTTTTGGCCTAGCAAGTGGGAAGAGTCCAGAAGATGCCATGAAGCTAGGAATTAAAGTTGCTTCCATGAGCGTCACACGTAAAGGTGCGCAATCCTCATATCCTTCTCAAGCAGAGATAGAGACACTTTCATAACCTCGTAATACAAAAGTTGGTCTGCGCACTGGCTCCCCCGCTAATTGCATATGTGGATATTTCTCCCACAACGCTGGCAGCGAAACACTCATCTCCAAGCGGGCAAGAGGTGCACCCAAACAGAAATGAATTCCAGCACCAAAACCAATGTGTGGGTTTGGATCGCGAGTTAAATCCATTTCATCAGCACGCTTAAACACTTCAGAATCACGATTAGCTGAGCCAATCAGGGCTGCAATCTTCTGGCCCTTTTCAATCTTTACGCCTCCAAGTTCCGTATCAACGGTTGCTGTGCGCTCAAATAAGTGAAGCGGGGCATCAAAGCGCATGAACTCTTCAAGGGCGCTCTCAGTTATCGCCCGAGGATTCTTGCGCAACAACTCTGCCTGGTCTGGGCGCTCAAGTGCTGCAACCATTCCATTTCCAAATGCATTCACACTTGCTTCATGACCGGCGTTGAGTAAGAGCACGCATGTTGCCACTAATTCATGGGAGTTTAATTTCTCACCATTTTCTTCAACTATTGCTAAATCAGTAATCAGATCCTGGCCTGGATTTGTTTTACGGAGTTCAGCTAAACTGCGAACATACTCAGCAAACTCGCCCGCTGCCTTCTTGGCTTCGATTTGGTACTGCTCTGAGGGATTGACTTCATACATCTTCACAATTGATTGCGACCATGGACGCAATAAGTGCTCTTCAGATTCTGGAAAGCCTAACAAATCAGCGATGATTTTCACCGGTAGTGGTTCTGCGTAATCAGCGATTAAATCAAAGTTCTCCCCTGATTTAACTTTCTCATCGATTGCATCCAATAGTTGTTGTGTGATGCGCTCTACCGCAGGTCGCATACCTTCAATCTTATTTCGATTAAATGCCTTTGCGACCAATGATCGCAGGCGTGTGTGCTTGGGTGGTTCACTATCTAAAATTGAATCTGAGTGCAGCCAGTTAAAAGTTTCCCACTCAAATTCTGGGCTCTTGTCTGTGAAAATACGACCTAATGACTTATTTCTAAAGACATCATTTGCATCACTGTGGCGTGCTGCAAGAAATATCTGCATCCCCTCATGCCAGACGGGCTTACCAATCTCACGAAGAACCTTTAACTGCTCATATGGGTCAGCGACAAAAGTGGGATTATTGAAATCAATCATTACTCAGCAGAGATTTTCGCATAGCCAGGCTTGATAACGCCATCAATAATCTTTAAACGCTCTGGATATGGAATAAACGCACTCTTCATCGCATTAATTGTGATGCGCTGAAGCTCTGCAAAATCCCAGCCAAATGCCTTTACCGCCTCTTCCATCTCAAATGACATTGAAGTCTGACTCATCAAGCGGTTATCAGTGTTAAGAGTGACTCTAAAGCGCAAGCGGGCCAAGGCTCCGATGGGATGCTCGGCATAGCTCTTTGCTGCCCCTGTTTGAAGATTAGAAGTTGGACATAGTTCAAGTGGAATTCTGCGGTCTCGAACGTAGGAAGCGAGTTGTCCTAGCTTTGGCTCTGGGCCTGAGAAATCAATATCGTCGATGATTCGAACTCCATGGCCTAAACGTTCAGCACCGCATAGTTGAATTGCTTCCCAAATAGAAGGCAGTCCATAGGCTTCACCTGCGTGAATGGTGAAGTGAGCATCCTCTTTACGCAAATAATCAAATGTATCTTTCTGATCACTTGGTGGGAATCCATCTTCAGGGCCTGCAATATCAAAACCAACAACACCCTTATCACGATACTTGACTACTAATTCAGCAACCTCTTGTGAAAGTTTGTTTTGGCGCATTCCGCAGAGCAATGAAAAGACATGAATCTCATGACCTTCAGCTTTAGCCTCTGCCATTCCTTGCTTATAGCCTTCAATAGTTGCATCAACAACATCGGCCATTGATAAGCCTTTTTCTGTGAAGAGCTCCGGTGCGCCGCGAACTTCTGCATAGACAACACCATCTCGTGCCAAATCTAATGCGCATTCACGGGCAACTCGAATAATGTCTTCACGTCGTTGCATCACTGCGATTGTGTGCGAAAAGGTTTCTAAGTAGCGAACTAAAGAACCTGAATCGCATGATTCACGGAACCATGTTGCAAGTTCAGCAGCATCAGTAGTTGGAAGTGCGGTGTAACCAATTTCGCCTGCGATATCAATAATTGTTTGTGGGCGTAGTCCACCATCTAGATGGTCGTGCAGTAGCACTTTTGGAACACGCTTGATCTGCGCTGGTGAGGGCTTACTCGTAAGACTCAACTGAAGGCTCTCAATCCGTAATTCGTTCGACTACTAGTGGCAATCTATCTATTTTCCCATCCTTTGGTAAATCGCCAATAGTTACTGAATTAGTGAGCGATTCCTGAGCACGGGTAAAGGCTGCTGGAGTATCGGTGTGCAATGTATAGAGCGGTGCTCCGGCAGCAACAACATCACCTGGTTTAGCGTGAATCTGGATTCCAGCCCCAGCCTGAACTGCCTCGCCTTGGCGTGATCGACCTGCACCTAAACGCCAGGCAGCCAGCCCCACCTTCATTGCATCCATTGAAAGAATCGTTCCACCGGATGGAGCTGTAATAACTAGATTTTCTTTTGCAGTTGGAAGTTTTGCATCAGGATCTCCACCCTGAGCGCTAATCATCTGGCGCCACACATCCATTGCTTTCCCATTTTTCAACATATCAGCTGGATCAACGTTAGTGATACCAACAAGTTCTAACATCTCACGTGCAAGTAGAACGGTAAGATCGATGATATCGGCTGGTCCACCGCCGGCCAAAACTTCTACAGATTCGCGTACTTCTAAAGCATTACCTGCAGTTAAGCCCAATGGAATATCCATGGCTGTTACGAGTGCGATTGTCTTTACTCCAGCACGTTTGCCCAGACCCACCATTACGTGAGCCAACTCTTTAGCCTTTTGCGGATCGCTCATAAATGCACCAGCACCAGTCTTAACATCTAGAACTAATGCACTTGTTCCTTCAGCGATCTTCTTACTCATAATCGATGATGCAATGAGGGGAATAGCTTCCACCGTTGCAGTCACATCGCGCAATGCATAGAGTTTCTTATCCGCTGGTGCTAATCCCGCTCCAGCTGCACAAATTACTGCGCCGCAATCTTGCAATACTTTAAGCATCTCTTCATTTGATAATGATGCCCGCCAGCCAGGAATTGATTCCAACTTATCTAAAGTTCCACCCGTATGGCCAAGACCTCGACCAGAGAGCTGCGGAACGGCAGCACCGCACGCTGCAACTAAAGGCGCAAGCGGCAAAGTGATCTTGTCTCCCACTCCACCTGTTGAATGCTTATCAACTGTTGGTCGCGTTAGCGCTGACCAATTCATGCGCTCACCACTATTGATCATTGCATCAGTCCATCGAGAAATTTCTCGAGATTCCATACCGTTGAGCAAGATGGCCATTAAGAGTGCAGACATTTGTTCATCGGCTACTGCGCCGCGTGTATATGCGTCAATCACCCAGTCAATTTGTGGATCAGTTAATGAATGTCGATCACGTTTAGCAGCGATTACTTCAGCTGCTGAGAAAGCCTCAACCTGCGACATTTAGCGCTCGTTGCGGTCTAAATCATCTGGACCAAAAGCCCAAGGCAACATATCTGCCATTGTCTGTGGTCCATCATCTGTCATCAAAAGCGCCTTAGCTCCACCATGTTCAAATAAAAGTTGGCGGCATCGTCCACATGGTGCCAAGTGATTTCCCTGTCCATCAACACATGAGATTGCGACTAAACGTCCCCCACCTGTGGCGATCAGGTTTGAGACTAAGCCGCACTCTGCGCAAAGGCCTAAACCATAACTGGCATTTTCAACATTACATCCTGAGACAATGCGCCCATCATCCACTAACGCTGCAACACCAACAGGAAACTTTGAATAAGGGGCATAGGCAGTTTTCATTGCTGCTACTGCAGCAGTGTGCAACGCATCCCAATCTATTGTGCTCATTGCAATCCCCCGCGACGGTATGGCATACCGTCAGCTGCTGGCATTCGAAGTCGCTGGGATGCAAGTGACATCACTAGAAGCGTTGCGATGTATGGTGTCATTGTCACTAACTGTCCTGGTAAAACATCGACGGCTAAGAAGAACCACATAAAGCCAGCTGACAATACCCCACTAATTGATGCAGAAAGATATTTACCTTTACGCACATCGCGATAAACAAGGTAGGCGAGTATGACAACGATTAAAAGAATCAGGGCATGGATCGCCGCTGAATCGCGTAACTGAAGCGCATCAGCAAAACCAAACAAACCAGCACCCATCAGAATTCCACCTGGACGATAATTACCAAAGAGGAGTGCAGCAAGACCGATGTAACCGCGTCCAGCTACCTGATTTTCTTGATAGTGATTTGCCGCAACAATTGCTAAGAATCCACCACCTAACCCTGCTAAGCCACCTGAGATTAGAACACCTGAATACTTCATCAAGTAAACATTGACGCCGAGTGACTCAGCAGCAATTGGTGCCTCACCAGCGCTGCGTAGTCGAAGGCCGAAAGATGTTTTCCAAAGAATAAAGAATGAGATTGGAACTATTGCAACTGCAATCACAGTCACATATGAAAGATCTCCAGTTAAGCCACGGATAATCGCAGCCACATCAGAGATGAAAAACCAGTGTTTTTCAGCGATTGGCGTCAAAATATCTGGACTCTTCCAGCCCAAGTAAGTGCCGCCAGAAAGAACGGGTAGGCCGTTGTTTGAGATTGGACCAATATCTGGTGATTGAGATGGCCCTGGCCACGATCCACCTTGATACAAAATTGTTGAAAGGTAGCGCACTAAACCTGCAGCAATGATGTTGATAGCAACACCAGAAACCACATGGTCGACACCAAAAGTAATTGTTGCAATAGCGTGCACAAGTGCACCTACTGCGCCAAAGAATATTGCAGCTGCTAAACCAAGCCATGGCCCATGCTTAGATCCAATAAAGCCGCCAGCCCATGCACCAAGAATCATCATGCCCTCAAGGCCAATGTTTACAACTCCTGAGCGCTCAGAGAACAAACCACCAAGTCCAGCTAAAACAATTGGTACTGAGAGCAGAAGGGCTGCGGAAGCTGTTCCAACACTAGTTAAGTCATTGGCCCCAGTGATTAAGCGGATTATTGATATAACAAGAATCAAAAGTGTTGCATTAAGTAAGAGCTTGGTTGCTTTAGTTTTCACGCTGCCACGACCTTTGCCAGCTCTTTGCTCTGCAGTGTTAACTTGTAACGGCGAACAACCTCGTAGGCAATAACTGAACTCAGTAATATTGAGCCTTGCATAATCACATAAGTTTCAGGAGCTATATCGATAAGCTCAAGGGATCGAGAGCTCACTTCAAGGAAACCAAATAGCAATGCACTAACTCCCATTCCAACTGCGCCATTTCGACCTAGTAGCGCCACTGCAATTGCTGAGAAGCCGATGCCTGATCTAAATCCCATGGTGTAAGAGTGAGTATCACCGAGTACCTCTGGAAGACCAGCCAAGCCAGCAATTGCACCTGAAATAACTAGCGCTAGAAAAGTCATTTTCTTTGAATTAACTCCACTGACACGAGCCGCTATTGGATTGGCACCTGATGCCCGTAATTCAAAACCAAATCGTGTGCGATTAACAATGAACCAGAAGGCAATTCCAAGTGCAATCGCGACCAGCAACATGCCATATACGCCGCCGCCAGGCTGATCTTCTACGCCTAATTTATTCAATAAAGGCATCAAATCTGGAAACTGTGCCGAGGTTGGAAGAACCTTGGTGGTCAAGTTATTAGAGCCTTCAGTAATTTCTGCAAAGTATTGCGAAAATAGAAACGATGTGAGTCCAACGGCAAGTGAGTTCAACATAATTGTTGAGATAACTTCGCTCACTCCACGCTTAACCTTTAAATATGCAGCAATTGCAGCCCATAGCCCACCGACTGTCATGGCAATCAGAAACACTGCAAGCACATGAAGCACAGGTGGCAAAACAAATTTCGCACTCAGGTAGGCACTAAAGAGTGCGCCTAATCGCAGCTGGCCTTCAACACCAATATTAAATAGGCCTGCTCTGAAAGTTACAGCAATTGCAATAGCTGCAATGTAATAAGGAGTAGCTGTATTGAGAATTTCAAGTAAAGAACCAGCTTGAGTTCCAAACTCCCACATTGTCTTATAAGCAGCAACCGGGGATTTCTTGGAAGCTAAAACTGCCAAACTAGAGATGACAATTGAAACGACGGCTGCAGCGATAGGTGCTGCAATGGCTAGAAGAACTTGTGACGTTGATGGTTTTTTCATTGTGCACCAGTCATCGCTGATCCAAGTTGCTCAGGAGTTGTCTTTTGCGGATTAAGTTCTGCAGTAATCGCTCCGCGCAGCATCACCAGAAGTCGATCAGACATTCCAATGAGTTCTTCCAGGTCGGCTGAAATCAATACGATGGCCATTCCCTTTTCGCGTGCACGGCGAAGCTCTTCCCAAATTGCCGCTTGTGCACCAACATCCACACCACGAGTTGGGTGTGATGCAACAAGGAGGGCAGGTGCCTTGCTCATTTCACGGCCCACGATAAATTTTTGTTGGTTTCCACCTGATAGGGCTGCCGCCAAAGTGTGAGGCCCTGGTGCACGAACATCGAACTCATCCATGATTACTCGAGTATCTGCAATTGTGGCTTTTTTATCTAGAATAAAACCGCGCATCACAGGCTTACTTCGCTGGTGCCCAAGAATTCTATTTTCCCAAAGCGGTGAAGCCATCATTAATGCTTGTCGCTGGCGATCCTCTGGAATCAAGCCAATACCTGCATCATGGCGGTGAGCTACGGTGTAGTTATCTATGTTTTCACCTTTAAATTCAATCTGGCCGGTGTATTCACGCAAACCCATGATTGCTTCGACTAACTCAGCTTGGCCATTTCCTTCAACTCCAGCTATGCCAATAACCTCACCAGCTTGCAGGTCAAAAGAGATATGGGAAATCAAATCCCGGCTACCTGATTTAGTTGGAACCGAAACATCTTTGAGTGAGAGAGTTACTTCAGGACGGCGCGTATCGCCATGAGTTGTTGGCTGTGGCAGTTCACTTCCAACCATGAGCTCGGCTAACTCCCTAGCTGTGACATTTTTAGATTTCACCTCGGCAACAGTTGAGCCGGCACGAACCACTGTTACATCATCGGCAACGCGTAATACCTCATCGAGTTTGTGAGAGATAAAGATAATTGCCATTCCTTCAGCGCGTAAACCTTTAAGTGCATTGAATAGATCATCAACTTCCTGAGGAACTAACACCGCTGTTGGTTCATCAAAAATCAAGATTCGTGCACCACGATAAAGAACCTTCAGAATTTCAACACGTTGACGCTGCCCAACACCTAACTCTTCAACCAGAATATCTGGATCAACATCTAAACCATATGCCGCAGACATGTCAGCAACTTTCTTGCGGGCTGCAGTAAAGTCAATTGTGATCCCATGCTTAGGTTCAGCACCCAAAATAATGTTTTCTAGGACTGTAAAGTTATCTGCCAACATAAAGTGCTGGTGGACCATACCAATGCTGGCATCGATGGCATCATTAGGGTTTTTAAAATTAACGCTCTGGCCATTGACCAATATTTCGCCGCTATCTGGGCGCTGCATTCCATACAAAATCTTCATTACGGTGGATTTTCCTGCACCGTTTTCACCAACGAGAGCGTGAACAGTCCCTGTTTCAACTTTCATAGACACATCTTTATTGGCGGTTACGCCTGGGAAGCGCTTGGAGATGTGTCGCAGTTCAACAGCTACTGACACTTAATGACTCTCCTTTGAGTTGATAATTAAAAAACATTTGGCCCAACAAGGAGATTTAACTCCATTGTTGGGCCAAATGCCACTATTTAGTAAGTGATTAAGGCTTTGTTGGAACTACGATCTTTCCAGCCTTAATTGCTGCTGCAGCCTTATCGATTGCAGCCTTGTACTTGGTGATGTATCCGCCAGAGTATGAAACTCCAACGCCATCTAGTGCTAGGTCATATTTACGACCATAGATTCCTGATGCATCTAGAACGTCGTTAACTGAAGAACCTGCAACAGCTGTTGCGATTACGTCATAAACAGCACGGTCAACGCGCTTGATCATTGATGTAAGCATGTTCTTCTTCTCAGCAGCTGAAGCTGTTAGATACTGATCGGCGTCAACTCCGATAGTCCAAACCTTCTTGCCAGCATTTGCTGCATCTGTTGCAGCTGCGAAGTTACCCGCACCTGAACCACCAGCAGCTGAGTAAATAACATCTGTGCCCTTGTCGATCATTCCCTTAGCAATAACCTTTGCCTTAGCTGGGTCATTGAAACCAGAGAAGTCTGGGAACTCAGTTACATACTTAACATCGACAGTTGCAGACTTCTTTGTTGCCTTAACGCCAGCAACGAATCCTGCTTCAAACTTCTGTAGTAGTGGAATACGAACTCCACCGATGTAACCGATCTTTCCTGACTTTGATGCAAGTGCTGCTGCAACGCCAGCTAGGTATGAACCTTGCTCTTCAGCAAATACAAGACCTGCAACGTTAAGAAGATCTACTGATGCATCATCAACAATTCCAAACTGAGTGTTTGGATAATCTGAAGCAACAGCCTTTAGTGGGCCTGCATACAAGAAACCAACTGCAATAATTGGGTTGTATCCAGCCTTAGCGAGCAAGCGGAGCTTGTCTTCGCGCTCTGAATCTGAACCTGTTGTGACAGTTACTTCTTTAGCAGTAACGCCAAACTTCTTCTTGGCAGCATCTAGACCAGCTGCTGCAGAGTCATTGAAAGACTTGTCTCCGCGGCCACCGATGTCATAAGCAAGTCCAACTTTTACCTTTGATGCTGCAGTAGCTGATGGTGCAACAAATGCAGTTGCTGCAATAGTTGCCGCAGCGATAACTGCTACGAGACGAAATACTTTCTTCAATTTTCCTCCTTCAAGGGGCTCCCCTACGCCTACCAAAAGCAGGTATAGAAGCTCTGTGTGTATCTGAGCCTAGTAGTTGTGCATGAATAAACTCAACACATGCCTGCATGATTTAGGCATAGGCAGGTAACGTTTTGGATAAGTCTCAACCTGGAGTTGATACTGCTAAGGCTTGATTATTTAACGATCCCCAGGTTTTCATAGGCTTTTTCAAGGGTTTGGGAGGCCACCACGCGGGCTTTTGCCGCCCCATTATGCAAAATATCAAGCAAATGCTTCTCATCGCTCAACAAATCAATTGCCTTAGCGCGAATTGGTCGGAAATATTCAACAACAACCTCAGCCACTGCGCCTTTAAAGTCGCCATAACCCTTGCCATCAAACTCTTTTTCAAGCGCTGGGATGGATTTGCCAGAAAGCGCACTATGAATTGTGAGCAAATTACTAATTCCAGGCTTTTCTTTTTCATCAAATTTCACTTCGCGCCCAGCATCTGTTGCCGCACTCTTAATCTTCTTTGCATTTGATTCCGGGGTGTCCATTAACTCAAGAACACCTGCGGCAGAGCCTGATGACTTACTCATCTTGGCCGATGGATCTTGTAGATCTTGGATTTTAGCTGCAGTCTTTAAAATAAAGTTTTCAGGAATCGTAAATGTCTCACCGAAACGAGTATTAAATCGGCCCGCCAAATCTCGAGTTAGTTCAATGTGTTGGCGCTGATCTTCCCCGACTGGAACTAAGTTGGCTTGATACAACAAAATATCTGCAGCTTGCAACATGGGATAAGTGAAAAGCCCAACACGCGCAGAGTCTGAGCCACCCTTGGCAGATTTGTCTTTGAACTGCGTCATGCGGCTTGCTTCACCAAAGCCAGCCATGCACTCCATTAACCAGCCAAGTTGATTGTGTTGTGGCACTTGTGACTGAACAAAGAGCGTTGATTTCTCGGGGGAAATTCCAAGTGCAATTAACTGCGCAGCCGAGGCTAAGGTCCGCTTTCGTAGTAGAGCAGGTTCAATTTCTCCAGTTAAGGCATGTAAATCAACAATGCAATAAAAGGCATCGTGACCATCTTGTAATTCAACCCACTGCTTAACGGCGCCTAAGTAGTTACCCAGGTGAAAGGAATCACTTGTTGGTTGGATTCCAGATAAAACCCGCTTTGCGCTCATGCGTTAATTCTTTCACACATCATGCGCTACGAGAGATCAATAGCGCTCCAGCGCGCTTGCCCTCCATAGAAAGCACTGTAATTCGCACTCTATCGACCACTACAACGTCATGTTCCTTAGGAATTCGGCCCAAATGATGCATAACAAAGCCACTGGCGGTTTCATAGGGACCATCTTGAATTTCTAAGCCGGTCTGCTCAACTAAATCCTCAATTGATATCAGGCCATCAACTTCAAAATCGCCTGTGCGTGACTCCACTGCGATATCTGATTCAACATCATCATATTCATCTCGGATATCACCGATAAGGCACTCCACTAAATCTTCAAGAGTCACGATGCCATCAGTACCACCATATTCATCAAGGACGATAGCCACATGCTGTCCTTGTTTACGCATCTCAGAGAGCGCCGGCAAAATACCTTTTGTTCCAGGCAAAAACATAATGGTTCGAACAAGTTCAATTATCTTTGTTTCCTTAGTGGCCAAAGAAGTGTCAAGCAGATCTCGCACGTGAATAAAACCAATCACTTCATCAGAAGATCCACGGATTACTGGGTAACGAGAATGCGCTTTATCAACGACTAGCTCAATGGCTTTTCCAACGGTGAATGAGACATCCATAAAATCTACTTCCGTGCGCGGAACCATTACTTCATGGATCTGGCGCTCTGAAGCGTTAAATACTTCTTCGACAATGTCACGCTCTTCATCACTTAAGGCAGCATGGCCAGCCACAAGATCTAGAAGCTCTTCTTCAGAGATCTGGCTTCTTGCCTCTTTCGGATCAATACCAAATGCGCGCACGACAAAATCTGTTGACTTTGAAAGCAGCCAGATAACTGGGCGAAAGATCTTGGCGATTACATCAATTATTCCCGCTGAAGCTAACGAGATTTCTTCACTTCTAAAGAGAGCAAGTCGCTTTGGAACAAGTTCGCCAAAGACAAGTGAGAAGTAGGCAATAACTAGTGTCACCCCAATGATTGAAAGGGTTGTGCTCAAGCCCGTTGATAATCCTTCGCCTTCTAGCCAAGGAATGACGTAATCGCCCAATCTCTCAGCACCTAAAGCTGCTGATAAAAAGCCAGAGACAGTCACGCCAACTTGAGCAGCAGCTAAAAAGCGGTTGGGATTCTCAGCTAGCTTTGCAACGCGAGCACCACGTTTTCCACGGCCAGCAATCTGGCGGATCTGGCTCTCACGCAAAGAGATCAGGGCTATTTCAGCGGCAACAAACAGGGCGGCCAACAAGATAAGGCCAGCAACGAGAGCGAGATCTGCAAGTAGCGTACCGAGCGAGTGAGACTCCATTAGATGGACAAGTATACGGCACCGCACCTCTAGGCGGCCTAGCCAATCTCCCCCTTTACGCGTAACCTTCGTGCGTTGGCCCACCCGGGCCATCACCTTCATCCACGGACCGTCGGGCACGTACCTGCCCGGAGAAGGAGAGAAATCTCATGGCATCAGTAGTTTTCGAAGCCGCATCACGTATCTATCCAGGAACTACAGCACCTGCTGTCGATAAATTAAATCTCACTGTCAATGACGGTGAGTTTTTAGTTTTAGTCGGACCATCAGGTTGCGGTAAGTCAACATCACTTCGTATGTTGGCAGGACTTGAAGAAGTTGATAACGGAAGAATCTTGATCGGTGATCGCGACGTTACAAACGTTGCACCAAAAGATCGCGATATCGCGATGGTATTCCAGTCATATGCGTTGTACCCACACATGAGCGTTGCAGAAAATATGGGTTTCGCTCTTAAAATCGCTGGAACTCCAAAAGAAGAACGTGATCGTCGCGTTCTTGAAGCAGCTAAGTTGCTTGACCTTGAGCCATACCTAGAGCGCAAGCCAAAAGCTCTTTCAGGTGGACAACGTCAGCGCGTTGCTATGGGTCGCGCAATTGTTCGCGAGCCTCAGGTTTTCCTTATGGATGAACCACTTTCAAACCTTGATGCGAAGTTGCGTGTTGCAACTCGCACACAGATCGCTGCATTGCAGCGTCGCTTAGGAATCACAACTGTTTATGTAACACACGACCAGGTTGAAGCTATGACAATGGGCGATCGCGTTGCAGTTCTTAAGGATGGCTTGCTCCAGCAAGTAGACACACCTCGCAATCTTTATGACAACCCAGCTAACGCTTTCGTTGCAGGCTTTATTGGCTCACCAGCCATGAACTTGCTCAACGCTCCAATCGTGGGCGGCAAAGCGATGCTCGGAAATCTTGGACTTGCTGTTCCAGCCTCTGCTGGAAATGAAGTAACTGTTGGTGTTCGCCCAGAAGGCTTCACACCATCTACTGAAGGATTCCATGTCTTGGTTGAAGTAGTTGAAGAACTTGGTTCAGATGCTTTCGTTTATGGAAAGCCAGCTGACACAAACGTTAAGTTCGCTAACGCAACAGATGAAGGCGCACAGATTATTGTTCGCTGGGATCCAAAGAATCCTCCAAAGGCTGGTCAAACAATCACTGTTACTGCAAATCCAAATGCAGTTCACTTGTTTAGCTCAACAACTGGAGAGCGTGTTTAAAGTATTAAATAAAAAACCCGCTGTATCTATACGGCGGGTTTTTATTGGAATTTTATGCCATTGCTTTTTTTAGGTTTTCATCGATTGAATTCAAGAACTCCTGAGTTGTTTGATACGGAGCCTCTTTTGAAATCAGCAAAGATAAATCCTTAGTCATCTTGCCTTGCTCAACAGTTTCAATACAAACGCGCTCTAAGGTGTCGCAAAACTTAGCAAGATCTGCGTTGTTATCAAGCTTTGCACGGTGAGCAAGTCCACGAGTCCACGCAAAGATTGATGCGATGGGATTTGTAGAAGTTGCTTTACCCTTTTGGTGATCACGGTAGTGACGAGTAACAGTGCCGTGTGCCGCCTCTGATTCAACAATCTTTCCATCTGGTGTCATCAATACAGAAGTCATCAGACCCAGTGAGCCGTAACCCTGAGCCACAGTGTCAGATTGAACATCGCCGTCATAGTTCTTACATGCCCAGACATAGCCACCCTCCATGCGAAGTGACATTGCAACCATGTCATCAATCAGGCGGTGTTCATACCAAATACCTGCAGCATCAAAGGCTGCCTTGAACTCTGCTTGAAAAATCTCTTCAAAGATATCTTTGAAGCGGCCATCATAGGCCTTCAAGATTGTGTTCTTAGTTGAAAGGTAAACCGGGTACTTACGATTAAGGCCATAGTTCAAAGAAGCACGGGCAAAGTCACGGATTGATTCATCCAAGTTATACATACCCATTGCAACACCAGATGATTTGAAATCAAAAACTGTGTATTCGGTTGGGGCAGAGCCATCTTCTGGAACAAATGACATTGTTAGCTTGCCAGGACCTGGAACCTTGAAATCTGTTGCTCGGTATTGATCACCAAATGCGTGGCGGCCAATAACAATTGGCTTAGTCCAGTGTGGAACTAGACGTGGAACGTTGCTAATAATAATTGGCTCACGGAAAATAACGCCACCTAAGATATTGCGCACAGTTCCATTAGGAGACTTCCACATCTTCTTAAGACCAAACTCTTCAACACGGGCCTCATCAGGAGTAATAGTTGCGCACTTAATACCAACACCGTGCTTTTGGATTGCATGAGCTGAATCAATAGTTACTTGATCATCTGTTGCATCACGGTTTTCCATACCAAGGTCGTAGTACTCAAGATTGACCTCCAAATAAGGAAGGATTAATGAGTCTTTAATGAACTGCCAGATGATGCGCGTCATCTCATCACCATCTAGTTCAACAACGGTGCCTTCAACTTTTATCTTGGCCATGTAACGCGCTCCTTTAGAGTGTTTGTACGTCTGCTTGCTTTGCACGAACTGCTTCAGCTGCCGCCTTGAGGGCTTCAACTTCAGAGTCCGTCAACTTGCTTTCAACAACTTTCTTAATTCCACTGCGGCCAATCTCGGCTTCAACACCTAGATAGACACCTGAGATTCCATATTCGCCATCAACCCAAGCACATACTGGCATTACGGCACCTGAATCTTCGATGACAGCTTTTGCCATTCTGGCAGCAGCTGCAGATGGTGCGTAGTAAGCAGAACCCGTCTTAAGAAGTGCAACTACTTCAGCTCCGCCGTTGCGTGTGCGATCTACTAATTCATCGATTTCAACCTGTGAAAGCAAATCACTGAGCGGCTTGCCATCTACTGTGCAGCGACTTGGAACTGGAACCATGGTGTCGCCATGTGAACCAAGAGTCAGAGTCTTAACTGAACCAACTTTTACGCCCAGCTTTTCTGCAACAAAGTTAGTAAAGCGGGCAGTATCAAGCATTCCTGCCTGACCCATGACACGGTTTTTTGGAAAGTTAGTTGCAAGTTGAGCAAGGGCAGTCATTTCATCCAATGGGTTTGAAACCACAATGATGACTGCACTAGGTGAGTGCTTAGCAATATTTTCAGCAACTCCACGAACGATTCCTGCGTTAACGCCGATGAGATCCATACGGCTCATGCCAGGCTTGCGTGGAAGGCCTGCAGTAATAACTACTACATCTGAATTAGCCGTTGCTTCATAGCCGGCACCTTCAGGAGATGTTGTTGCGCCAATTATCTTTGTCTCAAAACCTTCGATTGAACGAGATTGGTTCATATCAAGGGCTAGACCTTCAGGCTTTCCCTCAAGGATGTCAGTTAAAACGACGGTGTCGAAGATGTTGTATTCAGCTAAACGAAGCGCAGTTGTTGAACCATAAAAACCTGCACCAACTACTGTGACTTTTCCGCCCATGGCGTACTCCTTACATTCGACAATACGCCCAACTCTACCGCCCGCGAGGAAGTGCAATTGCCAGTGCAAAAAGGGCTATTGCTATAAGA
>Ga0209190_1001689_pt1 | contig 15300 bp, 17 predicted proteins | sample M_140205_XF_Meta_FD_187315 | JGI IMG/M metagenome (GOLD analysis project Ga0209190, IMG submission 187315) | Freshwater microbial communities from Lake Montjoie, Canada to study carbon cycling - M_140205_XF_MetaG (SPAdes) (version 2) | ecosystem: Environmental > Aquatic > Freshwater > Lake... | reverse complement strand
TATTTCAGAACATCCCGTATTTACGATTAACAGTCAACGGTTTCGTGATTTGATTTGTTTATGGGTACTTGCTGAACACGGTGGAATATGGATTAACACCGTGCACCAAGAACACGGTGGAATATGGATTAACACCGTGCACCAAGAACACGGCGGGATATGGATTAACACCGTGCACCAAGAACACGGCGGGATATGGATCAACGCCTTGCACCAAGAACATGATGTTAGTACCGTGCACCAAGAACACGGTGGTAATCTATTAGAATTAGCATACAATTCTGATAAGGAATTTAATGGATATTATACACCTCACGGTATTGATACACGCTATATGGAATGTAAAAAAGAAACTCCCTTTATTTCTGCATGGCGCGATGAGTATTCACGGATGGCTCAGTTTCCTTCTGTTGAACGATATTTGGAATCACGTTCTATAGGAGACATCCGATATGAAAATATGGATCCACTTATGGTTGCATGCAAATTGATTCTTCCTGAACATATTAAGAATATTGAATTACGTGGTTGATTTATTCGGCTTTTACTTTTTGGTCAGCCTTCGTCTTTTGCCATTTCGTATACATATGCGTCCATTGCGGAAAGTAGGATGATCCTAGTTTCTCAATGGCTAGCTCATGAAGTTGTTTTTCTTGCGGCGTGAGTTGAGCGTAAAACTCATCAAAATCGACAGGAAGCGGAGCGGGCTTTGGCGGCGTGTAGCGTTGCATTTCTTGGCTTTATCTATATTTAAATTATTATTCAATTTTATTTATAATAATAGATGCACTTCAAAGATAAAAAAGTTCTTGAAATTAAAACAGTAGATGATATGCTTACTATTCTAAAAAAGGGAAATCCCTTATCATCTTATAAAAAAGGCACTCGCGTTACTGTTTATAATAAGATGGAGCAAGGTTCCTATGTTCTTACAGAGAATCCTGGAAAAAACTTTCATCCTGAATTTGAACCAGCTTATATACCTGCAGAAATGTTAGAACTTGGTGTTTTTGAGGGGAAATACCTGAATGATTGTCTCCTTCAATTTCCCAAAGAATGGTTCCTTGGCGCCATCAAAAAAGGCAAGCTATCTCCCGAAGGTGCCAATCCTGAACTCAACTGTTTCGGTGTAAAATCACGATTAAGTATTCAAGAATGGCAGGAATATGGATGGGTTCCTAATAAGGATGGGCATGTAGCTAAACAATATCCTTTGCTATCAGATGCTAATGTAAATTACGACAAAAAAGGATGGTTTCAATGGTATTGCCGCTATTATATGGGTCGACGCATTCCCGAGTTAGATTTGATTCAAATCAAACGCTGGAAAGCATTCCGACGACACGTTGGTCAAATCAAGGCCAATTGCAAGAAAGGTGATTTAGATTGCCGTCCGATTCAACGACAAGCTCTTTTGCAATGGGCACATAATCCGTTTATTTAGTTGCATATAAGTAGAGAATGAGTCATATTAATAATAATAACATGCGTTATATTCCATTTAATTATCATTCTTCTTTATCAAATAATAATAACAATAATGTTTATTTAGGAAATATTGAAGAAAGAGAGAGCGACAATGAGAACGAGAACGCGAACGAGAACGAGAGAAAAAGAAAAATAGAAAGAGAAAGAGAAATAGAAAGAGAAAGAGAAATAGAAAGAGAAAGAGAGGAAAAAGAGAGAGAGAGAGGAAAAAGAGAGAGAGAGAGAGCAATAAAGATATATGAAGAAAGAGAGAGAAAGAAAGAGAAAGAGAGAGAGATAGAATTCAAAAGAGAGATAAATGAATTTAACGTATATAATAGTTTAATAGAAGAATGTATTCGATTATTACGTATATTAAAAAATAAACAAATAGATCCTAAATCATCATTAAACGAACTTGAGAGGATTGAAAAATTAGTTCTTAATAAATTTAGTTTAATACAATCATTAAATAAAGGTAAAATAAATCATAATGGTGGAAAAAAACGTACATTACGTAAATATCGTAGAAAGACATTAAAATATTAATACTTTTTGTATTTTATACATTACAATTGTAATTCTTTCATATCGAATTCATCCTCTAATTCATCATCCTCTTCCTCTTCATCCTCCATCTCATCCACCTTCCTCTTACCTGAGGCTTTGCCTAAGGATTTGCCTTGCGAGTCGGTTTTACCTTGTAACTTCGTAAACTCCCTCGTTAGCGCTGATTTTGTCTTGCTTGGAACTTCCACCTTCTCCATCGACAAATCATGAAGCGTATCTAAATCCTCTCTGATAATACCCATTTCCGTCATTTCTTTAACTGCATCCTTCTTATCTTTGTACATTATCCAGTTCATCAGAATCGTATGTATCGTTCCCATATAATCCAACCGCATCTTTTTAGTCGGTATGTCCATTCGTTTAGCCAAATCGTGGCACCATCCACGATGCTTGCTCCGCTTAGATTCCTTTCCAAGGAATGACGGGAAGATTTGACTCGGTGTATAACCTGTCACCATTTTTGTAACCGCCGTTGTATTTGAAACTACGTGCGGCAGCAATGTCCAATCTGTCATAACCTGTTTCGAAATGATATCGCCAAATGACAAGCGCTCTGCTGCTGCAGCCAATTCATCAATATCAGTCGAGGCCGCTGCATAAGCCTCTTGTACCATTAATGGTATCATACTGAAATCTGTAAAGACCAAATCATCTGCTTCTGCGAAGGTAAGTTTCTTGTTTCGCATAAGCTTAAACGTAGCCGAGAAGATATCTTCTTCCTTATCCTTTTTTGTCGTTAACACCCGCTCTTTGGCTCCCTGAGCAAAATCCAGCGTATTCAGAATCGATCTGATATCATTTCCTGACTCTTCACATAGACGCTCGATTTGCTCTTTTGTTGTTCCAGGAATCTTCTTCGCCAATGCCGTTGCAACCGTTATTTTCATCGGTCTTGAACATTTGATATCCATTGTGACATTGATGATCGGTTTCAACTTCGGCGGTCGTTCATTCGCAATACATATAATAGGAATTTGTGTTTTTCGAATAAGTTCTGCGATTTCTCCAATTCCACCACGCTCAGAAAGCCCATCGATTTCATCCATAATGACAACTTCCTTAAAGAGTCTCATGAATCCGAGACCTTTTAATGCATGTACAGACCGCGTATCAGATGCATTATATTCGGCCACTTTATATCCCATTGCTTTTGATACCAAGTGAGCCATTGTCGTCTTTCCTATTCCTGGAGGACCCGTTATCAACGCGCCTTTCTTTTCAACTTTAGGGAATTCTTTCAACCATTTTCCCAAATCATTTACTTGCTCTTTATGACCAATAATCTCTTGAATGGTGCGCGGTTTATACTTCTCCACAAACATCTCTTTCTTTTCTTTCTTCTCTTCTTCCATATGCACAATTGGAATTCCCATCATTTTTGCTTTTTTGTATCTGAATGATTCAGTTATAGGTCGACCATCATTGCATTGCGTTCCTGCATATAACGTTGCACCTGGTTTTAGAACTAGAGATTTGAATGCAGTTGATAAGGATATATCCGATAAGGAATCTGATAAGGCCGATGAGGCCGATAGGGATTCTGAATAATTTCCTGTAATAACCTGCATCTCTATCTTCTAGAGAAATTCTTATTTATATCAATTTTATTAAAGAACTTAAAATAATCACTTTGTATATACATAATAATGTCTGAAATGCAATCTGGTAAGAAAGCTACGATTGAGCGTATCGAGAAACGGATTAAAGATAAAGAAGTGTGCGATGAAAAGACTGAGACTACTGTAGAGACTACTGATACTTCTCAAACTCTTACTGAATCTGTTTCAGATTTGAATACTATGAATGAAGTAGTAAAAGATGCTGAAGTAAAAGACACTAAAGATGCTGATGTGAAAGATGAAGTGAAAGATGAAGTGAAAGATGAAGAGTCTAAAGTGAAAAACACAGAAGAGTCTGAATCAAAAGATGATATGTTTGAATCTGTTACAGATGAAGATGTACCTGAACTTGTATCAGATTTAGATGAAGATGTAGTTTGTACTTGCAATGATTCTAAATGCAAAATGGCTCAAATGAAAAAAGAAGATGTAGAGGAAGATGCAGAAGAAGATGCAGAAGAAGATGCAGAGGAAGATGCAGAGGAAGATGCAGAAGAGGATGAAGATGAGGATGCAGAAGAAGATGATGAGGATGATGATGAGGATGAGGATGAGGAAGAGGAAGAAGAAGAACATGTTTGTCGCCTACGATGCCGAGATGAAGATATTCCAAGTTCTGTAAAATACTTTGCTATTGTTTATCTCGCTATTCATGTAGTAAATCTGTTTCTTGTTACTGCAAATGTATCTAATGTATATAAGTATGATGAATGCTAATTAGGAAAAGGTTCTGTATCCAAATAGTCTATCAATCTATAAGGATATGCATTCAAATCTTCTGTCACGCGTTCTTCTCTCGTATATGCAATGATTTTGCTCGGATCATCATAAATGGCCTGATTTTTAGACCAATTATGACGTAGTACTATTCCAATAGGTGTATTTAGAATAGTTGGAACAAATACATTAAAATGCTCTTTGTGATTGAATACATATTCACTCACATAGTGTTGATCCCAAGGCCAAATACGATGATGCACAGTATATTTCTCTAAATGATTCATAATCGTTTTATACATTGCACGTGTATAGTTATTTACCTTCAAAATGAATGAACCGCTATTAATATACGTATTCCGTGCTTCATATGGATCTCGTGAAAAGCACCCCTGCTTCTTAGTTTTAATCAGTTGTGTTATAATATAATCTAACCAAGCACCATTCTGAATCCATGCATCACTATCCAGGAATACAACAATATCATGCGTTGCTTTATCCAAGAAATCACGAACAATATAGATTTTCTTTGTTGCTGGATGTAAATTATCACAATAATCACCCATTTCTGGAATATCTACAAATTGATAATCATAATCATAATGCGCTGCAAAAATCTCATTGACTTTTCTTGTTAGCTGAAGATAATCCAGATTAGGACGATTGTCAGCTTGTAAAATACAGATACGCATATATGATATAATATATTATGGTCTTTAAGACCAATGGGTATCAGGGATTTAAGACCAATGAGAACCAGGTCTTTAAAATACATTCTTCAAAAGATATCGTGTAGATGCAAACAATAATGCACCCCAAATCATATCCATTATCGCAATCTTAAGATCATATCCACTAAAGATTGCATAATTTGTCATATCATATACTGTATAAATACAGAGACCGTATAAAGCAGCCTGTGTATATGATGTTGTCTGTAATAACATATAAGCCATCGCGATGTAAACAGGAATTGCCGCGATATATCGGAATTCTAATTGACGCATCTGGATTCGTTCAATCATATGTCGTACAAAGATACCTCCCGTAAGAAGATAGACCGTATCAACTGCTAAAAGCATTAATGCTGTTTTCAAGAGATTATAGAACATTCTATGTATACACTTTATTATAATGTGTTTTTCCAAAGACATTATGATTCTTCTATGTAAACTAGCATTTCAAATGCCAGTTTAAAATATCCACAGGTCTAAGAAACAGATGGAAACCGTCAGTCTTGAAAATTTCAATACACCACTTAATGGTGCAAAGATTCTGTGCTACGGAAATTTTCAGAAAAAATATCCACCCGTAATGGAATACATTAAAGACATTCGGAATCCTATTAAGAAAATGGTGCTTATTACAAATAACGTATTCGGACTCAATTCTCATTATCCTTTTCATTACGATGCAGTCTTTCAAGCCCGCGATTCTAATGATTGGACAATGATTGTGACGCATTTAACATATGTTGTTAAACCCGCACTAGTCGTATGCGATGTTTTAATACCAGATGCACTCTGGAAAAAAATTGGTAAAGATGTGACGTTTATTCACTTGTTAAATCCTGCTACACAGAGCGCAGTTTCACAGAACGCTGTTCGCGCATACGACTGTATTTTCTTTGCAGAAGATACTGATTCACATCGGATTCTACAAAATATATATAAATCGACATATACTACCGCGGAAAATAAGGAGATTATACAAGAACTGCGTGTGGCTGGTGCGGGACTTGTTTGGACACGTGTTAGTGAGCCTTCTGGTGGGAACATTTATTGGTATGATCCTGTTCAATACCAGCAGGTAACTTTATCTAAGGGACAGATGGGTGAACTATTTAGTTGGTTGGCTTTACAGTATAGAGAATAGAATATTCTCTGTAGCGTTTTTTAAAAACAGGTATCGAAAATAGGGTATCTATTTACTTCTTAGGAGCGGCATCAGCAAATGCCTCAAATAACTCAGCGCCCTCAAACGGCTCGGCGCCGCCGCGCTTACGAGTGCGACGAGAGGATTTCTTTGACATTGACTTACGCATCAAAGAGAATTTTCCCTTCTTAGGCTTGTATCCAAGAGCAAATAGGCGCTTGATGGCCTTCTTGCCAGCTGCCTGTTTCTTACGAGAAACAATGCGTCCTTTACGAGTCTTTACAAGATCACGTTTACGCAATTGGCCGCTCGTTTTAATGGCAGTTCCGTGAAATACTTCGGCTTTTGATCCAACAGCTTTAACATGATCTCCTGACATTTTTCTAAATAGTGTTTAGATTTTATAAAAGTATATCCGTAGACATCTAAAACCATCCCTCCAATTTATTCATAATGCGGTCTCACATCTCCAGAATGGGTAAACGATTCTCCACATATCGTACACCACTTTTCTCCGCAGCAGATCCCTTTCTTTTCAATAAACAACTGTCAATTGAAGAGCAAAGTCTACGCGATACCGTTGCGAATTATGCAGAAGCCAAGCTGCGTCCACGTGTTCTGGAATCTTTCCGTAATGAACGTTTTGACAGAAAAATTATGCAAGAAATGGGAGATCTCGGTCTTCTCGGTGCATCTCTACACGGATATGGATGTAGTGGTGTAAATGAAGTGTCATATGGGTTAATTGCCCGTGAAATTGAACGAGTCGATAGCGGTTATCGTTCTGCCTTATCCGTTCAATCTTCACTTGTCATGTATCCTATTTATACTTTCGGCACATACGAACAAAAAATGCGTTTCTTACCTAAACTTGCTACAGGAGAGCTTCTCGGTGCATTTGGATTAACCGAGCCCAATTCTGGCTCTGACCCTCAATCTATGCAGACTCGTGCAGTTCTACAGCCAGATGGTACTTATCTACTAAATGGTTCAAAGACATGGATTACAAATGCACCCATTGCAGATGTGTTTATCATTTGGGCTAAAGATCATAATGTCATTAAAGGGTTTATTTTAGAGCGCGGTATGAAAGGTCTAGAAACGACTACTATTAATGGGAAGTTATCGCTACGTGCATCCATTACTGGAATGATTCATATGGATAATGTGGTAGTTCCCAAAGAAAATGTGTTAGAAGTCCAAGGATTGAGGGGACCCTTTTCATGTTTAAATAAGGCACGCTATGGTATTGCTTGGGGTGTACTAGGTGCGGCAGAAGATTGCTTTCAGATTGCAACACAGTATGTTATGGGTCGTCAACAGTTTGGTGTAATGCTTGGTCAGAAACAGATTGTTCAACTCAAATTGGCAGATATGATGACAGATATCGCTATTGGATTACAGTCTGTTCTGCGTGTAGGCCGTTTAATGGATGATGATATGGTATCAAATGAGATGTTCTCCATCGTTAAACGAAATAACTGTGGGAAAGCATTGGCGATTGCCCGTTCTGCTCGTGATATATTGGGTGGCAATGGTATATCTGATGAATATCATGTTATGCGTCATATGGTAAATCTGGAAGCGGTCAATACGTATGAAGGAACTCATGATATCCATGGGCTTATTCTGGGTCGAGCCATTACTGGATTGACTGCTTTATAAGGTACTATGTTGGTACTATGTTAAAAAATAAGATATATTTATGGTTTTTTTGATTTTTTTGATTTTTTAAACATTACATAATATTACATAATATAATCCATTTTAATTTGCACGCGACGGTCATATTCATCCACATATACATATTCATGAGACACATCTGTTTCCGAAAATTTCGCTACAAAATATCCACCTTTTACATGCGGAGTAACAATACGCTGTTTTTGTTCTTTAACGGGGAGGCTGTCATACATAATGTAGGCGCAAATGTGATGACGGCTGGCAATAATCCAGTCCTCACCTTCGCGTTTGATGTAGCACTCAAGTGGCTTATCGCTTTGCTTATCGCTTTGCTTATCGCTTTGCTTATCGCTTTGCTTATCCAACGTCGGCTGATTATCCAAAGCGATCGGATTAAACATGCTGACATTCGTTTGTACAGGATGCTGCTCAAACTCCGAATCCATCGCCACAAGGCTCGCTTCACTTTGCCATTTCTCCTCCAAAGTCATCTGAGTGCAAGCCATTGTAAGTATGTAAGTATACGAATCTGCTATTCATATACCAAAAATATGTTTCAATTTTTTATTTAAAAATTGAAATATATTTATTCATTATTTTAAGTAAACCATGGAAGCCGATCACGATATGCTTGAAGTACACTCTGAGCCAGAGCTTGAACTGATTGCACTCGATGCAGAGCTAGATACAATTGACGAACTAGACAATATCGATCAACTCACATTACTCATCAAAGAAATTACAATCATTTACACCCATAAAATCCAACCTTCTTCCAATTGGTATAAAGAACGTATCTGTTACATTGAAGCATACAATAATCTGAACTGGGATTATCTTATGCACCAATTTCAAGATTCAAATGCATTCATATACGAAACCTCTGTCCGCTTGAAATCCACCATGGAAGTACTTATGGAACAATGGAAATCTGGACTATTCTCATTAGAACATTATCAATATATTATCTACAATGTTCACAATATCTGGACATACTACAAAAATAATTATGTGGATACAGATGGTTTAGGCGATCTAATATCAGATATGGCTAATTTATAGTTATATAAAGTTATATGCTTGTATAAAGTTATAGCTGTATAAGAGCCTAAACATGATTCTGGATATCTATACATAAAAATTGAAATATAAAATGGTACAAAATACATCAAACACTACCATTATACTTCCTAATCCTAACATGCCCATGAAGTACACGAAGAATGCTGATGGCGACTTTGTCTGCCCTGATTGCAAAATCACCATGAAAAATCAGAATTCGATGCATTACCATATGAAAAAACACTTGAAAGAGTTGAAGCACGAATGTAAACATTGCGATAAATCCTTTCTGCAAAAACAGTCTCTAATTGTTCATATGCGTTTTAAACATGCAAATGAATTAAAAGAAGAACCTGCTTTTGAATGTCCATTTGAATGTGAATTCAAATCTCCTGTTAAAGGTAATTGCGTTATTCATATCATTCGTGTACATTTTCAAGAAGAATTGAAAGAAATTATGCATCCGCAAGCGGATACCAAAACTATTATTTGCAGTGAATGTGATGAAGAATTTAAGTCTAACTCTGCATTTATTTATCACGCCAAAAAATGTCTAGATTTGAGTCAAGAATCTGAGAAAAATGAGGCGTTAAAAGCATTTCTTTAATTATGAATATATTACTTATAAAAATCTATAAACATATCTTTTTTATTCCAGTTCCCGTTTTTCCTCTCTAAATGTTGCATAGTGCTTTTGGACTAAATATAAATGTCGATATGTAAACTGCAGAATAGGACATTCATTTGTTTTATGACCCCATGTACCACATTGATAACAGTTCATATTCTCGTCTGTCATTGGTAATAATCCACACGTGGGACATCCTACAGTTCCTTGTTTATATGACCATACACGATAACAGCGCGGATGCACCATGTGGCCACATTGAAGTTTATACTGTTCCCATTCCATAAATTTATCCACAATTTTACCCATAAATTTATGTTTCCCTAATTTTAGTTTGATTTCTGTTATATTACACAGTAGACACGTCCATTGCTCTATTGTCTTTTGCTCTTTTACGTAATAGATACATTCATATGATTCGTCCATAGGAATATATCTTTGGTTTGATTTAAGTTTAGAAATTATTACGATAAATAGATATGTTTATCCTCTCCATTGTTCATCTTTTGTTCTTTGCCCCACCGCTTCTTTACATCGGTCTTAAACGCTCTGCGACTCCGTATTGGGCTTTTCAGAGTCTACTATTTGTTGGTGCAGGTATCTTTCTGTATCATTTGATGCGATGGATGTATACGGGTTCATATATTAATGCTATCCATGTTCTACTAATTGCTCCTCTACTTATGTTCATTGGATGGCATCAAAAAAACACACCGCGTTCAGCATATGAAATACTTCTGATGGTTATTTTTGCAATGATTGGATGGCATACGTTAAATCTGGTGCGGCTATTAGATTTACATTCGGAAACGGCTGAGAAGTTGAGCGACATGTAAGCTCAAAGCGACTTGTAAGCTCTAAGCGACTTGTAAGCTCTAAGCGACTTCTAAGCTTTGCGACTTCTAAGCTTTGCGACTTGTAAGCTCAGAGCAACTTGTAAGCTTTGCGACTTGTAAGCTCTGAGCAACTTGTAAGCTTTTACAACTTGTAAGCTTTTTAAAACCTAATTATTTAGAAACATGTCAGAAAAAACAGTGGAAGTATTATCAAATATACTTAAAAAAGTATTAACACCTGAAGAAATTCACAGTATTGTCCAAGAAATTGAAGGGCTCCAGCGTGAAAAGAATTTCTGGAAAAAAGAAGCAGATATATGGAAAAATGAATTAGTTGCACTAGATCGTGATATGAATGTATTAAAATATGAAGTTGCACATTATAAACATGATAATACTCAATTGAGACAAGAATTGAAGAAAGGCAAGAATTGAAGAAATATATAATTATGCATTAATGATTTCATCAGGAGCCATAAATAACCATATCCCAGATTCTGTGCATTTTTTAATCGCTGTTTTAGGTGCTTCATCTTTCCATTTGTTATATGCAATATCATTGTATTTATGAAGTCGTTCTTCTAATTCGTCGGCTGTTATTTCATCTGTTGCATATTTATCATATAAATCGCTCAGAATATCTGTGAATACTGTGCGATTTATATGGGGTCGTTTAAATTTATTAGATGTCGAGAAATGGGTAGGATATATTCTTTCCCATTTATCAATGAGTGCTGTTATTACATCACGTTTTACTTGATCTGGGTTTTGCAAATACAGATCAGGTACTGGAATAGATTTGTTGAAACTTTTGAAGAAATCCACTAACTCTCCCTCGGTTGGATTAATTCGGATATTTAGAAGAACATATGATGTTGCAATTGAATCTGTTATATAATCCACGGGTAGCATTTTGAGTGCAGTGTAGCGATGGATTCCATCTAGCATTTCATATGTTCCGTCTATTTCAGCCAAATAGAATAATGTTTCAATGGGTTTTGATTGAATATGTTGAGCGATCTCTTTGCTACGTGATTTGTCTACAGGTCGGTTAAAGCGCCAATTTTTTATGGGCATTGTCAAGAACTCTGCAACTGTTGTTTTAAAGAGTTTATGCGCGGGACTGTATTCGTGAAGCAACATGGTTTGACTATTTTGGTGGGTGGGATGCTTTCAATTTTATTTGTATTGTATGAATTGGGGTGATTAGTTATCTTTCGTATATTGTGTATTAAGATAACCATTTGAATCAGTACGATTCCAATTTTTAACAAAAGGATCTTTACGTTCAGCTACAACCATCCAACTAATCATATCAGTTGCTATATTGTTTTCACAGGTAATAGTCAATATACCTCTATAAATTGAACCAACTACGCGGTTAAATCCAGTTCTGTTCTGTAAGAATATATCTGGATTTGCACACAATGCTTCAAATGTTCCGTTATCCATCGCATCTTCTTGAGTATATGTACATTGTTTATCAATATATACTATTGCTGAACCATTTGTTAATGCAACAGTACCTCGATAAATTAAATCACAACGAGGTCCTTCAATGAAACTATGAACTAGACGTTTGTTTGTATTAGGATAGAGAGGATGTTCAATATCAAATGTACCACTACCTTTTGATAGAGCTCCTACTATATTTACACCTGTTGTAGATATAGTCATAAAATTTGTAGTACCAAGTTTAAATGAATGGCTCAAGGCTGAGTATTGCATTTCACGCCACGCTGCACCAGGTGTTAAACAGACTAAACAACCATAATTTGAGGCTGTATTATATGTAAGAGCCACTGCAGAGCCAGTCGTAGAACCAACACCTGGTCCAAATAGAGCATATCCTGCATCCCAGGTATTAGATGCATTTGGGGTATTCGTCCCTAATCCATTTAATAAGACTGAAAAAACACCTATAGGAGTCGTTGTTCCAATACCAACACTTCCATTGGCTAGAATTATCATTTTATTACTTGATAAAATATTAAACCTTATTTGTGTAGTATCAGCATATATCGAGGAGTTGCTTGGAGTTGTTAATCCATAAAATGAATTTTGAGCATTACATACATCAAGACATATAAATCCAGTATAACTTGCTAGTGTTCCATTTGATCCTCCCATAATTACAGCATAATTATCAAAAGATGCTGTTGTAGATCCTGAAGCTAATCCAAAATGTATAGTTGTACCAAAGTTAGTACTTGCACCTGTACGTACAATATTTAATGTTCCATTTGATCCTGTTATATTAGAATTTGCAATTACATTTGTTCCAGTACCTAATACTGAAAGTGAACCATTAACTGCAGTATTTCCATTTAATATTAAAGTTCCTGAAATAGGCTGTATTGAAGGTGGAATATAAATAGTGGTTGATGATGAATTCCCAAGTTTAATTGTATTAGAACCTGCTCCAGTCACATTATTACCAATAACAATTTCATTCGTATTTCCTGCTGCACTTCCAACAGCACCTGAACCAATATATATATTATTTGTACCTACTCCAGTAGTATTACCTGCATTATATCCAATAAATGTATTATCAGCACCTGATGTATTAGAATAACCTGATCTATATCCGCAAAATGTATTATAACTACCTGTAGTTACACCACCAAATCCTGTAGTACTACCTAACATTGTATTATAAGAACCAGTTGTTGAATTTGCACCTGCATAAAAACCAAAATATGAATTATTAATACCACTTGTAACTTGATATCCAGCCTGTCCACCTACACATGTATTCTGATATCCAGCTCTAGTTTCATGACCTGCATATGATCCTAAATATACGTTATATGCACCAGTAGTAGTTAATAATCCTGCTTCAAAACCAATAAGTAAATTATTAGCTGCGCCTGCTGCCAAAGATGCTGGTAAACCACTTGCAAGAGAAAGTGTAGTATAGGTAGAATTATAATTTAATATATAGGTATTTACAGTAAGTGAACCACTAATAGTTGCACCAGTTGTAGATATTGTCATTGCAGTTATTCCAGCATTTGTACCTACATAAAATGAATGAGTAGATGCCTGATATGCTAATGTACTTGTAGTTAATGAACCTGCATTTCGTGTACCTGAAATAATATTACCACCACCTGAATAAACTATTTCTAAACCAGTACCAGATGGAACTGATACATATGTTGCATCTAATGCTCTAATTGTACCAGATGTATCTAATTTAGTTGAAGGAGTTGTCGTTCCAATACCCACATTACCACCAGCAGTAATACACAATGTAGATGGCGCGGTAACACCAATACCAACATAATTAGTTGTAAGATTATCTCCAATATATTGAAATCCTATCGTTGCATAATTGGATGTTATACTTCGTCCTAATACAATACCCACATTATTTGTAACAGATATGTTGGGGGCTAATAGACTAAGAGCAGTTGATGTGGTTGTGCTCTGAGATGTAATTGATTGCGGTGGGAAACGGGTGATACTTTGAATTACTGAAGTTGTATAGACTGAACCCAATATATATTGGCCATTTGCTGACATAGCAACACAATAGAATGAAGTAGTAAATGTATTTGCTAACGTCCATGTTACACCATAGTTTGTAGAATAAAATGCGCTATTAGGATTTGTACCACCACTAGAATTACTACCTGCTATTTGATATTGTCCTGATGCTGACATTGCACATATAACTGTATATGTATTTGTAGTACTAGCAGATTGTGTCCATGTTTGCCCATAATTGGATGAATAAATTATTCCATATGGACCAGAACCGCTACCAACATATAGTGCAGCAGTCACATACTGTCCAGATGCTGACATACATATCCCCTGAAAGGTAATATTATAAAATGTAGACGGTGTACTTAGAGTCCATGTTTGTCCATAATTGGATGAATAATAAATTCCTACACCTCCTTGACCATATACTGCTACACATAGATACTGTCCTGATGCTGAACAACATATTGTTGAATATTGTAATATAGACGCTGAACTTTGTGTCCATGTAATTCCATAATTTGAAGAATTCCATATACCAGTGGTCCATGTACAAAAACTCTGGTATTGTCCAGATGCTGACATACATACTGTTGTACTATTCGTAGCAGTAAATGTCTGTGATGTAGCAGTCCATGTCTGTCCATAATTAGAAGAGTAATATACTGCAACAGGAGATGCATTAACAGGTACAGCCGTCACATACTGTCCAGATGCAGACATTGCAATTCGTGATAATGATAATCCAGATGTAGAAGCTGTAGCCCATGATTGCCCATAATTAAATGAATAGTAAATTATAGAAGATGTATTTATACCAACTTGATATTGACCATTTGCTGACATTGCACAGCTAACAAAATTAAAAGATGTAGTAATTGCAACCCAGTTCTGTCCAAATGTAGTATAATCCAATGCAGGCGTAGCTGTAATTGCCGCAGAATTATCCGCAAACATATTCACCGAATTACGAACTGTCCCAGCCACATCCAAATGATACTGTGGAACTGTAGATCCCGTTCCAGCTGTAGCTCCACCACGAGTGGTCTGAAGATATGTTCCTGATGGTCCAATACCCACATATCCCTGAGAATATGTAATCACATTATTATATGGACCAGTTGATCCTGTCATTGACCAGATAGTAGGACCTGTTGGTCCAGTGGTTCCTGTTGTTCCCGTTGCTCCAGTTGTTCCCGTGGTTCCCGTTGCTCCAGTGGTTCCAGTGGTTCCCGTGGTTCCCGTGGTTCCCGTTGCTCCAGTGGTTCCCGTGGTTCCAGTGGTTCCCGTTGCTCCAGTTGTTCCCGTGGTTCCCGTGGTTCCCGTGGTTCCCGTGGTTCCCGTGGTT
>Ga0209190_1001688_pt1 | contig 15305 bp, 13 predicted proteins | sample M_140205_XF_Meta_FD_187315 | JGI IMG/M metagenome (GOLD analysis project Ga0209190, IMG submission 187315) | Freshwater microbial communities from Lake Montjoie, Canada to study carbon cycling - M_140205_XF_MetaG (SPAdes) (version 2) | ecosystem: Environmental > Aquatic > Freshwater > Lake... | reverse complement strand
ATGTTCCCAAAATGAATGTCAGTGTGAAATCAAGGTAATCAGCCAGCCGAAATTGTTGCGCCAGCCTGGTGGCGTGCATCAATGGCACCGTGAATAGTTCAATGCCTGTGGAATCGTGTGGCGCGGCAACTACAAGTTTGTGGTCGGGCGTCATCCACATTTGCCCAACCACAATATGGCTTGGAGTTTCTGAAAGTATTGGAATGGTGAATGCGTTCGGCGCGGGCGTGGTCGTCTCAACGGACGACGTGTTGATGGGAATCAGTGCGGGGGACTCGCTGCCAAAACTCACAAGCACATCAAGCATGATTGGCATTAAAATAAAATAGAGCAGCGAGAAACCTGCGAGCGTGAGCAGGGAGCTGAGTGGAATTAAAAACCGCACAAAGCGTTTTTCATGGGCGTACAAACCGGGCTCGATGAATTTCCACACCTGCCAAAAAATCCAAGGACTGCTGGCCACGATCGCGGTGATCAGGCTGAGATACATGTCGGTTGAAAGCGCCTCGATGGGGCTTAGTACTTGTAGTTGCGCTGGCAAGTCGTGCGCCTTGAGCGCGGCAATCGCCGGCGCGCACAAAAAATCACGAATGACTTCGGCGTAGGAAAATGCAAGTATGGCCAGTGGAATTGGTAGGGCAATGGCCCACAACAAGCGTCGGCGCAATTCCTCCAAATGATCACCAAAGCTCATGGAGCCTTGCGTTGGATTGGGATCATGATCAACGGTCATGTTGCGATGCTAGCCGCCGATTGGCGTGAGTTTTTCCAGCGGCAGACTGAAAAATCGCACGGCGTTGTCGTCTAGGACATTCAGAAATGTCGCCTCGTCAACGCCGCGAATTTTGGCCAAGTGTCGCGCCACAACAATGGAATGAGCGGGACGATTTGGTTTGGCCGTTCGCATGGGTTCAGGCGAAAGAAAGGGCGCGTCGGTTTCAGCCATGATTCGATCCGCGGGAACAAGTTTGGCGGCCTCGGCTACTTCGGGAGCGTTGCGATAGGTCACCACGCCGGTGAATGAAATGCACGCGCCAAAATCCAGAACTTTTCGCGCCTCATCTGGAGTGCCTGTGAAGCAATGAAAAACAAATCGATCACTTGGTAAACCACTGGCGCGCAAAATAGGAATTAAATCATCAAATGCTTTCCGGCAATGAATGACGATGGGTTTTGAAAGACCTTCATCGGACCAGCGCGCAATGCGATCAAGTTGCGCGTCGAGCATGGTGCGCTGCAGCGATGCGACAGGTTTTTCATAATGATTGTCAAGGCCAAGTTCGCCCCACGCAACGCAACGAGGATGCGCGGCGCACGCGCGTAGCACGCCCCAATCAACGGGGTCATCGGTTGAAAGCGGATGAATGCCAGCTGTGAACCAAAGGCGCGGATCACTTTCAGCCAAAACGCGCGCCGCGTTGGAGTCTTCGCTGTTCGTGCCAATGGAAATGCACGCACGCACTCCGGCGGCTTCGGCGGCGTCCAATTCCTCCTTCAGGCGATTGCGAAATGGCTGATATGTGAGATGGCAGTGGGTGTCGATCATGTGAATTGGGTCGACCGTACCACTCCAATGCTCCTTGTGGCAGAGGAAAACGGGTAGAATTGAAATATAGGTCTTATAACACTAAAATCAGTCAGGGTATGTCTTTCGAAGGCCATAAATGATGTAAATGCATTAATTACAAAGATTTACAAATTTATATCCTTCTATTTTTTTAAAAAACTGTGAACGGATATTGATTACATAAATCGCAATTGAAACGATGAGCTATCTATAAGCCGGTTCATCTAAAAGTGAAATGGGTCCACGGGTCCATGCGGCGTGCGCGGAAACATAAGTTGCATAATAAATGAAGAAGTTTCTGAAATTTGAAAATCATGCCTCGCCTGGACATGAGTCTTTGTTTTGTGTTTCAAAATGTTTTCCCATTGTTGACGCATGCAGGGGAACACCCGTAGGATTGTTTATTCAGACATTGTGAAACTTTTCACAATGTTTTACTTGCCTCTAACAGGAACACTTCTTACCCGTGAGTCGCTTCCTCTTTCCACGCTGGTCCAACGCATTTCTTCCCCTTGTGATTTTGCTTGGCGCCCTTGCGCCACTGTATGTGGGGCTGTTTGTTGCATATGGGTTTAGTCCAAAGACTTTGGAAGCGGGATACATGCCCACGCAACCTGTTCCATATAGTCACGCGATTCATGCGGGCAAGTTGGGAATGGATTGTCGCTACTGCCACACAAGTGTTGAGAAGGCTTCATTCGCTGCAGTGCCTGCAACTCAGACGTGCATGAATTGTCACACACAGATTCATCGCGAAAGCCCCAAGCTTGAGAAGGTTCGTTCCAGTTATGAAACAGGAATGCCAATTGAGTGGGTTAAGGTGCATAAACTGGCGGATTACGCCTATTTCAATCATTCCGCGCACGTTGTGCGTGGCGTTGGTTGTGTTGAATGTCACGGACGAATTGATCAAATGACTGTTGTATATCGCGTGGCTCCACTTTCCATGGGATGGTGTTTGGAATGCCATCGCAATCCAACCGATCGAATTCGTCCTCCATCCATGGTGACGCAAATGGCGTGGGACCAGAACAAAGAAATGACCGAGGCGCAACGCGTCGAGTTACAAAATCTCAACAACATTCACCCCAACGATAATTGCTCAACATGCCATCGATGAGTTCATCAAAAGATATTTCGCTTCCGATCAATGACGCGCAACAAAGTGGTTGTGGTTGCTCGTCAACGCAAGACACGTCCGCGCAACAAAGTGGTTGCGGTTGCTCGTCAACGCAAGACACGTCCGCGCAACAAAGTGGTTGTGGTTGCTCGTCAACGCAAGACACATCCGCGCAACCCAATGTTGCTTCCACTGGCCGCTCATTGTGGCGTTCGCTTGGTGCGCAATCCGCCGACGCGGAAGCCAGTGCATTTGCCGCGCGTGAATTTTCCTCCGCCAGCGATGTGCTTGAAGGTGATGACCGCCGCAACTTCATCAAGATCATGGGCGCGGGTTTTGCGCTTGCAGGCATGGGGCTGACGGGTTGCCGTCGATGGCCGGAGTCAAAAATTGTTCCAAACGCAAGTCAGCCCGCAAACCGCACGCCTGGCGTGTCGGTGACCTATTCAACGGCCGTTGATTTCATGGGTATTGGATATGGACTTGTCGCCACAAGTTTCGATGGCCGGCCAATCAAACTTGATGGCAATACTGCGCACCCATATTGGGGCGGTACTTCCACAAGTTGGATGCAGTCGCGCGTGCTTGAACTGTATGACCCCGATCGCAGCCGCCAAGTTTTTCGCGCAGGCAAACCATCCACTGACGCTGAATTTAAATCGTGGTTGGGCGAGCGCGCCAAAGCAATGCAAGCCAAGCAGGGCGATGGCCTTGTCGTTCTCACCGAGAAGACTTCAAGCCCAACTATGTTGGACATGATTGCGCGCTTCACACAGACTTTCCCAAAAGCAAAAGTGGTTCAGTGGAACCCTATCTTTGGAAATACGCATCGCGAAGGTTCCAACATTGCGTTTGGGCAGTCAATTCGTTCGCAACCGCAACTTGAAAATGCCACCGTGATTGTGGCCCTTGATTGGGATCCATTCTCCGCAAGTCCATTCGCCTTGCGTAACATGCGTAGTTGGGCCGATGGTCGCCGCGTGCGCGCAGAAGATCCAACCAAACAGACGCAAAACAGAATGTATGTGGTTGAAGCCGGAGTGAGCGTTTCTGGAATGGCCGCAGATAGTCGCTTGGCTGTTCGTCGCGGCGACATGCCGGTGTTTGTTGCAATGCTTGCGCAAGCGCTTGGAATCACTGGGGATTCAGCATTGAAGTCAGCCATTGATCGATTGGCTTCGTGTCCCGCTTCAAAAAATATTGTGGGCGATGGCGAAAAAGAAATTTTCGAACAACTTGTCAAAGACTTGAAGGGCGCCAAAGGCACCTCCGTGTTGGTGTGTGGCGATGGTCAACCTGCGGAAGTTGTCGCGCTGGTGGCCGCCATCAATGAATCGCTTGGCGCAAATGGAAAAACTCTGAACATGGAGCCAATGTCTGCGGACACTATGGGCTTGCCTGAACTTGTGAAGTCCATGAACGCGGGTCAAGTGGACACGCTCATGATTCTTGGCGCAAATCCTTGTTACAACGCGCCCGCTGATTTGGATTTCTCCAAGGCCATGGGCAAGGTTCCCAACGTCGCGCGCGTGGCGTATTACCGCGATGAAACCAGCATGGATTCCGCGTGCACATTCCATGTGCCACAGTCTCACTTCTTGGAAAGTTGGGGCGATGTGCGCGCGCCAGACGGAACTCTTTCCGTTCAACAGCCGCTGATTCAACCCATGATTGATCCCGCGCAAGGCGGACATAGCGCCATTGAAGCGCTTGGCATGTTGTTGACAATGTCACTTGGTGATTCACAACCACAAGATGGATACGCAATGGTGCGCCGCACGCACATGGCTCTGAGCGGTCTCACGGGTTCAACTTTTGAATCATCGTGGCGCACTTGGCTTGACACCGGAATGATTGTGGGCAAACCAATCACAAGCGCAAATGTTTCTTCACGCCCCAGCGACATTGCTCGCGCCGTGAACATGCTTGCCGATGCGCAACCTGCCAGCCGTGACGCCAGCGTTGAATTATGTTTCATGAATGACGCGCGCGTATTTGACGGCTGCTTTGCCAACAATGGTTGGTTGCAAGAACTTCCAGATCCTGTCACAAAAATCACGTGGGACAACGCCTTGCTTATGTCTGTCGCAACAATGCGAAGGCTTGGTTTAAGTCAAGGCAGCATGGTTACGGTGAACGCAGGCGGCCGCAGCATGCAAGCCGCGGCGTTTCCAGTTCCAGGCATGGTTGATGATTGCGTTTCGATCACGCTGGGTTGCGGTCGCGGCGAGTCCGCGGGGCGACTTGCGGTTGACGCCGGTTTCAACGCGTATCCAATGCGCACAACTTCCACCATGCGTCTTGTACGCGGCGCAACAGTGCAGGCCACTGGCGCCATGTACACATTCGCGCACACGCAAGATCACGGAAGCGTGGACGCCGCGCTTATTCCAAGCGTTCCACATGACGGCATTCAAGAACGTTTGCCAACACTTGTGCGCCAAACTTCGTTGGCGTCGTACAAGACCCACCCCGATTTCGCCGGCCATGCTGTGCACACGCCGCATCGCTTGTCGCTGTGGCAAGAAAATAATTTGGATGGCGCGCATTTCCGATGGGCCATGTCCGTGGATCTCACCACATGCACGGGTTGCAGCGCGTGCGTGACCGCGTGTCAGTCGGAAAATAATATTCCAATCGTGGGTAAGGACCAAGTGAAGCGTGGCCGCGAAATGTTCTGGATCCGCATCGATCGATATTTCCGCGGCGCCGATCCAGCCAAGCCAAACGGTTTCGCCATTCAACCAGTGGCCTGCATGCACTGTGAAAATGCGCCGTGCGAGCAAGTGTGTCCCGTTGCCGCAACCGTGCATGACGCCGACGGCATCAACAGCATGGTGTACAACCGCTGCATTGGCACGCGCTACTGCAGCAACAATTGCCCGTACAAAGTGCGCCGTTTCAATTTCTTCGATTACCAACGGCGCGAACCTGTGCGTGAGCAAAGTGGTCCATTGGCCGTGAAGCCAGAGTATTACGTTGACACCGGCCCCAATGAATGGGTGCGCATGCAACTGAATCCAGAAGTGACGGTGCGCATGCGCGGCGTCATGGAGAAATGTTCTTTCTGCGTGCAACGCATTGCCGCGGCCAAGATCAAGTACAAGAATGAATGGGTGAAGGCAGGCGGAACAAGTGGCGGCACTTCCAACTTCTCCATTCCCGATGGCGCCATTGTCACCGCGTGTCAACAAGCGTGTCCCGCGCAGGCAATTGTGTTTGGTGACTTGAATGATCCAAAGAGCCAAGTGAGCAAGTTGCACGCAAGCAAGCTTTCATACGGCATGCTTGAAGAACTCAATGTCAAGCCACGCGTGAAGTACATGGCCAAGGTCATTAATCCGGCCGTTGATCATTCGCAACACGAAGGTCATTCGTATACGCCTGCCCATGAAAATGACGGCAGTACCAACAAGAATCAAGGAGCGCATTCATGAGTTCGCTTCCTGTCAATCGTCAAACCGCTCTGCCAGGTTTCCAAGAAACCGACAACACCGCGGAAAATCCAGGCGTGCGTGCGCCGCTTGTGTTGAACATGGATCGCTTTGGGCAAGTCACTCGTCAAGTGTGCCAAGTTGCGGAATCCAAGAAGCCGCCATTTGCGTGGTACGTGGCGTTCACAGTCAGTTTGGGTCTTGTCGGATTGCTGGGCTTCTGCGTCAACTATCTCATCTTCACGGGCGTTGGTGTGTGGGGCTTGAACAATCCCGTCATGTGGGCGTTTGACATCACCAACTTTGTGTTCTGGGTTGGTATTGGTCACGCCGGAACGTTGATCAGCGCCATTTTATTCTTGTTCAGACAAAAGTGGCGCACGGGAATTAACAGGTTCGCCGAAGCCATGACTATTTTCGCGGTCATTTGCGCTGGACTTTTCCCGGGCATTCACGTTGGTCGCGTGTGGTTGGCGTATTGGCTTTTCCCAATTCCAAATCAAATGGACATGTGGCCGCAATTCCGCAGCCCGTTGTTGTGGGACGTGTTCGCGGTCAGCACCTACTTCACCGTTTCATTTGTCTTCTGGTTCGTGGGCATGGTTCCAGATTTAGCCACGCTGCGCGACCGCGCAAAGGGACGCATTCAACAATTCGCTTACGGCTTGTTCGCGCTTGGTTGGAGAGGCAGCAATCGACATTGGCATCGCTATGAAGTTGCGTACTTGTTGCTTGCCGCACTGAGCACGCCACTTGTGTTGAGCGTGCACTCCGTCGTGAGTTTCGATTTCGCGGTCAGCCAAGTTCCTGGTTGGCATACCACCATCTTCCCGCCTTACTTTGTAGCGGGCGCCATCTTTAGCGGCTTCGCCATGGTGGTCACGCTTGCGGTTCCGGCTCGCCAACTTTTCGGCTTGAAGGATTTGATCACGCTGCGCCACTTGGACAACATGAACAAAATCATCCTGGTCACAGGATGCATGGTGGGTTACGCCTACTCCATGGAATTCTTCATTGCGTGGTATTCCGGCGCCATGTATGAGCGCTTCGCGTTTGTGAACCGCGCCTTCGGACAATATTGGTGGGCGTACTGGATCATGGTGAGTTGCAACGTGATCACGCCGCAGTTGTTCTGGTTCAAGAGCATTCGTACCAGCATTCCAATTATGTTCGCGCTGTGTCTTGTGGTGAACATTGGCATGTGGTTCGAGCGCTTCGTGATTATTGTCACCAGCCTTGCGAATGATTTCCTTCCAACCAGTTGGGACTTCTTCACGCCGACGTGGGTTGACATGGGAACAATGATGGGCGCGTTCGGATTATTTGGAACGCTCTTTCTTTTGTTCTGCCGATACCTGCCGATGATCGCAATGGCCGAAGTGAAAGCCACCATGCCGCAAGCCAATCCGCATTGGTCTGGCTACGAAGCGCATGATGATCACGGACATGCAGGTGGTTCCGCAAAGCCATCATTCGCAAGTCCTGACGCGCTGCGAAGTCCTGGCAGCGGTCCAGATGGAGGTCCACCAGCGCTATGACAACTCTTTCCCCAATCAACCCGCCTGTCACGCAAGGCAATCAAATTCCGCGCAAGCGTTTGTACGGAATTTTGGCCGAGTTCCATGATCCAGCCGCGCTCATGGCAGCCGCGGACAAAGTTCGCATGGCGGGTTTTCGTTGGTGGGATTGCCACACGCCATTCCCCGTGCACGGTCTTGATAAAGCCATGGGAATTAAGCGGACCATTTTGCCAGTGCTTGTATTTGGCGCGGGTCTCACTGGAACCACAATTGGTTTTTGTTTGCAAGCATTTACCAACGCCGCAAGTTTCTCAATTTGGGCGTTGGTGTGGGTCACCGGATATCCATTCTTAATCAGCGGCAAGCCACTGATCAGTATGCCTGCATTTATTCCTGTCATGTTCGAACTGACCATTTTGCTTTCCGCATTGAGCGCCGTTGGAATTATGTTCTTGTTCAACGGATTGCCTCGGTGGAATCATCCGCTGCTTTCCAACAAGCGATTCTTGCGCGTCACTGATGACCGATTTTTTATTGTGATCGAATCACGCGACCCGCGTTTCTTCGCCAGTCGCACCGAACAATTCCTAAAGGATCTTGGCGCCAAGGCCGTCGAGATGGTGGAGGCCTAATCGTCATGCCACGCATCTTTATTTTCGTCGGACTCATCTTGCTGCTGTGCTTGCTTCTGCCGCCCGCCATTATCGCGCGCGTTCGCAGCACGCCCAACTCCAATCTTCCAATCCACATTATTCAGGACATGGCGTTTCAATCCAAATATAAAACGCAAGCTGTCAATCCACTCTTCGCCGATCACAACACCATGCGTCCGCCAGTGATCAACGCGGTCGCTCGTGGCGAGACATATCTTGACGCGCATTTGTATGACGGGGTAATCGATGGTCAATGGGCCAATGTTCTTCCGTCTCAAATCAAAATGGATTTCGCCACGCTTCGTCGGGGTCAAGAGCGTTTCAATATTTATTGCTCGGTGTGCCACGGAATTTCTGGCGGCGGCAATGGCATTGTGAATCAGCGCGCCATGGAATTGGTCGCCAACACAAACGGTCCCGTGAATGGAACCGTGTGGGTGCAAGCCAAGAATTTGGTGCACGATGAACTTGTCACCGTGCAACCAATGGGACAAGTGTTCAACACCATCACATACGGCATTCGAAATATGGCCGGGTATGGAAGTCAAATTCCAACCGAGGATCGCTGGGCGATTGCGGCGTATGTGAAAGCGTTGCAGCGCAGCCAAAATGCTCTTGCTTCTGACGTTCCTGCGGGAACCAAAGTGACTGACAACGCAAGCGCTTCACCAACGCATGTTCAATTAAGCAATGCAACCGTGAATTCCTTTACCAATCCTGCCACGTCCATTGCGGAGGTAAAGGAATGAGCGCCAGCGCCACAGCCCTCAATTTAGGTTCTTCCAATATTCGCGCAGACGGATTATCCAAACCAGGATTGATGTTGCGATTTGTTGGATTTGCAATTTTAGTCGTTGCTTTTTTCATGGGCATGCGCTCGCCAGACCAAGGCTTGTTTCTCCGCTTCTGGATGCAATCTTGGTTGTTTGTCACCAGCGTCTCATTGGGTGGATTGTTCTTCTTGATCGTGCATCACATCACGCACGCGGGTTGGAGCGTTGTGGTGCGCCGCCCTGCGGAAGCAATCGCATCAAATCTGCAATGGGTTTGGATTGGTTTCTTGCCGTTCGTCTTCTATTGGTGGAAGGGCGATCTCAGCGTCATCTTTCCTTGGGCCAATCTTGACGCGCTGAAACTGATTTCTTTGGAAGAGGCGGAACTTGTGGGCAAGAAAGCCGCATTTCTCAATGACAAATTCTTCATGATTCGAGCCGCCGTGTATTTGGTGACTTGGTTCGTTCTGTCACGCTTCTTCGTCAGCAATTCAGTGGCGCAAGACAGCGATGGTTCCATGGCGCACACAAAAAAATTGGAAAAGTGGGCTGGGCCAGCCGCAATTTTGTTTGGCTTGACCACATCATTCGCGGCCTTTGACTGGATCATGAGCCTGAACCCCGCTTGGTTCAGCACCATGTTCGGCGTGTATTTCTTTGTGGGTTGCTGCACGGGTGGCTTCGCCTTCATCGGCATTGTGTGCTTGCGCTTGCAAGCGTTGGGCTATCTCAAAGGCATCATCACCACCGAGCACTATCAAGACATTGGCAAATTGCTGTTCGCCTTTGGCGTTGTGTTCTGGGCCTACATTGCATTCAGTCAATACATGTTGATTTGGTACGCAAACATTCCGGAAGAGACCGCGTGGTTCTTGGCGCGCCAACTTGGCGAGTGGCGCGTTGTCAGCGTGGTTCTTTTGTTTGGCCATTTCATTCTGCCATTCTTGTTTTTAATTAGCCGATGGACCAAGCGATGGCGCGGCACATTGCTCTTCGCCTGCGTGTGGATGTTGGCTTCTCAATGGTTTGATTTGTTCTATTTAATCCAACCAGAAATTCCGCATGACATTGGTGCCTACAGTTCTTACGAACAAATTTTGGCGCACTACGCCAACGAAAGCGCGCATTTTCTTAACCCATGGAATTGGATTTTGCTTGTCGGATTCATGCTCATGCTTGTCGGCTCAACACTGAGCCGCTTAAGTTCCATGGGCTTGCTTTGCACGAAAGATCCGCGTCTTGCTGAAAGTTTGCGATTTGAAAATATGTAATGGAACATTGAAATGACAACCGCACAAACAGACATTCTCAAGCAACTTGATGATCCTGAGCCAGGCAGCACATGGTTCTGGTCCTTGGCCAGCATTGTTGTGTTCGTGGTCATCATCGTGGCGGCAAGCGCCTTCTACTTCAAGGTTGATTCCTTTGAAGTGGACGCCAAGATCATTGACCAACCAACGCTTAGCCTTGAACAATTGCGCGCGTCACAACGTGAAGAACTTGCGGTGTACAGCAACTACACATGGACAATGCCAGATGGAAAAGCCGCGACTTTCACGCGAATTCCAATCGATCGCGCCATGGAAATGGTTGTGCAAGATGCCAAGACCGCCCCACGCACGTTGCCAGTCACGAACAAGCCTGTCGTGGCTCAGCCTGCGGTGCAACCTGGGGTGCAAAAATGAATTCACGCCAAGCCACACTGCTTGTTTGTTTGATCGCGGTGGCGGCTTTGGCGCAATCGGTTTTCGCGCAGCGACCGCTTGATCCACACGGGTACGAACCACCGGTCCAAACCACGGACGCTCCCAAGGAACTCGCGGGTCTTGAAGTAAAGGATCAACGTGGCGTTGTGTTGCCAATGCAATCCGCATTGGTGGATGAAACTGGAAAATCAATCACGCTTGGTGAACTTTTCACCGACGGACGGCCCAAGCTTGTGCAACTTGGCTACATGAAGTGCCCAATGCTGTGCGGTCTTGCGCTCAACGGCTTGGTGCGTGGCATGCAAGGACTTGATTGGTCAGCAGGCGATCAATTTGATGTGTTGTTTATCAGCATCAACCCAGAGGAAACATTTGAACTTGCCGCCGCCAAACGCAAGGGCTACGCCGCGGAATATGCGCGCGCGGGCGGCGAAAAAGGTTGGCGATTTTTGACGGGCTCAGAAGCAAGCGTGCGCGGCATTGCCGACGCGGTTGGATTTCCTTATCGCAAAATGGACAACGGGGAATACGCGCACCCAGCGGCCGTATTTGTTGTGACAGGCGACGGACGGCTGGCGCAATATTTACCGGGCGTGGCGCAATCCCCAACGGATTTACGCTTGGCGCTCACGGATGCGGGTGAAGGAAAGCTTGGCTCCACATTCGACCAGTTTGTTTTTTGGTGCCATCAATTTGACCCCAACAAAGGTGGCTACGTGATTTGGGCGTATCGAGTTATGCAGCTTGCGGGCGCGGTCACTCTGCTGGCCCTTGGCACAGTGGTATGGATGTTGTTGCGAAATGAGGCCCGAAGCAAGCGTTTGGCGGCTCCAAGCGCCAAAAATGTGAACTCAAAAAATATTGTGTCAGGAGTGGTCTGAAACCATTAGCCCTCCAAAGATAGAAGTCCTCCAATGAATATTGCAACCACCATTCTTTCAAACTTGCTCGCAGGCGATCCGCGCGAAGGACGCACTTTGTGGCTTCCGCCCCCTGACAGCAACCTTGCTGCCAACAGCGACCAAATGTTCTGGTGGATCAATGTCATTTGTTATTTCTTCTTCATAGGCATTGTCATTGCGCTTGTGATTCTGGTGGTGAAGTACCGCATGAAAAAGGATCGCCCTTTCCGCACAGATGGTCCACTACATCACTTGCCGCTGGAAACAACATGGGCTGTTGTTCCATTGTTGATTGTTATTTTCGTTTTCTACTTTGGCTTCCGTGATTACTTGAACTTCATGACGCCGCCAAAGAATTCATACGAGATCGCTGTGACCGCGCAAAAGTGGGGATGGCTCTTCAAGTATCCCAACGGCGCCACCAGTGATGACTTGTATGTTCCAACTGGTCGGCCAGTGAAATTGTCCATGCGCAGTTCCGATGTGTTGCATTGCTGCTACATCCCGGACTTCCGCGTGAAGAAGGATCTTGTGCCTGGGCGCTATTCATACTTGTGGTTTCAAACAGATAATGTCACGCCTGAAGGCTGGGGCCACAATTTATTCTGCGCCGAATATTGCGGCACTGGCCACAGCAATATGAATCGCAAGGTCTACGCGTTGTCCCAACCAGAATTTGACGCGTGGCTGACCGCGCAAAGTCAATGGTTGGACAAAATTCCAGAAGAGGAATTGTATTTCCGCGCTGGTCCAAAGCTGTACGCGCGTTGTCAGCAATGCCATTCACTTGACGGCACCAAAGGCATCGGACCATCGTGGAAAGGTTTGTGGGCGCGCGTGAGTGGTGGCGAAGGTGGCGATATTAAATTCACCGATGGCACTGGCTATCAAAGTCAAATTGGCGCGGGCAAGCAATATCAAACACCAGAGGACTACATTCGTTCCTCCATTTTAAATCCTGGCGAACATGTCGTTGCTGGCTACGCCAACGCCATGCCAAGTTTCAAGGGACAACTGAATGACAAGGGCATTGATGCCGTCATTGGATTCATGAAGCACATGGATGAGTTTGACACCAAGGGAAAGTATTTGAAAGAAGTTCCAGCCGCCCCAAAAGTGAGCATGAAGTAGCGCGATTTGTTTGATCATTCATAAAATATTTTTGAAAGTAAAAGCGTCATGACAACAATCAACATTTCACAACCACTTGACACCGCCGCCCGTCCCGACAATTACATCACGCACACCCGTGGATTTATGAGTTGGGCTTTCACTCTTGATCACAAGCGCATTGGCGTTATGTATTTGGTCAGCGTGCTGGTGAGTTTCTTTGTTGGCGGCGTGTTCGCGTTGCTGGTGCGCACAGAATTGCTTACGCCAGGCCAAACAATTCCAGGCGTCACCGCCGATGTCTACAACCATTTCTTCACACTGCACGGCGCCATCATGGTGTTCCTTGTCATTATCCCCAGTATTCCCGCCGCGCTTGGCAACTTCATCATGCCCATTATGTTGGGCGCCAAAGACGTTGCGTTTCCGCGACTGAATTTGTTCAGTTACTACCTGTGGATCTTCGGCGCGCTGTTTACCGTAAGCAGTTTGTTGCTTGGTGGCTTTGACACGGGTTGGACTTTCTACACGCCATACTCAACTACAACATCAGCCGGCGGAGTTATTCCCGCGCTGACGGGCGTGTTCATTCTTGGTTTCTCCAGCATCTTCACGGGTTTGAATTTTATTGTCACCGTGCACAAGTTGCGTCCGCCTGGCATGACATGGTTCCGCATGCCGCTGTTCCTATGGGCCATTTATGCCACAGCCATTATTCAAGTTCTTGCAACTCCAGTGCTGGGCATCACGTTGCTTCTGCTGATTGTGGAGCGCGCGTTCAACATTGGAATCTTTGATCCATCCATGGGCGGCGATCCAGTTCTGTATCAACATTTCTTCTGGTTCTACAGTCATCCCGCCGTGTACATCATGATTCTTCCCGCCATGGGAATTATCAGCGAACTCATCAGCGTGCATGCGCATCGCCATATCTTTGGCTACAAGTTCATCGCGCTCAGTTCAATTGCCATTGCCATATTCAGTTTCTTGGTTTGGGGCCACCACATGTTTATCAGCGGTCAAAGTCCGCTGCTGAACACGCTCTTTAGTTTGATTTCATTTAGCGTCGCAATTCCAAGCGCCGTGAAAGTATTCAATTGGATGTCGACGCTGTACAAGGGCAACATAGTGTTGAACACGCCCATGTTGTACGCATTGGCTTTTCTTGTCCTGTTCACCATTGGTGGACTTACTGGAATTCATTTGGCCACATTGAACACCGACGTGCACTTGCATGACACGTATTTTGTTGTCGCGCATTTTCATTACGTCATGATGGGTTCCGCGCTGATCGGCATGATTGGTGGCTTGCATCATTGGTGGCCAAAGATCACGGGTCGCATGTACAACGAAAATCTTGGGCGTATTGGGTGCATTATCGTGTTCATTGGTTTCAATGTGACTTTCTTCACGCAGTTCTTCTTGGGCAGCCAAGGAATGCCGCGGCGCTACTACGACTATCAACCTGAGTACCAGATTTACCATGTCATTAGCACCATTGGTTCATACATCATGGCGAGTGGTTTCTTGCTCACGGCGTATTACTTGTTGGCCAGCTTGTTTGGTGGTCGTCTTGCACCAGCAAATCCTTGGGGCGGTCGCAGTTTGGAATGGCAATGCGCCAGTCCGCCACCATTTGACAATTTCGCCACGCAGCCGCGCGTGGGTGATTGCTATGACTTCGCAGCCATTCGCTGGGATGAAAAAGAGCAGGGCTATGTTGTCGACCCCGCGCTTGATTCAACATTGAATCCTAATTTGGCGGCGAAGAATTCGCACTGATCTGCAACTTATTTGTAAGATAAATCCTTGACCACACTTCAATCACAACCCAATCACGCCGGTGACGCCCATGGCGCTGACGGCGCGCACGACGGGGCTCACGGCAGCGCCGAGCACGCCAAGTATCCATTTCTTCAGCATCACTTTGATACGCCGCATCATCAATTCGACAGCGCAAAGCTTGGCATGTGGTTGTTCTTGGCAACGGAAGTGTTGTTCTTCGGCGGTTTATTTGTTGCCTACGCAGTGCTTCGAAATCGATTTCCTGAGGTGTTCAGTTACTCCAGCCATTATCTCGACACGATCATGGGTGGTATCAACACATGCGTTCTCATTCTTTCCAGTCTCACTATGGCGCTGGCTGTTCGCTTTGCTCAGACCAACCGCAGAATTGGTTTGATTATTTGTCTCATACTGACATTCATGGGCGCGATTGGTTTTATGGTGATCAAGTATTTTGAATACAGCCACAAGATTCATGACAACTTGGTGTGGGGCACCACTTTCTATGTTCCGCCACATGACGCCGCCGGTGAATTGGAAGCGAAAGAGTTGTCTGTCGCTCCAACAACCAGCATTACTTTGAACCCAGTCAATCCCGCGGTGTTCGCAGTTCCAACATTGGCGCAAACTCCAGCTGTGGATGCCAGCGCAATCAAGCAAGCATCACGCGCGCCAGTTGGTTTGGCAACGCCAACGCAAATGGCCAAGGCGGAGGGCTTGCCAACGGGTGAGCAT
>Ga0209190_1001683_pt1 | contig 15321 bp, 12 predicted proteins | sample M_140205_XF_Meta_FD_187315 | JGI IMG/M metagenome (GOLD analysis project Ga0209190, IMG submission 187315) | Freshwater microbial communities from Lake Montjoie, Canada to study carbon cycling - M_140205_XF_MetaG (SPAdes) (version 2) | ecosystem: Environmental > Aquatic > Freshwater > Lake... | reverse complement strand
CTGCTTGTCCCTGTAAGTTCACCTTTGGCCGTAGATCTAAGCGCTGAGAGAACGACCCTAGAATAGAGAGCAACCCGATACAGAGCAGCACTGTTCCCATATAGAGTATCCCGTTCGACGATTCGGAGGCCTGCTCACCCTGCTGCTCAAGAAATTGCTCCGCATCTAAAAGCCCCGCTTGAATTACTAGCTGATCGCTACGCTCGCTTCCTAATAAGCTGCGCTCATCGGCCTGCACTGCCAGTACGGTATAATCACCGGGCGGTAAGGACTGATACCAAACTCGCATATCCCCGAGGGCAAGCTCGGTACTGGAAGGGTCACGTCTAATAACGATCTTATTATCAACGATCTCAAGGGATGGATCACGCAACATCTCCTTAGTTAGGATTAAGCTCGCTGGATCGCTGATAGCTTTTATAATCCTACTTCCATCGAAACCTGAAAACGTAGACTGCCCTACGGTCTTTAACTCCGGTTGAAACTTAAGTAGCGGATTCTCATGCCCCTGTGGTTTACGAAAGCGAAAGAAGTCTATCTGTCCAGGATGCCAATTGATTGAGTACTCAGGGGTTGAATCATCGGATGAACGCTCCTCCGACCATTGAAACATCTCTACCCGTCGTTTAAGAGCTAGGTAAGGGCCGGGCTTAAGCAGCTCATCCTCAAGCATCTCTCCTGAACTGAGCCTACCAGCAGCAACCACAAGCTTGTTGTTGTTACTGGGATCAGGGCTTGCAGCATCAATTGTAATAGCTCTACCGAGTGCTGCGTTAATATTACTCTGGTCCTTAAGGCTCCGTACCGTCCCACTCCACATTAAACCGAGCGCGCACAGTAGTGTGAAAACCCCGAGAGATGCCCTGGACTTAGTTTTCAATGCAGAGAGCTTCACGATAACCATTCCCTAATACTATATAATACGACTAACCCTGGCTCGCATAAGAAGCGCCAACGACTTCGAGTCTCGAAGTCGTCCGTTACGGATTACCTCCTCCACCTCAGCAACCGAGAGCTTTATAACGGTTATGACCTCATCCTCATCCGGCGTAGCCTCTCTGGGATAAAGATCTTTGGCGCAAAATATGTGCTGAACTTCATTACAGAATCCCGGTGCCGGCAAGAGGGTGCCCAGAGATATAAGCTCCCTGCACGCCATGCCGATCTCTTCCATCAGTTCTCGCTGCGCGCACAGTTCTGGCTCCTCACCCTTTTCAAGGGTTCCAGCCGGAAGCTCCAGTATGGACTCCCTAACCGAGTGCCGATACTGCTCAATAAAAACTATGCGCCCATCCTCCAGTAACGGCAGGATAACAACCGCCCCCGGATGTTCGATCGTCTCGTGTGCAAAGCGTTTACCCTGCGGCGATTCAAGTGTCTCCCTGACCGCTCTAAGTTTCCCCTCGTATAGGAGGTGTGATTCTATGACTTTCATACCGTTACGTTACTTAACGACACACAATTGATCAATTGTAACTATTCAGCATAAACTAAAGAGGTCAGCATAAACTAAAGAGGATTGTACACTTATAAGTTAAGGCCTATGACCCTCCAATCACCCCCCACATCTGAGCGCCTTAGCGACTGGATGGAGCGCCAGCCCGCCTCTACCTCCTCGGTTGATATCAGTATCGTCGTTCCAGCCTTTAACGAGGAGCGCCGACTACCCCCGACACTGATAGACATTATCGACCTCTTTGACCGTAAGGGCTCCAAATACGAGGTTATAGTCGTTGATGATGGGAGCTCAGATAATACCGCCGAGGTAGTTCGAAAATTTGAGCGGGTACGCGCCGAGGTGCGTCTAATACAGCTACCTAAAAACCATGGAAAGGGGCACGCCGTTAGGCTAGGAGTTCTTAACAGTCACGGAGCCATAATCCTGTTTGCAGACGCCGATGGCGCTACTCCGATTGCCGAGGTATCACGCCTTCAGGCCGCCCTTGCTGCGGGGTTCGACATTGCGATCGGATCACGGGCACTGACCTCACAAGATACAAAGGTTGCGACATCTATTCACCGTAGGTTACTTGGACGGGTATTTAATTACTGCGTTAATATTATACTCCTACCATCGATCACAGATACTCAATGTGGCTTTAAGATGTTTACCCGCAAGGCGGCGCTCTTTCTCTTCCGCAAGCAACGCTCCGATCGATTTAGCTTTGATGTAGAGCTACTCTTTCTTGCCCACAAGGTTGGACTAAGCGTTAAAGAGGTGCCGATTAACTGGACCAACGTACCTGGCTCGAAGGTTAATCTGGTAATGGATGCCCTGCTTATGTTCCGTGATATATTTCGATTCCGCGTGATGCACCGCAACGTTACTCGCGAAAGCTACGAGCAGTTTGAAAGGGACTCTGCGGCACTTGAGCACAGCGACCCAATCAGCGCGCTAGGTCATAAATAGAGCTACTTGGCGCCCCTTACTCAACTTTAGGCGAGATCTTCAACTTTTTGGATTTACTATAAAACTATTGGGGGATATCGCCCTGTTGCCGACTGCTACGGGCAGCTGCCATCTCAAGCCCCCGCCGCTCACCATCAAAGATGCGCGCAGCGATAAACTCAAAGACCTCTTGATGATGAGCACTCATCATACGCAGCGCCTGCAGGCGCTCATCATCTGATATGCGAGGATTTGTCAGGATACTTCGCAGTGTGGCGAGTAGGGAGTCTTGGCTCCGGTCGAGATAAAATTGAACCTCTTCAATCTTTGAACGGTGTGACACAACGATACCTCTCTATAATGGACTATCTATCACAGGGTATCTATCGGTGCGCTCTCTCAAAAAAAGTAGCGGGAATTGGCTAGGTTCCGTCATGCACCCCCAGTTTTTGACATAAATCGCTCTAGCTTGCTGATCTGACTCACTGAGATACGGTGTCCACAGAACGGCACTCATGCCATACTGGTACCATGACGTCACAGATAAATGGATACTCGCTGCTCGATTCCGGCAACGGCCGCAAACTTGAGCGCTTTGGAGATGTAGTCATCGACCGCCCCTCTAGCTTAAGCGCCTGGCAGCAACGAAACAACGCATTATGGGAGAGCGCAGACGCTATCTACCTTCCCCCGGACCAATGGAGTCACCAACGTACGCCCTTCTCCACCTGGAACACCGAGATAGAGGGGGTCAAACTAGAACTCGAACTCATGTCAAATGGGCAGCTTGGGATCTTCCCAGAACATGCCCTATACCTCTCACGCGTTGGTGCAACCATAGAGCAATTGCGCGCGCGTGGCAGGAGTCCCATTCGCATTCTTAATCTGTTCGCCTATACAGGTCTCGCCACTGCATTCTGTGCCAAGCTACCCGACGTTATCGTGACCCACGTTGATCTAGCAAAGCGAGCCATCGAGTGGGCCAAGAGAAACGTGGAGATGAACATCGGGACGAACGATAAGGTGCGTTGGATCGTTGATGATGCCCTGACCTTTATGGCGCGCGAGCATCGCAAGGGTAATCTCTACGATATTATCATCATCGATCCCCCCTCGTTCAGTCGGGTCTCAAAGAATAATTCATGGACCCTAGAGGAGAAGGCCCCCGATATAGTTAAGCTCGTGCTCGATATACTTGCGCCCGAAGCCGGTGTCGTCTTTTTCACAAACCACAGCTCCGCCAGCACATCAGATGTGGCGCGCAACATCGCCTTAGATAGATTTAATGACCGTGGTGTAGAGATAGCTATCGAGCCCCTAGCTATTAAGGAGGAGCTCACCGAGCGCATACTTCCTGCGGGATCGCTAATCGTTCTATCACATACCACATAAGAGGGAGCTAGGAAGAAGATATGACAACTAAAGTAACCAACGAACACCTAGAACAACAGCTCGCCTGGCGCTATGCGACGAAGTGCTTTGATCCAGCCAAAAAGATCTCGGCTCGTGATTGGGCCTCGCTTGAGGCTTCGCTACTTCTGGCGCCCTCATCTTTTGGCCTGCAACCGTGGCGCTTTATAACAATCTCGGATCCAGCGCTGCGCGCAAAGCTAAGGGCCCACTCTTGGAACCAATCGCAGGTGGTAGATGCCTCGCACTACGTTGTATTTGCGGCACGCACTACCTTTGATCTCTCTCTGGTGGATGAGGCGCTACAGCACACCGCCGAAGTCAGGGAGGTAGCTCTCTCAACCCTAGAGGGAGGCAGATCGACTATCTCCAATTTTATTACCGCGCTCAACGATCGCAACGCCATAGAGCCGTGGTGCACCCATCAGCTCTATCTTGCTCTCGGTATGCTCCTCACCTCGGCGGCGCTACTACAGATAGACGCCTGTCCTTTAGAGGGCATCGATCCGAACTTTTACAACGAAATACTTGACCTGCCACGACGTGGATTCTCGGCAAAGGTAGCTTGTGCCCTCGGGTATCGCTCAGATCGGGACCTCGGAGCAACTCTCAAGAAGGTTCGACGCTCAGCGCAAGATATCATTGAGCGCAGGTAGGATAGGGCGTTAATTATGGTGAAGGGCTCTCAACATAAGTTCCTGTTGCTTAGCCTGACGCTACTGTTAGCCCTGGCGCTGCGCTGGCCACTGGTTGAATCAAACTCTAAGTATTTCTTCCACGAGGACGATGCGCACCACTTTAATCGCACGGTGGAGATGGCTCAGAAAAGAGATCTCAATCCGCACTATTTTAATAAGCCGGCCCTGCATTTCTATCTACGCATGCCGGTTATTTATGCAAGCGTTGCGTGGGCGCGCTTTCGCGGCGAACTTAGCACCACCAAAGAGATTAGAACTAAGGACCCCTTTGGACTCGCTGGATACGCCTTTACGGCCTCACATCCAACAATTCTCACCTGGAATCGATCGTTTAGTGTGGCGCTTAGCCTTTTAATAGTCGGCCTAACATTTTTTCTCTCCTTACAGCTCGGCCTGGCGCTGCTGCCGGCTCTTATGGCCGCCCTCTTAGTAGCGCTATCACCAGAGATGGTGCTCAATTCTCATCTGATCGGGGTTGATATACCGATGGCGCTTTTCTGCCTAGCCTCCAGTGCAGTTGGCGTCTGGGCCGCCTCAACTAAGTATTCACGCAAACGGTTGCTATTATGTGGACTACTCGCGGGCTTGGCTGGCGCTTCAAAGTATAACGCTGCACCCATAGCGTTAGTTCCCATAATGCTCGCCTGGCAACGCGATCGCTCCTGGAAAGGGTTTGGAATAGCCGCACTCTCTCCTGTTCTTGGGTTCCTGATTGGAGCCCCCTACTCCCTGATATCATTGCCGCAGTTTTGGCAGGGGCTTTCGTACGAGCTCTGGCACTATAGCGTTGCAGGACATGCCGGACACGCAGCCGAGCCTGGGGTTGAGCAGGCGCTCTTTTACCTCGCCTGGCTCTCTACCAACGGCATCGGCGTAGTTGCGACCCTGCTGGCTGCTTTCGGACTACTCTCATGTATGCGAACTAACAGCGCTGCAACTAAGATCTTTCTCATCTTCCCAGTTGCTTATGCGGTGTTGATGATCTCGCAGAAAACAAACTTTACAAGAAACATGGTCGCTATCGTTCCATACGCTGCTATCCTAGCAGCTGTAGGGCTACGCTATATGACGCACCGATTCTCAAATCCGGTTATACAACGCACTACTATCTTTCTAGTAGCTCTCTATGCGTGTGGTCTCGCTGCCATTGCATCAACAAGCATCGTTATGCTGGCCACTCAACAAGCCGAGAGTCGTGAGCAGTTAGGCGCTTGGCTCACCTCTACGCGCAACCCCGATTCAGATGTCGCAATATCTGGGCCGCTTCAGATTTCACCCGCTTTGATACGGCTTCCTGGGGTTGAGATCTTTGATCCCTCTAAACGTACCCTCGCCGTACTGGTACAGCAGGGGTTCGAATACATAGTGGTTCCAAGCGCAGATAGCGCAGATCTCTCGCTGTCACTTACCTCTGAGTTGGTGCTAGCAGGAGCGCCGTTAAATAAACACGCCCCTCAGAATCCAGCTCTTACTATTTTAAAAACAAACCTAGCTGCACGCCTTGCCGCTATGCAGCAGGCCCCGGCCGAGATGCAGTTTGAAACGGTTAAAGAAGCCCTCTCGCCACTTTGCGGCGAGACGAAGGAGGAGCACTGCTGGATTAATAATATCTCAACATCTATCGCCCTCCCCGCCGGAACTACCAGGGTCTCACTAGAGATGATGAGCCCCTGGGCCGGGCAGGAGCTACGGGTTGTGTCCAAAGAGGGTGCAACGTTAGGGGCCATCTCCTTTCCGACTGAGGGGAAATGGCGCACCTTTACCTTTAGTCTATCTACCCCAGCACCTGTGCAGGGCTCTGCTGCCACACTAGTTGTAGCGCAGCTCCATTCTCCACTTGAAAGGAAGCTCAATCTCGATTCGCGCCGCATTGGGGTCGCGATTCGTAGATAATGGCTCTCTGACTCGCCGCCTATTTAATGGTCGGAGAGGCCGCTAGCTTATAAAGGTTCCCCGCTGCGTCCTTAATTGAGAGGGTGAATTTGTTCTTGGAGTTGGAGAGATTAGCTAAGGAGAATTGACTTTCCCAGACCTCTTTTGTGTCAACTTTTTTAGCTGTAACAACCTGAGTCTTCACTTTAGAGCAGCTCTTTCCATCCTTACACCTTCCTTTGTATCTGCGCTCTACTACCATCTGGACATGAGCGATTTCAGAGTCGGCATCCTCTGCAAATGCGCGCATAGAGCAACTTTCGCCTTTGCATCTCAATAAGAGGACCTTCCCTGTCGGAGGGGTAACATCACCTGCTAGGAATGTTTCGTTTGCGGGAACGTCGCTAAAGACGCTCCAGCTTTTACTGTCTGCGCACCCAAATCCCCAACTTACGACACCAACCTGCTTCCATTGATTGTTTCCATCAGGCACCATCAGCGGCCCTCCAGAATCACCGTAGCATCCGCCAACACCGTCTCCGCTCGAATCGGTCGTTGCTTTAATACCAGCGCACAACATGCTCTTTGAATTAAAAAGTCGCCCCATATCATTAAGACAAACTGCATCTGATTGAATCGGAATCTTTGCCTCCTGAAGGATGGTTGGAAGTATCGGCCTATCTGCATTTGTCATACCCCATCCGATAATGGTGGCGTCTTGCCCCGACTGATAAAGCGCTGCATCCGCCTTTAAAGCCAAATTAATGGGTTGATTTGAGACCGGGTTTGCCAACTCTAATATAGCAAGATCGTTGGCACTGGTCGCAACATTATACTGCTTGTGCACCCTGATCTCTATAATATCGTGACGATCTCCCTTTTCAAAACGGAGCTCCCTCGCTCCTATAAGCACTTGGATCAATTCTGGAGAACTGCCAGAAACACAGTGCGCGGCTGTGAGAATATGCCGTGGTCCGATCAGCGACCCTCCACAAAAGTGCGCACTTGTGTCTTCAGGATCATCGGAATTAAGAAGTGCCACCATCCATGGCCAAGCCCCTTCAGCGCTAGGCTTGCCATTGACAACCCGCACCCCTATCTCCTGCCCATGTGCGATAATTGCCGAGCTCATTGCTACCGCAATCGCGCTAAGGAGAGTAAGTTTTTTAAATGCCATTCTCATAGTTTGCTCCAAATATAAGTCATACAGATACCCATGTTGTGCTGTAAATCTCTAACGAAAAGGTCACAAAACGGTACGATTGTTTAAACTGTAGGTAACTAAACGCGCCTACACTATTTAGGTGATATAAAGCAGATTTATCAATTAGTGATATTACAACGGTAGATGGCTTCAGATTCCAGCAGCTTACCTACTACAACACTAGACATTTAGAGGCCTTAACAGGTAACCTTTAATCCTATGATTATAGTAACCGGCGGTGCTGGATTTATCGGAAGCGCCTTTATAGCCAAGCTAAACCAGGAGGGGATTCAGGATATCCTCGTTGTTGATGAGGCGCTCTCTCCTGCTCGTAAGTACAATCTAAAAGATAGAACATTCCTTGAGTTCGTTGATAAAGGCTCCTTTCTCGAACGGTTAAGCTCCGGCCAACTTCCGCAAAGTATTGAGGCGATAGTTCATATGGGGGCCTGCTCCAGCACAACCGAGACGAACGTTCAGTACCTGACATACAACAACTACGAGTACACAAAAACCCTAGCCGAGTACTCCCTCTCCAAAGGGATCCGATTCATCTATGCTAGCAGCGCCGCTACGTACGGCGATGGCTCGCAGGGCTATGCCGACGATGACGCCAAACTCGATACCCTCAAGCCCCTTAATCAGTACGGCATCTCAAAGCATAACTTCGATCTCTGGGCGCACGGTAACGGGGTGCTCTCTCAGATAACTGGACTTAAATTTTTCAACGTCTACGGGCCCAACGAATACTATAAGGACGAGATGGCGAGCGTTGCCTGGAAGGCCTTTAACGCTATCCAAGCAACCGGCTCCTTCTCACTCTTCCGTTCCCACCGTCCCGACTATCAGAACGGCGAGCAGAAGAGGGATTTCGTCTACGTAAAGGATTGCTGCTCAGTAATGTGGTGGCTATTAAAGCACCCCGATACAAACGGACTCTTTAACCTTGGCTCAGGCCACGCTAGATCCTGGAACGATCTCCTCTCTGTACTCTTTAGCGCCATGAAAAAGCCGTGGAACGTAAGCTACATCGATATGCCGCTCCAGCTTAGGGATCAATACCAATACTTTACAGAGGCCCCTATCTCTAAGCTGCGTAGCGCTGGATACACAGCAGATATTCACACCCTGGAGGATGGCATTACTGATTACGTAACCTCTTTCCTTCTGCCGCCCCTTAGGCACTGGTAGGGGTCGTCGTTCTACACCATGTCCAGCGGCTTTACCGCAGTGTTTGTCGCTGCGCTACGCTGTGCAGCAGTGCTATTGCTGCAGCCTAAAAACTCTCTGTACCAATTTTGTATATTTTAACTCACGCGCCAATAAACTGGCACCTCTTAAAGCTCCGTATTCATCAAGTAATGATAATGAATACGCATACAAGCGATGCAGAGGTGCTGCGCTTTGAAATTGTGGTGAATGGAGAAGCGTATCGATCGCTTGTGGATGGTCTGCGAGGCAACTCAAATACTCCCACTGTTGGCAGCTCACTCCGTTCAGGGGTTACCGCTCAGGTTGACCTTCATCTTGCCTCGCACAGCTACTCAGTTATGAGCCTGGGCCGTCACAGACTTCCGAGCGCCCTTGCTGTAAAGCCAGGTAGTCGCACCCATAATAGCCTCACTCGGCTGCTAGCTCGCTCGGTAGAGGACAAAGAGCACTATGAGATAAAGGCCCTGATTCAAAAGGTGATAGCCACTACCCCTTACCTCTCTGAAGAGGCCCTTAGTATCTGCAAACGAGATATAGAGATCTCACCCAAAGCTCCTACACCACTAAAAGTTGAAAGCCGCCTACAAACGGTACAGCTCCTAAAGCAGATAGCTCCAACTATACTGCTCGACCTTGATGATTCCCCTACCCTTATTATCCCTGAGTCTCAAACAGAGCTGCTTGAGCGAGCCAGCGCGATCTTAAGATCGGAGCTCCAAGTGCTCACACCTCTCTCCACTTTAACTACAGGCAATATAGTTAACCTCAGAGCTAAGCTATACATACCAGAGATACACGATGTAACTATCGATCTCTTTGCCCACTGGGGTAGCTACGATGATCTTGCACCCGCATGGCAGGATGAGCAGGTGACGATCTCAAGCTCCGATTCTGGAACATCAATAATTCAACACCGCTTAGATATTCCAAGTACGGGTAACTACGGCGCAACCCTCTTTGCGCAGGTGCGTGGCACAAGCGAGCAGATCTGGATCGGTAATCCGTGGCATGCAGATGCTAGATTTTGGATCTCTCATGATGACCTAGCCCTTGTTCGCCAAAGAGAGCTAGCTGTTGAAGAAAACGAGGCGCTAGCGTTATCAAGCATGCTGCGGGCCTTTCAGCCGGGAGGATCGATTGAACAAGCTTGCTTAGAGATCTCGCATAAAACACCACATATCGCCCTGGGTGCTCTGCTTAAGAAAGCTACTAATATTTCAGGGAACATGAATGCTCTACAAAATATTCCCCCATCACCGCATGCTACACTCTCCGCATCAACACGGCTAAACTACGGTATCGGCGAGGTTGTATTCACCTCTCCAGAGGGTCCACACGCTGCTGCTGGCGGCTTGGCGCAGGTTATCTCAGGACTTCCAACTGAGCTTTGTAGAGCCGGTATTCCAGCCACTATTATTACCCCGCTCTATCGCTACGCCAACGGCAACAAGCACGGCTCCGCCGAGCAGATTCTCCGCAGCGGTATTAAGCTAGGAGCAGAGCTGGTGAAGCCCTTATACGTTGGCTCTATCACCGTACACGTTGGCCCAACCTACCACGCTGGCACAACCTGCATTCGAAGAAACTCAAGCGCTATTCCGATTAAGGTCTACCTTGCTCAGAGCGGCAGTTTACGCATCTTTCTGCTCACTAACGCCTCAGTATTTGATCGACTTTATCAGCCAGTATTTGCAGATGAGCAGATCCGGCGCGCAATTATCATTTCACGCGCCACCCTTGAAACGGTCGCTACAAAACAGTTCGGTATTCGTCCTAGCGTTATCGTATCAAACGATTGGATGACGGCCTGTGTGCCGGCGTTTTGTGCACTAGATCCTTCATACCAAGGTGTGGAATGGCTGAACTCCTGCAAAACCGTCCATATGATCCATAACGGCGGCGCTGACTATCACGGCAAACTTCCCGTAAACGTACACAATGAAGATCTCTGGCCGATGTTTAATCTAGCTCCGCAGGACTTCTTTGGATTTAGCGATCCATACCATCATAACCTACTTAATTTTTCGATAGCGGCCTCACGACACGTTTCTGGTGGAGTGCTAACAGTATCTAAGCCCTATGCGCAGCAACTCATTTCAGCTGGAGGCGGTGATGGGCTTGAGCATGTACTAGCAAGTAAGTCTGAGAAGGTGTTTGGCATTAGTAACGGAATTAACCGCCCAGAGATCGACAGATACCTCTCTCTATTAGCGGGTGGCAGCGGCGCACCATTTGAGAATCTATCCGAACTCCTTACTGCTAAAAGCTCCGTTAAAGCTACCCTACAGAAACGATACGGGCTTGAGCAGGACTCAGCTGCTCCGCTAATTAGCTTCGTTGGTCGTATCGCTGAACAGAAGGGGGTGAGCCTGTTATCCGGTTTTGTCGCCGGCACAAACCGTTCAACCCTAGAGGATCTCCTGATACGTCACCCAAAGCTTCAGATTATCGTTGCAGGCCCAACTACCGACGGGGATAGAGCCTCGCACGATCTACGCTCGGCCCTCGAGTATCTTACTTGGCGCTATCCGGGACGGGTGCATGCTCTCTTTGAATACGTTCCACACTCAACAGCGCTAGAGATAATCTTTGGCAGCACGATGTTTATGATGCCCTCCCGTTTTGAGCCAGGTGGTATTACGCAGCTTGAAGCGCTCGCCGCCGGAACCCTAGTAATCGGCAGAAACGTTGGTGGAATCTCGGCTACTATCACTAACTATGATGCAGCTATCCCCAGCGGTAACGGCTTTCTCTGCAATAATTACGATCCAACAGCATACGCAAACACCTGCCACTGGGCACTTGAGGTAACGGCATCAAGAGCGGCCTATGAAGCGCTGGTTTTAAGCGCTAGGAGCGCTAAACATAGCTGGTCGGATAGGGTTGAAACATACCGCGAGCTCCTGCAACAGATACTGCTAGATACTGCTCAGTGAGGAGTGTGGCAACTCGACCACGCTGAATAGTTACTCCCCCTGTTAATTATACTTGTTGATTTCATGCCCCAGTCGTAGATCTAGGGCATGCGAACTCGTACACCGATAACCTCCCTCTTTCCCAAGCGCTACCGCGCCGCTATCGGCCTTCTGATAAGCCTGATTGCGCTGCTCTATGCCTCAGTAAGCTCCGCTGGGCCACAACGGGAGCATGCTATAGTGCTGCGAGTTATCGATGGTGATACGCTCCTCCTTCGTATAGCGACCACTAGCACCGAGAAGGTTCGTCTAATCGGTGTCGATACTCTAGAGAGCAAACATAACAAACGTGCGCAGTTTCAGGCAGAGAAAAGTGCGGTAGACGTGAAGACGATTACTAAACTTGGAAAGCTTGCCTTCGAGAACACAAGGCAGCTCGCCCCAATCGGTAGCTCCCTTGAGCTTGAGTACGACCGAACTAAAAGGGATAAATATGGGCGGCTCCTGGCCTATGCCTATCTCCCAGATGGGACGATGCTTAATGAGCGGATCCTAGTAACTGGATTTGCGAACCTGCTTACCGTCCCGCCAAATGTTAAATACGCCGAACGCTTTAAGCGCGCGTATCAGGAGAGCCGTTCGGCTGCGCGTGGCCTGTGGGCAAAGTAATCTTTAGATAGGCTTCCTGACAGGACCTAGCGCTTAAATATACCTGTAATTACAACTCACTATAACATTACTAACGGTTCGCTTATCTGCGTTAATTTGTGTATAATAAGATCACACTTATGACAAACGCCGCGCAAAAAAAACTGCTCGCTACTAGCTCTACTGACTCTCCGGAGTATGGGCGGTCTATTATTCGTGAAGAGATCGCAGCACTCTCTCAGGTTGCCGAGCTATTAGACGAGCGCTTTAGCGCTGCTGTAGACGCTATCCTCTCGCAGGCCCCAGGCTCCCGTATCGTTGTTTCAGGGATGGGAAAAGCTGGCTTCGTTGCAATGAAGCTCTCTGCAACACTCTCAAGCATCGGGTTTCCAAGTTTTTTTCTGCACCCTGCTGATGCAGTACACGGCGACCTGGGACGATTTACCAAAAACGATATAGCGCTCCTTCTTTCCAATTCAGGAGAGACGAGCGAGGTAACAAGGCTCCTTCCTACCCTTAAGCAGTACGGTAGCTGTATTATCTCTATGACTAGCTCTGCGACATCTACCCTGGCGCAACACAGCGATATCGTACTCGAGACCGGAAGGTTCCCAGAAGCTGGTCCACTTGGGCTCGCCCCAACAACGAGCACCACCGTTATGATGGCGCTTGGAGATGCGCTCGCCATGACCCTTGTTCACAAGCGTGGTTTCTCGCGAGAAGAGTTTGCAGCGTTTCATCCCGGCGGAGATCTAGGCCGCTCTCTGATGCTTGTTTCCGAGATCATGCGTAGTGGGGATGCTCACTGTGTAGTCAATGAATCAATCGAGACCAAGCGCGCTCTGCACACCATTACAGAGACTAGGGGTCGTCCAGGCGCAGCAGCGATCGTAAATAACGCGGGGGTGCTCGTTGGCGTATTTACAGATGGCGACCTACGCCGCTGCCTGGCGCATGACTCAGACTTTCTCTCTAAGCCTATCGGTGAGATATGCTCGCGCGCTCCTATATCAATCGGCCCTGCACATCTGGCACAGGAGGCCTCGCATATCATCCAGAAGCACGGAATAGATCAACTACTTGTAGTTAATGAGCTAAATATACCGGTTGGTATCATCGATATTCAGGATCTTCTGGCCTGCGGAATGATCCGGCCTGAACGATAAAGCCAGACGGTTTCGCCCCGGCTAATTTACTAGTACTATCATCCCTGTGTACTTAATCGCTCTTAAAATGCTGCTCGGTAATCGTGGTAAGTTTTTCGCCATGCTCTTCGGCGTTGCGCTAACTGCCCTGATTATGACGCAGCAGTCCTCTATATTTATCGGACTGATGTCCAGAACTGTTGGGTTTATCTTCGACACACCGCAGCCCGACCTATGGGTCATGGATCCAAAGGTACAGTTCGTTGACGACATTAAGCCCCTACAGGACACGAAGCTACTGCAGGTGCGTGGTGTGGCTGGTGTTGAATGGGCGGTGCCACTCTATAAGGGATTAATAAGGGCACGGCTTTCTAATGGAACCTTTCAAACCTGTAACGTGATCGGACTTGATGACGCTACCCTGGTAGCTGGCCCGCCCGTTATGATTCAGGGCTCGCTGGCAGATCTCCGTCGAGCTGACGGGGTTATAGTTGATGAGGCTGCTGCCAATGGTAAACTCGCCGTCCCCGGAGCAAACCCTTCCGACCCAAAGCAGCCCCTTAAGGTCGGAGATATTCTAGAATTAAATGACAATCGCGCCATCGTAGTTGGAATAGCTCGGGCAACCAGAACCTTTCAGTCTCAGCCGGTTATTTATACAACCTACTCGCGCGCCATGCGCTTTGCTCCCCGTGAGCGCAAGCTACTCTCCTTTGTTCTTGCTGAGGTTAGTAGGGATGAAAACATCAGTGAGGTTGCCACCCGTATCACCCAACAAACTGGGCTTGTGGCCTATACTCCCGAACAGTTCAAGGGTCTTACGATCCGTTACTTTATGCGCAGCACCGGTATTCCGATTAACTTCGGCATGGCAGTTGGTCTTGGATTCCTGGTCGGGGTTGCTATCGTAGGGCAAACATTTTTTAGCTTTATCGTTGATAACATGCGCTACCTTGGGATCCTTAAAGCCATGGGCGCCTCGAATAGACTTATCTTTATGATGATAATTCTACAAACCTCCTTAGTCGGCGCTATCGGATGCGCGCTCGGTATGGGGCTAGCATCCCTTACTAGCGTCATCGCTAGAAACTCAGAGCTCGCCTTCTACATGCCGTGGCAGGTTCCGGTAATCACCGCTCTAGCAACAGCGTTAATCACCCTGATCACAACGATCTTAAGTCTGCGCAAGGTGTTGCAACTTGAGCCAGCTATTGTCTTTAGAGGCTCATAATGGCGCCAGCGATATTCTGCAAAGGTGTTACGAAGAGTTACCTAACAGGAAAAACCACCACCCCTGCCCTACAGGGTGTTGACCTTGAAGTGCGCTGCGGCGAGCTTTTTATGTTGGTTGGTCCCTCCGGTTGTGGCAAGACCACTCTAATCTCGGTCATCGCGGGGATCCTGAATCACGATCAGGGCGAGTGCCACATCTTTGAACACGATCTCGCCACTATGAATGAAGGCGAGCGCACAAGCTACCGCGGTAAGACGGTTGGCTTTGTATTTCAGGCCTATAATCTGATTCCATCCCTTACGGCGACAGAGAACGTCTCGATCCCGTTACTGCTAAACGGTCATCCCCGCAAATATGCGATGCAACGTTCGGAGGAGCTGCTTTTCAAGGTTGGGCTTAAGGATAAGATTAATTCGCTACCAAACGAGCTCTCCGGTGGCCAACAACAACGCGTTGCCATCGCGCGCGCTCTCGTACACGACCCTAAGCTGATAGTATGCGACGAGCCAACAAGCGCCCTTGATCACGCTACGGGGGGCGAGATTATGGAGATCTTTCGGCAGGAGGCCTTGACCGGCAACCGCACCCTCGTAA
>Ga0209190_1001682_pt1 | contig 15322 bp, 2 predicted proteins | sample M_140205_XF_Meta_FD_187315 | JGI IMG/M metagenome (GOLD analysis project Ga0209190, IMG submission 187315) | Freshwater microbial communities from Lake Montjoie, Canada to study carbon cycling - M_140205_XF_MetaG (SPAdes) (version 2) | ecosystem: Environmental > Aquatic > Freshwater > Lake... | reverse complement strand
GGTATTAGTTTCGCTGGCCCTGTAGGCCTTTCTGGTACACCTAAGTTTATTGCGAAAAATACGGTTTCAACATCTAGTTCAACATCTAGCTTGGTAGACATCGCTTTCCAAAATGATGTTAATGGCTTGGGTGGTATTTCTCTCGATACTACTGGCAGAGTGCTCTTTTTAGGAAATGTTGGCCTTTTAAGCCCACTTTCTTCCATTGAAATTGTTAATGCTAATTACACTAATCCCCTTGATTTGGTAGCAGTCCAATTCAATAGTTCTGCTTCCCAAGTTACCAATGCCAATAAAATTATTCTTCCCGAGTCCACTGGTTCTTCCAACCTCAATGGAAGAGTAATTTTTAATGGAAGTACTAATATTTCCAACGCCTTTACAACCACTAGAAGTTATTACGACATCTTCTTCAATTCCAATGTTACTTTTAGTACTAATACGAATTTCCTTAATGGTGGAAAGGTCAAGTTTTCAGGCACTACTAACTTCACTGGTTCTGCAACCTTTAATAATTCTGGAACTCTAGAAGCAAGCGGTATTATTGTTAGCGCTGGTTCACTTATTGTTCAAAGGCCTTTGGCAATTACCAATAACTTGCAACTTTACCTTAGCTCTTCCAATAATTCCTTTACTTCCTCTGTATCTGGTAATTCAATTGTTACCATGAATAGCGGTGGAACTCTGGTTCTTACTGGTAATTCTCCACAATTCACAGGCAATTTTGTTGTAAACACCAGTACCATTAATGGAATTAACAGTCCCTCTACTTTGCAAGTCAGTGCATTTTATAACAATGCTACTGTTACCTTGAACGGTGGCACCCTAAGCGGAACCGGCAGAGTTCTCAATGTTCTTTCTGCAACTACCTCAACAGCCATTGCTGTGGTGGGAACCGGAGTCACCGCAGGTAAGATTCGATCGATTAATGTAACAAATCCAGGTTCAGGTTATGTGTCTCCCCCAACAGTTACTATTGCTGCACCCCCTGCTGGTGGCACCCGCGCTACTGCCACCGCTATACTCGGAACTGGTGCTTTTGTAGGCCAGATTGTTGGTTTCTCGATTACAAATTCAGGTTCAGGGTATACATTTGCTCCTTCCGTTACGGTTTCATTACCTACTGCTGGGGGTGCTTTTTATCCAGGCGCTGTTCTCGGAAACCTGACTGTAGGTAATCAATTGGTTCTTGGTGCCAATAATACCTTCACGACTTCCATCAATGGTATATCTCCCGGAACCTTCGGGCAAACCACTATTAATAGTGGTGGTTCTTTTGGTATCAATAATGCTAACTTAGCCATTGTTCTTAATACTAATTTGACTGCTGGAAATCAGATTCCGTTAGTTAATCTTGGTGGTGGTTCCAGCTCCCTTGGTAATTTCACCTTCAACGGAACTGCGCTTACACAAGGTGCTAGTTTCTCTATTAGTTCTAATGGCTATACCAACACCTTCACCATTAGTTATACCGGTGGCGATGGGAATGATATTGTTCTTACTGTTTCGGGCAGTACTGCATCTGCTCCACCTCCAGGGTCGTTTACTGCATCCCAAGTTATTGGCGTTGATTACGGTGGTGGCTCCGTTGTTCAAATTAATTATACTAACGGCACAAACCTTTCCTTCTTTGCTTATAGTCCGCTGTATACCGGGGGTGTTAGGGTTGCATTGGGCGATGTCAATGGCGATGGTATTGATGAATTGATCACTGGTACCGGCGTCGGTGGTGGCCCTCATATTAAAGTATTTAATCTTCAGGGAGGCCAACCTGTTGAAATTGCAAGCTTCTTTGCTTTCGAGCCTACCTTTATGGGTGGTGTTAATATCTCCACCGGGGATATCAATGGCGATGGATTGGCAGATATTATTGTTGGTGCTGGCGCAGGTGGCGGCCCTAGGGTTAAAGTCTTCAGCGGGGCAGCTAATTATTTTGTAAATGCTACAACCCCCTTGATGGATTTCTTTGTCTATGATCCAGCCTTTACCGGCGGGGTTACGGTCGCTGCGGGCAATCGAGATGGTTATAAGGGAGATGAAGTTATCACGGGTTCGGGATTTGGTGGTGGCCCTAATATCAGATCATTCAACCAATTTGGCCAAATGGTTGATAACTTCTTTGCTTTTAGCTCTACAAACACCTCGGGCATTTATGTTGCAGCAGGTTATGTAGATGCTGATGCGATTGCAGATATTATTGCAGGAACCGGATTTGGCACACCTACCCAGGTTGCAGCTTTCTTTTCAACGGGTGCTAAACCAACAGCAATACCTTTCGTACCTAATTTTGTAGGCGGTGCTAGGGTAGGTATCGCAATGAATTCTTCTGGTAAACAGGTTTTTGCAGCAGCAGCAGGCCCTGGTGGTGCACCCCAAGTTAACATCTTCAATAATTCCTTGGATACAACCAATGCCTTCATTGCGATTGATTCCCTGTTTAGTGGTGGTTTGTTCTTAAATACTTCGATTTATGCTGCTCGCCCTTCGATACCGAATAGTTAATAAGATGGGCGAAATGACATTGATTTAAAAACTTTAATCAAAATCAGATTTATGTTAAATAAAAAGAGACTCCATAATATTGCAGTCTCTTTTACTTTTACTAATGCCTAGGTTTAAGCAAATACACTTAAAATAACAGTAAAATATAACAACTTTAAGCTAGTTACATTTAATTTCATTTTTGTTGTTAAAATACACAAACTTTTCTTATTGCGGCTTTCGGGAATAATATTCCGTTTATGCGGTGTCATAAATCGGGTTTCGATTTTCACCCGAATAAATTCTCTAGGGAAGATAATCCGCACAGTCGAATTAATCATTAAGGCATGGACTGTCACGAGACAGGTCAGGAATTTCGTATGGAACGAAATCCTGGCAGCCTAATGAATGATCAGGAGATCTTAAGATGTCTTTCCTTAGTAAATTTGGCTTGCGTAATTGGTTTAAGAAAACTAAACAACCACCTGCAACTAAAACGCATCTTAACAGGCCATTATCCATTGAATCTCTTGAAAACAGAATTACACCTGTTACTAATCCTTTAGCACCAGCTCAAGTAGCTAGTATTTATGAGTCACCAGGTAATGGTAATGGTAATGTTCTTCATATTGTTACCACTGAGCTTTCCGATACTCTAAATGTTTCCTTAAATGGGAATATTTTAGACGTTACTTATTCAAGTACCAGTAAACTTAATCTATCTGGTACCGCTTTTGGTGCAACTGTTGCAAATAATAAGTACTCTTTAACTATAACTGCAACTATAGGTTCGAATTTTGGCGGTATATTAATCGAAATGCTTCACGGTGATGATACATTAAATGTGGCCGGTTTAGATTTTTCATCATTAACTAGTGGTAAATTAGTTCCCTCTACGAATAATTTACAAGTTGAATTTTATGGCGACCGTATAAAAGATACTGATCCTGATCCAAATATACCAACTCAAAGCCAAGCTTTAAATAATCATGAAGATGGTAATACCCTGAACCTTTCTGGTTCTATTGCATCTAGTAATGATGATATCGTATACCAACAATGGCAAACTATAGGTGGTGGCACATCCACTTCAATTGCAAATATAAGTCCAATAACTTTACAAGCTGCAAATCAATACAGTACAAACGGTACAGGAAATACGGGTAATTATTTTCATATCTTTGATTATGATCAATCTGGGAACGGAACTCAAACTCCTCGTGTAATTACTGTTACTGGTTCACCTGCTTTTTTAGTAAGCGGTAATGGATCTATAAACATTGATACTACAATAGATATTACAGGCAATGTTTTGTTTGGTTATAAAACTCAAGGCCAAAGAGTGGATATTATTTCAAATGCTGCACAAAGTAATATTCAAGGTGTAGGAAATTATAATATAAATAATAATCCTGCAATATCATTCAGCGGTAGTAATTTATATATAGCTACCTCAGGTACGGTTAGTGTAAATGGTTTAAATCTAGCTAGTTTAAATGTTTATGATACTGGTAATTTTGAAGCTAGTAGAGATTTGTACAATACTACGACTGATACGCTAAAGTATCCATTGCCAATGGTAGACCCATATGATGTTATTATTACCGGTGATTTAGTTTTTAATAGTACTACCGGTTCTAATTTGATAGCAAAATTTAATGGGAATGTTACCGTAAAAGGTAATGTAAAAATATATAGCTATGGCACAAAAACTTCAGACGGTAGTAGTATTTCCTTTGGATATTCTGCAAAAAATCATGCTGATCTATTTTATTTAAAAGTTTTAAATAATTTTACTGCAGATTCATCTAAAATATTGGATCCCAATCAATTTCAAAATTTTAGTTTTCCTTTACAGTATAATCCAACAAATGGAATTTATGATTTATATATTTATTCTGATACTACTATGATTGGACAAGTAGCAGTTCCAGCTTCAGGAGTTGCAACTTTTAAAAACACAGGAAATTTAATCATTGGTTCTCCCGATTCCATTTCCACAGCCTCCCCAACTTTTACTACGACTAAAAAAATTGACGGTTCTAAAGGGGCAAGGCTAGATACTAACGTTTTAAGTTCTACAAAAATTTTCGCTAATATTATTGCAGGTACAAGTATTTTATTGAATGGAGATTTAGAAGTAGAAGCAGCTACGGGTTCAAATAACTCTTCATTGAGAGAGTTTCAGGTTACTGCAGGGAATGGAAATCTTGAGATCAAAGGGAACATTTTTTTACGTACTACTCAAATTTCGGGTTCTAATTTGATTCTTTCTGCAGGATTTGATGATACTATTTCAAATAATATTCCCGATGGTGTTAAATTCGGTACTGTAAATTACATATCGATTTATGGTGTTCAAGGGCCTGAGCGAACTTTAACTATAAATCAATGCTCCGGATTTAAATCTACTCAATCAGTAGTATTAGGTTCGATCATAATAAATAATAATAAATTAAATGCAAATAGTGGCGCAGGCACTTATCTTTTTCAAGGTAATTTGGGTTCATCTTTAGTAAATTCAGGTGTTAATTTTATTTCTAGGGAGGGTTCATATAATATTCGCTTTGAGGGTGCAGATAATTACTTTGAAGGAGTTTCCCAGTTTAAAGCATTTGGTAGAGTTATTTTAGGCGTCCTGCCGTCTTCGGTTTTTCATTTTGAAAACGGAGTTTCTTTTGACGCTTCTTTATCTTTAGTGAATTCTACCATATCTGCGCCTATTGTTTGTGGTACAGGATTTGTTACAGGAAATTCTGGTTCTGTAAAGTTAAATGGTGCTACATTAGCACCTGGTAATTTTGTTGATACAAATGGAAATTTTGACACTTTTGGTGTGTTAAAATTTGATATACCATTAGAATTAAATCAACTGTTTCCTTCCCAAAGTATCACTACTTTTAAAGGTACTTATTATCCAGAATTCGTAGGAAATATTCCTGGAACTTCGCAAGATGCAATCAGTACTACTAATTTAAAACTTGATGGTCAGTATATTCTTTATCCTGTTTTTAGAACCATAGATATTCTCCCTGGAACCAAATTTATTGTTGTTGATCAAACCACTGGCTCACCAATTTTCAATAGATTTCTTGGTTTAACGGATCAAATAACAAATACTTATTCGACTCTCAATGAGGGAGATACTTTTTACGCATCAGGTGCAAAGTATACTATTACTTATCAGGGGGGTGATGGTAATGATGTTGTAATTACTTATTTGGGATTCCCAATTAATGGTCCAGAAACCATTGTTTTTGTTGATCAAAATAATTTGTTGAATATTATTGGCAAAAATGGCACTAGTGATGTTATAGTTCAAAATTCATTAGATTCTTTAAGTACGCTCCAAACATCGGTGAGTGATAATATTTACGGATTGACTGGATTCGCTTATGGCACTAAAGCTTTTAATAATTTAATCACTATACCAATCGGTGACTCTAGTGTTATTGGGGAGGGTGAATTTTTTGGGATTAAAGTTGAGCAAAAGGCTGGTAATGATAAATTAAATTTAATTAATCTTTCATTTCAAGATATTGCCCTATATACAAAACAACCTCTAGATAATAATCCAAGTTTATTTTATAACAAGACTATATATAATACAAATATTGATAGTGTTAGTTTTTCTTTTGATGGCGGTCCTTCCGCTTATCCTAGCAAAGATATTGATATTTTAAACCTTGTTGGTACTAATCGAAATATTGAAACTGGGGCTAAGAATTCTGCAACTGTTACCATTCAGGGCTATGATATTATTCGGTCTGATAATTCAACTCAAGTAAACGATTTGTACACGGGTCTTATATCCAAGCAAGGAAGCTTATTTTCTGCTAATCAAACAGTAAATGCTTTTACCATTTTTGGTAATATTTCTGTTGATAAAGGTACTCTTGTTTTTGGTACAATTAATCGAAGTGATACTACGACTGATAATACCAATGCTTCAGTTCTTGGTGTAAATGGTCCAGTTAGTAATTTAGTTCCATTGACCCCTGGTACTGTTACTTTAAAAGGTAGTGTATTTTTAGGGGATGATGTTAATTTGAATTTCGGTGATGGAAAGTTTTCTACTAATGTTCAGTTACAAAGTATTAGTGGTACTCCAGGTGGATTAAAAAGTAATATCACTTTTAATGTTCTTTCAAATGCCCAGGTTTATAATGGAATTAATAAGAATGAAGGGTCAATTCCCCAAACCTTTATGGTTTCAAATATTTTTGGTGGAAATATTATTGTAGATAAGTTTATTGGAACTGACCTTGGTAGTATAACTATTTCTAATGCAGGGTCTTCTATTTTCTATGGTTCCGTTGATGCCTCTAATATTAATATTTTAAAAAGTGATGGAAATATAAATTTTTACAGTCAAGTAGGTTCAACAACGTCACCAGTGTCTTTTGAAATTACGAAAATTAGTAACAATTTTTCCCTCGTTTTTAATGATAATCTTTATGCACAATCTTTTGTATCCAAAGGACAAAGTACAGAAAATAATTATTCAATTAAATTTCTTGGTTCCAATACTTCGTTTGTTAATAATACAACTTTAAAAATTAATGGTTTGATTGTTTTAGGCGATTCTGATGATTCTCTAAGTTTTAAGGGCGGTATCCAAATTGAATCTGGTGGTTCACAATCATTTGTTTCAATTTTTGGTAATATTACTTCTGATGGAGCAGTTATTAAACTTGAACCTCAGACTATTACATTAACGGGTGATTCTAGTGTTCAGAGCAATTCTCTGGTAGATGTTTCTGCTGCTTCACTTATTACTCTGAGTAAAATTCAGAGCAATGGTTTTACTTTGACTCTTAATTCCGGTAATATTTCTGGCTCGGTTATTAAGATTGCCGAATTGTATGGTATTAATGGTAAGTTGATTATTAATTCATCCGGTGGCGTTGATATTGGTAAGGTTGGAATTTTACCGGTTCAAAGTAATGTAGGGTCAACTCCTGAAATTTTCGGTAGTATTATTATTAATGATACTATCGGGGATGTAGTCTTTTCTGGTCCAGTTTTAGTGAATGAAATTTTAACAACCAGTAAAAAATATAATGTTTTATTTAATGGGAACAGTCCTACTAGCGCTTCTTATACGACATATGTAAATTTCGTACCAACATACCGGTGGTTCTATTTTGTGACTGGACCTAATCCTACCGTTTTTAAAAATCAAGGTGATGTCACTCTTGGTGTCCATGGTTGTGACCCTCAAAATGATATGGATCTATTTATTTTTAATGGGGGGGTCTCTACATCCTCCATTACTGGTGTAACTAATTTAGCTTCTAGGTTATATTCTGTTAATACTGATATTAATCTCGGCATGACGGTTATGACAGAATCTTCTTTTATTAACACCTATTTTAGTTCCCAGGTATTTAATGATCTCTCTGGTCCTACTTTCCTTAGTCCTCAAATTGCACAGAATTCGAATGTGTCTTCATTTCCAGATTTTAATAGTAATGAAATCATTAATTCTAATATACTTTACTCTTTTGGTTTTAAATCTAACCAATTAACTTCTATCGGAGCTCTTTCTCCACCTGTTCAAGGTTTCCCTGCTCCTTATGGGAATCTTCCTTATCCAGATCAAACAGGAGACATTGTTATAACTTCTATTTCCAATCCTGCTTATTATTTGCATCTTAATGCTGGTGGATTGGGTATTTATGGTACCACCGTTGGGGGTAAGGTCGAAATCACTACTTATACTGGTGGTATTTCTGATGACCAGTTAGGTTTTTATCGTGGAAATAATTTTACTATTTTAAATACTTTAGTCGCTAATAATCTATACATAGGAACTATTGCAAATGCGGAGCCTATTTTTACTAATGGAGCCAATTACGCTTTGTCAGGTTTCAACCCAAACCCTGCAATTGCTTCACCATCTCTTGCTGGTGGTATTGATTTATTTGGTTCTGTTACAATTCAGTCTGATTTCACTATCAAGAATAATTTCATAGTTACTCCCGATGTGAATAATCTTCTTATTATGGGTGGTAATAATTCATTGATTGCTAATAATACCATTTCTAACAGTGGTGTTCTACAATTAGGCAATAGCGGAACTTCTGAATTTAACATTAAAAATAATCTTAATGTTCAAGGACCATCAATTAAACGTATTGGGGGCAAGTTTAAGGCTGATCCCACAAAAATCTTAGATTTTGGTCCAGGCCCAATCACCTTGATTGGAGATACAGTTCTTACTACTTCTGGAATTGGAAAATCAACCTTGGGTCAGGTTACCAATAATCAATTTAATTTAATCGTTAATGGTACGGCGGAACTTCAAAAGTATGCTGATGATTTTTCTCTTGCACCTTACCCTTCTTTAACTAATCCGATTTCTTATATTCCTACAAACAATTTCGTAGGTGCTGGTGTTGGGGGTTCTCAAAATAAAGGTAATGTTACTTTCAACGGTGGGATACAAGTTCAAGATAATCGTTTTTTTAAATTAAATGCGCCAATATTGGTAAATAGTGGTTTTAGTTCTGCAACTGGGAATGGTATTGCTGCTATTGGATATACTAGATTGCCGGAGGTTGTCGTTTCTGGTGGTGGTGGTAGGGGGGCAATTGTTAACGCCGTGCTTGGTGTTCCAATTGCTGGTTTTACTGGTACAGTTTCAGGCAATACAGTAACTTTTGTGGCCGGAAGTATTCCAACTACTAGGCCTGTAGGAATTATACCTGTGTTTTTAGGGCAGCCTATTGATCCCTATAGCCCTAATCCTCTGGCAATTCCTCCGGATCCGCAAAATTTACTGGTTAATTCTTTATTAAATAGTTTTAGTCCTGCTACTGGTTCTATAACTGTTATTAATAATGGTGGTCAAAATTATGTTAGCCAGTTTACTTTAACTAATATAAATTCTACTTCAAATTTAGCCGGCGAAGGTTATACGGATTTAAATAACCTTTATTTTGTAGATATTGGCCAAACCACCACTGCTAATGGTATTGCGGTATCGAATCCCGTTGTTGGTGGTCTTGTTCGGTTGGATCTTCAATATCCTGGTGCTGGATATACTTCAATTCCTTCTGTTTCGGTTCTTGGTACTACTTCTGGAATTGTAAGTAATGGTACTACTACCGGAGTTGGTTTTTATGGAACCAACGGAGCTGCTCCCTTGTCTGCAATAAATAACGGTGTTACCCCTAACGTTATTGTTAATACGACCATCTCTCCAGCTACCATCATCTCTCCAGCTACCATCATCTCTCCAGCTACTATTGCTACCGGCAATGTTATTAACATCCCTACGACAACTACCCTTCGAAAGCAGGGTACTGGTTCCGTGGTCCTTAACTCTGATAGTTCCACAACTACCGCTGGGCTGAATACCACCATCGAGAATGGCAATTTCTTCTTCGAAAACGCCAAGATCAATGCTGCTACCACTACCAATGTTACAGGTAATGGTTTATTAGGCGGTACCAATGGTACCCTCGGTTCAGTTAACGTTCTTCCTAAGGGCCAACTGTCCCCTGGTAATTTGACCAACCCAATCGGTGTGCTCAATCTTCAAGGTAACTTAAGTGTGCAAAGTACCTATAAGGTTGATATTCGTTCAGTTGCATTCAACCTTTTTGATCAGGTCAATGTTACTGGCGCTGTCAGTTTGGCTAAAAATAATGTTAATGGTATCTTGGATGTTGCTTTTACACCTGATGCTAGTGTAACTATCGGTAATTCCTTTGGAATCATTTCCAACGATGGCATTGATGCAGTAACTGGAACAGTAAATGGTACGGTAACTACCTATTTTAAGACCCCTGCTGGAGTAGTTCTTAATCAAGGGGACACTTTCACAGTTAATATGCCTAATGGAACTGATGTTGCTACTTTCCAAATCAGTTATACAGGTAATATTGCAGCCAATGGCACTGCCTCTCTTACTGGTGGGAATGATGTGGTGATTCAAATCACTAATATTCAAACTATCAGCTCAACTGTTGCAGCCAAGTCGCAAAACCCTAATAAGTTCTTTGCTGTTTCCACTGATTCGGGCGGTGGCCCTATTGTTAAAATTAGCTTTGCTGATGGTTCAGGCTTCTCCTTCTTTGCTTACGATACCAGCTTTACTGGTGGTGTTCGAACCGCAATCGGCGATGTCAACGGCGATGGTAATCCTGATCTTATCACCGCGGCAGGCCCTGGCGGTGGACCTCATGTTGTCATCTGGACCATCACCGCTGGTGTTCCCTATGCAACTGTTCAATCAGGTTTCTTTGCCTTCGAACCCGGCTTTACTGGTGGTATCACTCTTGCTACGGGTAATATCAACGGCGATGTTTCTGCTTCTGGCAAATCCTTGGATGATATCATCGTTGGCGCTGGTGCTGGCGGCGGCCCTCGTGTCAAGGCTTTTGCAGGTAATGCAAACTTTGCTGCAATCAATAACCAAAGCCAGCTTGTTGATTTCTTCGCCTATGCACCCGAGTTTAATCTGGGCGTTAATGTTGCAGCAGGTGATCGTACCAACGATGGAAAAGATGAAATCATCACGGGTGCTGCTCAGGGTGGTGGCCCTCATGTTCAGGTTTGGCAGATCTCAAATGGCATTGCAAATTCTATCCAAAGCTTCTTCGCATTCGATCCTTCTTTCCTTTGTGGCGTCTTTGTTGGTTCTGGTGATCTCGATGGCGATAAACTTGCAGATATCTATACAGGTACAGGTTCTGGGCCCACAGGTTCAGTTGCGATTTACTTTGGTAATGGTGCTACTTCTAGGCTTGAACCTTTTGGCTCTGGCTTTACTGGTGGGGTGCGGGTTGGTGCTGCTCTTGGTGCATTTAATAGTGTTACCAACACCTATCCTCCTTACCTGCTTACTGCAGCAGGCCCTGGTGGTGGCCCTCAAGTTTCTCTCTTCGATTCCAACCTTAATATCGTGGATGCATTCTTTGCCTTCCAAGAAAACTTCACAGGTGGTGTTCTGGCTTCGACCACAGTTAATACTTAATTAACTCTTTGTTTTTCCTAAAGAGCCTGTTTTATACAGGCTCTTTTTTATTTCTAATTTCTACAACTATCACTTCTTTTTGTACTATTTTTTCTCCCAGCTTAACTCTTTTTTTTACAATTTTTGTTAAAATCACTTAAGTTTTAGCAAACTTCGTTTGACTTGATTTTTAATTATCTTATTTGTCACGCAGGTGTCTTATTTCCAAGGATTTGATCTTGGAGTTTCGCATGCTCAATTATAAGAAACAGGTTCGCGCCAGTATATTTGCGATTTTTATTGTTCTTTCTTTCTTGAATTCAATTAGTTTTGCGCAGGAAGAAAAAGAAACGCTTAATCAAAGGTTGGGTCGTCTTGAAAAACAAAATGAAGAGCTTTCTAAGGCTCTCAAAGAGCGTTTAAACTCTACGCCATCGGCTTCTTCTAAGGAGGATGTTGATAACTTATTACTAAAAAATCCAGCGGAAATCCCAGTTAAGAATGTGCTTGCCCTTCCCGCTATGGGAGTTGATGCAGTTCCCGGGACCAGTAAAAATCCGGTTCCAATGAAAGTATCTTTCAAAAACGGCTTTTGGGCTGAGTCCGAAGATAAAAACTTTACCTTCAATTTTGGTCCCATGATGCAATTTGATAATGGCTGGTATTCTACCCCTTCAAATATTAATTCCACTTTAGATAATCCTTTAACCGATGGGTCCGCATTGCGTAGATTGCGTTTGAATACTACTGGTACTGTGCTTCAACAATTTGAATATCGAATGGAAGTGGATTTTTCCGGTGCAACCGACTTTCGTACAACCACTGCTGATCCTCAGGCTCCTTTATTTTTAACAGATAACTGGATTGCAATGAAAGAAATACCTTTTTTTGGCACAGTTCGAGTTGGCCATCAAAAAGAGTTTCTGACTTTTGCCAATGGAACTTCGGACCGTTATTATCCTTTTATGGAAAGGCCTCTTATCTTTGATGCTTTTGAAGATGGCAATCAATTTAATAATGGGGTAACTCTCAGTAATTCCTATTTTGATAAGAAGCTTCATATTTGGACGGGGCTATTTCGAACCGGTACACGAACAGGTGCTTTTGGTGTTGGTGGTGGTAGAACAGCCTTCGATCAACGCATCACCTATTTCCCAATTCTAAATCTTGAAGAACAACAATGGTGGGTTTTACAAGCTCATGGTACCGAGCGCGATTTACCTTTAGTTTCCACATCTGATGGCCAGACCCAATTCTTTAAAGCGCCACAAGTCCAATTTTTTAATAGGCCTTTGGTTCGTACTGGTAGCGGTTTTCAAGTGCCCCGTATTATTAGTACTCCTACTCTTTTTAGCCAAGATGGCGAAACAGCATTTGGTTTAGGCACACAAGCTGCCTACGGCCGTTGGACTTTTGGTACAGAATATGTCGCTACACAAATTTATAACGCTTACCTAAATACTGTGCCTGGCTATGTTAGTTCTAACGGTAGAGCTGCTCAAAGTATTGGCAACCAATACTACGATGGTTTTTATGTCCAAGGTCTTTGTTTTCTTACACCCGGCGATCATCGCAGTGTTAATCCAGAAAACCCTGGTTTTATGCGCATTAGTCCAGTTCGCCCATTCCAATGGCGTCGGTCGGATGATGGCGCAGTAACTCGTGGCCCAGGCGCTTGGGAACTCAAGTTCCGATATGATTACTCTAATATGCAAAATCCTTTTTTCACTCAGGCATTTATTCCTACTAAAACCTCCGGTGGTAATTATCAGGCTTATACTTTTGGTATCAATTGGTATACCAATACCAACATGGCTGTGATGGCTGATTATAATTATAATTATCGAGATGCTGGAAACTCTGCTGGCTCGGGTAGCTTCAGTAGCTTTGGTATGCGAACCCAATTTGAGTTTTAAGAAAGCAAATATAAATTCGTTTCGTGTCATTGAAACGCTTAAGCTTTTTACTTTAGGGTTTTTTATTTATTGCTTGCTCGGATTATTGATATCACTTTGCATGCTCCTCATAGACATAATTTTAAATAAGGATATTACGCTTTTATTCTTTAACCTGGTGCAATTAGCAGTAATACCAATACCTATCCTCCATACCTGCTTACTGCAGCAGGCCCTGGTGGCGGCCCTCAAGTTTCCCTCTTTAATTCAAACTTTAATATCGTGGATGTATTTTTTGCCTTCCAAGAGAACTTCACGGGCAGTGTTCTGACTTCAACCACGGTTAATAATTAAGAAAACCCCTTTGTTTTCGCAGAGAGCCTGTTCTATGCAGGCTCTTTTTTTATTTGTAACTTCTACAATTATCACACCTCTTTGCATGATTTCCTTTCCCAGCTTAACTCCCTTTTTTACAATTTTTGTCAATATTACTAAAGTTTAAGCAAACTTCGTTTGACTTGATTCTTAATTACCTTATCTGACCCTCATGTAATTTATGCCGAAGAGTTCAACCCTAGAGGTTAGCGTGTTTAATTTAAAGAAACAGTTTTGCGCAAGTCTATTTGCGATTTTAATCGCTTTTTCCTTCTTGAATGCAAATACTTTTGCGCAGGAAGAAAAGGAAACGCTTAATCAAAGGTTAGATCGCCTTGAAAAACAAAATGAAGAGCTTTCTAAGGCTCTCAAAGAGCGTTTAAGCTCTACCCCATCTGCTTCTTCTAAGGAAGATGCTGATAATCTGTTGCTAAAAAATCCAGCGGAAGCTCCAGTAAAGAATGTGCTTGCCCTTCCTGCTATGGGAGTTGATGCGGTTCCTGGGACTAGTAAAAATCCCGTTCCAATGAAGATATCTTTCAAAAATGGCTTTTGGGCGGAGTCCGAAGATAAGAACTTTACTTTCAATTTTGGCCCAAGTTTCCAATTTGATAATGGTTGGTATTCAGTTCCCAAAAATATTAATTCTTCTATGGATAATCCTCTGAGTGACGGTTCAGATTTGCGAAGATTGCGTTTGAATGCCACGGGTACTGCTTACAAGCAATTTGAATACCGGTTGGAAGTGGATTTTTCGGGTGCAACTGACTTCCGTACAACCACTGCTGATCCTCAGGCTCCTTTGTTTTTAACGGATAACTGGGTTGGTATGAAAGAGATACCTTTTTTTGGCACACTTCGTATAGGACATCAAAAAGAATTTCTTACTTTCTCGAATGGGACATCGGATCGTTATGGTCCTTTTATGGAACGACCACTTGTATTTGATGCTTTTGAAGATGGTAATCAGTTTAATAATGGCGCAACTCTCAATAATTCTTTTTTTGATAAGAAGCTTCAAATTTGGACTGGTATGTTTCGTACTGGTACTCGTACCGGGGCTTTTGGTGTTGGTGGTGGTAGAACAGCTTTCGATCAACGCATTAGTTATTTCCCAATTCTAAATCTTGAAGAACAACAATGGTGGGTTTTACAGGCGCATGGTACCGAGCGTACTTTGCCTTTAGTTTCTACATCCGATGGCAAGACTCAATTCTTTAAAGCTCCACAAGTCCAAATTTTTAACAGGCCATTGGTTCGTACCGGTAGCGGTTTTCAAGTGCCCCGTATTATTAGTACTCCTACTCTTTTTAGCCAGGATGGCGAAACAGCATTTGGCCTAGGCACACAAGCCGCTTACGGCCGTTGGACTTTTGGTACAGAATATGTCGCTGCTCAAATTTATAATGCTTATCTTAATACTGTTCCTGGTTATGTTAGTACTAATGGTAGAGATGCCCAAAGCATTGGTAACCAATATTACGATGGTTTCTATGTCCAAGGTCTTTGCTTTCTTACACCCGGCGATCATCGCAGTGTTAATCCAGAAAACCCAGGTTACACTCGCATTAGTCCAGTTCGCCCATTCCAATGGCGTCGGTCTGAT
>Ga0209190_1001678_pt1 | contig 15326 bp, 9 predicted proteins | sample M_140205_XF_Meta_FD_187315 | JGI IMG/M metagenome (GOLD analysis project Ga0209190, IMG submission 187315) | Freshwater microbial communities from Lake Montjoie, Canada to study carbon cycling - M_140205_XF_MetaG (SPAdes) (version 2) | ecosystem: Environmental > Aquatic > Freshwater > Lake... | reverse complement strand
CATGCAGGCAAAACCTATAAGCTTTACGATTCCAGAAACGATATTCTGACTCTTGCGGATGATGCAACCAATTACAAACCTAGGCCTGAGATTGCATTGCTTAAAGGCGGGCCCTTTCTTATCGAACCCGATACAGGCAAAATTGCCTTTCTGAAAGACCCCGCAATAATGGGTAAATTAACCGAGCGCGATGATGGTACACGAGTGAACCGCGAATTTGAAGCTCCTAAAACTCAGGTGATGGGCATTATTATTAATGGTGTGCTTAAACGCGATTTAAACTGGACCATGGTTGCAATCGGTTCGATGATCGCCTTTATGCTAGAGCTATGTGGCGTATCCGCACTCGCTTTTGCAGTGGGGGTTTATGTACCCATCCAGTATTCTGTCCCGATCTTTTTGGGCGGGATTGTGCGCTGGTGCGTCGATGCATGGCTTGCAAGACAAAGCACCGTTGCAATGGATTCCGATGATCCGGAAGCAAAAGCCAAGGCTGAGATCGAAGCAATTCAAAAATCTGAAACCAACCCTGGGGTTTTACTCGCTTCGGGTTACATTGCTGGCGGATCTCTTGCGGGTGTAATTCTCGCTTTCTTCGCTTTCAGCGATACGCTTCCCAAGGATATTGCCCGCTGGCAGTATTCAACAATTCCTGTTACTCGAGAAGCAACCTTGGACGAATTGGGCAAAGATGCAGCGAGATTCAAGCTGGGTGCAAGCGCCAAGGATGCGGATGTCATCTCGTTTGGGAAAGAAATTTCAGAATTAAGCCGTGAAGAGGGAGTGCTGCAAAAGTGGGTGAAAGTTCCCGCAGGTATCAAACTAAAAACCCCCGACAAGCGTGACATCTTAATTGACAAAGAAGAGTTTCTGGGGCCTATTGCTGAAAGAATCATGGGAAGAGAATATTTCGCTCCTGCCCTTTTTCAAACCAATGCCAACCTTTTAAAGCTGCCTGAAAAACTTCCTGTCGGAGCAGAGCTCAAAATTCCGGGAGGCATTCTTCCTGCTATTCTTTGGTTTGGCGTGTTAACCTTACTATTGGGATTTGCGGGTGCGGGCTGGCTTTTCAAAGAGAAGCCTGCCTCATAACATAACTACACTATTCTAAACTTTTACGAGGGTTCTTTCATGGTTTCTTACTTACGGAGATGGTCAGCTTTAGCTGCCCTTACAATTCTAATGGCAAACTTTTCCCCTCTTTTGGGCGATGAAGGCATGTGGTTGTTCAACAACCCACCCAAGGCACACCTCAAAGCAAAGTATAATTTCGAACCCACAGATGCCTGGCTCAATCATTTGCAAAAATCTTCTGTTCGATTTAACAGCGGTGGTTCAGGTTCTTTCGTTTCTCCAAATGGATTGGTGATGACCAACCACCATGTTGCTGCTGATGCACTTCAAAAAATGGGCACCAAGGATCGCAATTATTACCGTGATGGTTTTCATGCCAAGAATTATGCAGAAGAATCAAAATGCGAAGCCATGGAACTTAATGTCCTTATGAGCATTGAAGATGTTACAGAAAGAGTAAACGCTTCTTCCAAGGCGGGAGCAAAAGCTGAAGATTCTTTTGCTGCACGCAGAGCTGTCATTTCAGAAATCGAAAAAGAATCACTCGATAAAACCAGCCTTCGAAGCGATGTTGTCACCCTTTATCAAGGAGGCGCCTATCACCTTTATCGATTTAAGAAGTACACCGATGTCCGACTCGTTTTCGCCCCCGAACAACAAATCGCTTTCTTCGGTGGAGACCCAGATAATTTCGAATACCCCCGCTTCGACCTCGATATGGCTTTCTTCAGGGTTTATGAAAACGACAAACCTGCGAAGATCGAGCACTTCCTTAAGTGGAGCAAAGCGGGCGCAAAGGAAGACGAACTAGTTTTCGTTTCCGGGCATCCCGGCAAAACCAACCGCCTTAATACAGTTGATGAACTTCAGTATTTCAGAGACATAGGCTACCCATTCCTGCTTAACAGGCTGAATCGTTGGGAAGTTCTTCTTAATGCGTTTAGCGGTAGAAGCGAAGAAAACGCCAGGCAAGCCAAAGAGTTTCTTTTTGGGGTGCAGAATAGTCGCAAGGCTAGAGTTGGTGGCTTGGGTGGATTGCTTGATCCAGAATTGATGGCAAGAAAGCAAGCGTATGAACTTAAGCTTAAAGAAGCTGTTGCAAAGGATGCAAAGCTTGCAGATGCCAAAACCGCATGGGACAAAGTAACTGCATCGGAAAAGATCCGTGCTGAACTGATCAAGCCCTACACCGTTTTAGAAGGTGCTGCTGGATTTAATTGTGAAATTTTTGGCATCGCTCGCACTCTGGTTCGGGCTGCTGAAGAAAAACCCAAGAAAAACCAAGAGCGTTTGCGCGAGTTCCGCGATAGCGCACTCGAATCCATGGAACTTCAACTTTTCTCTGAAGAGCCAATCTACGACGAATATGAAATCGTAAAACTTGCGGACGGCCTTTCCTTCATGGCTTCGATTCTTGGCTACAAGCACCCCATCGTTGTAACCTCGCTTGCAGGCAAGTCGCCCCAGCAGCGTGCTGCGGAACTCGTGCTTGGTTCCAAGTTAAAAGATGTCAACGAACGCAAAAGGCTTTACAAAGAAGGCGCTAAAGCTATCACTGCATCGAAGGACCCTATCCTTTTGCTTGCTCTTGCAGTGGATGCTGAATCCCGCAAAATCCGCAAACGCATGGAACTCGAAGTCGAAGAACCCAAGCGTCAGGCCTATGCAGAAATCGCCAAGGTCAAGTTCGCACTCGAAGGAACCAGCACCTACCCAGATGCAACCTTCACCCTGCGGCTCGCTTTTGGCACGGTCAAAGGTTACGAAGAGAACGGCAAAAAGGTTCCTGCTGAAACTTATTACTCCGGCCTTTACGAGCGATCGACCGAGCACATGAATAAATCCCCCTTCGATCTTCCTCAACGTTGGATCGACAAAAAGGGTAAGCTCGACATGAAAGTTCCACTCAATTTTGTTTGCACTGCAGACATCATCGGGGGCAATTCAGGCAGCCCAGTTGTCAATAAAGATGCTGAAGTGGTTGGCCTTATCTTCGATGGCAACATTCAATCCTTAGTATTGGATTTCGCCTTTACTGAAGAACAAGGCCGTGCTGTTTCGGTTCATTCACAAGGTATGATCGAGGCACTTCGGAAAGTTTATGAAGCCACTAATGTAGCTGATGAACTCGAAGGAAAGTCGAAATAGAAAGCTTACCTCTTCGGGGAATGTTTTACGCGTTCCCCGAAAGATGGGCTATCCAATTCTGATGCGAGCGTGTTTCGGGTCTCTACGACTTGTTTTTGTAAAAGCTCAAATTCATGGGCCAGATTTTCCGCCCTCTTTCGGGCGATGCGAATCAGTTCGGTAGCACCCGGCTCTTTCACTTGTGCTACCAACTCCTTCATATCAGGCAGGGTTGATGCGCTCCATATCTTGCGCGAAATTATCAGATACCCAGGCAGCAAGCTTCCCAAGAACACCATCGATGCCATGCCATAAAAATTCCAAGGCAGATAATCATGCCTGATCCACGACATCAAGGTGCGATAAAGAATATCTCCCACTGCAATCGTTGGAAGCAAATTGGTGATGAATGAAGTTACGAAACCAAACTCTTGACGGGCGATTTTTTGCCCCAGTCTTTCTATATCGCCACGCAACTGTTCCAGTATTTCATCTTCGGGTTGCCTGCGTGTAACCTGCCTAGCAACGGCCTCTAAAGCTGCGCCCAAGCCAATCAGGCCCCAGCCTTTCGACTCTAACTTGGGTTCTTTCGCCAACTCTTCCTGAGATTCCTCTGCATATGGAATCTTCAAATCTTCAAGTGTTCGTTTTGAATCAGCAATGATTGATTCAACCTTGGTACGAAACTCTACCCCCAAGGCGCCCGCCACTTTTTTGTAGGGCAACTGCCCCCGTAGCAACGACATCACCGAACTCAAACCAATACCCGCAATGCCTAAAATAGAAGCCTTGCCTGTAAGAATTTGCCCAATCGACCAAGATACGCCTAAGGAGGCCAACCGATTTCTCAGCCACAAGGGCAGGCTCATTAAATAACCAACACTCTCAGGGCTTTGCTGCCAAACCTCTTCCCGCAATAAGGTTTTCAGGGCCTCCGAACAATCCGATTGCGCTAGTGCATTCAAATAGGCTTCCTGTAAACGAGCCTCTAAACGCACTTCGGTATTTTTAAGTTGCAGGGCCTGGGATTTAAAGTAATCCCCCGCAGAAGGTTCCAACGCATGCAGTATATGCCCAAGAAAACTATCGAGTGGGAGTAAGGCACGAAGTTCTTTAGAGCGGGTTCCTAAAAGGGTCTGGCGTAATTCCAAAAACTCAGCCCTGCCCGGTTCCAGGCAACTCACAAAAAAACTCGTCTTCCTATCAACCTCAAAACCAAGCTCCGTTATTCTTTTGATAAAATCTTCCCGGATCGCATTGGCATCATTTGGATATTGATCCAACTTGGTCATAACAAAGTACCAGCGTTTTCGTTCGCTCCAATCTTTAACCTCTTTATGAATTTCAAAATTGGCACGCTTGGTAGGATCAGTCACAAACACCACGACATCGGCCAAACCTAGAATCTGCCTGGTCTTTTCATGATTGGCCTGATCAATGCTATCGATGTCTGGGCAATCGACCAACACCACGCCATCAAGGTGCGCATCCACAAGATCGACTAGGCTAAGATCCATATACGATTGCAATAAAGGGCGATCATGCTGAGAAAGCGCCATCTTTGGCTTGGAGGTGCAAGGCCTGATTGCAGGGGAAACCTGACTGGCGTTAGGCTGGTTGAGCAATGCGTTGAAAAGATGCGACTTCCCTACCCCTGTACCTCCAAGAAACGCAATTATCAGAGGTTTTGCATCCGGATTTTCAGCATTAAGTTTTTCAAGGGCCCTACGAAGCCTTACATCCAACCTTAGGGAATCAGGCCAAAGGGGAAATAATGCACAAGAATTGGCCAGTCGCTGGGCCCTTTCCCGAGTTGCTGTAACCAACATGGAGGAGGCATTCATGAAACCTTGCCTTCGTGTAAAAGTTTCTGGACCCGCATACAAATTTGTTTGAATTGGGGAATCGGAGCATCAATCACGGTTTTCAATTTAAGGCGCCAGCTTTGCAACAACACCGCTGCCCAATTATCATTTAAATGATTAAACAACTCATCGGTTCGCTGGGTCTGCCATTTATTCTGGGCATTCTCTGCCACCGTGTTCAAATGATAGTCTTCAAGAAACTTGATTCCAACCCCCACTGCTGCACCTAATCCACCCGCCGTTCCTGCGAGTCCTAGGTTGGCAAGCACGAAACCAAAACCACCCGTGGTACACAAATCCACCATCAGCAATGCGATTCCGCCGGTCATCGCCAACTCGGGAATCGTGGCAAGCATGGCGCATTTCCACTTATTTTCTTCGGCCCATTTAGCCAGATCTGTTCTTACTTCCGTCTCCCAATCCAACCCTGCTTCTGGGATTTTAACCTTCGTAAATGCATTGCGAGCATTCTCGCAATTGGCGGAATTTAGAACCCCATCTGTTCCCGAAAGGTCTGGATAATTCCCACGCCATTGGTTCCCCATATGCTCGGTGGCATCGTGCAACCTTTTTCTTTCGAGTTCATCACGATTAACCAGAGTTGGGCCATCTTCATTCTTGCCTCTTAGCCAATCAATAAGCTTCTGCCCTTTTTTGAACATCACGCCCGGTATCTCGAAACCACGGGTGATAACACGCAAGTACCAAGGCCTTCTGCGCCTAGCTTCTTCCAAAACAATTTGAACCAATCTACCTGCGGGAAACTCATGGAAGGCAACAGCCTTGGAGTGTTGCAACAAATCGGCATGCATTTCACGATCCCGATCCTGCATACCAACCAATCCTAATTCTGCATTTTCCATGAAGCTGGTGCAAGAAACCACAGTTTGCAATGCTGGTTCCCTAAGCCCAGAAATAATTAATTTTTCCGCATCAAACCCTTGCAACAGCGATTGCAATGGCGGGGTCGTTTCATTCAGAGGATAAACATTTTCTAGGTTCGGGTGTTCCGACCTCGGGCTGAAATAAACCGGGCTTTCCAACAGAAACTGATGTAGCGTTTTTCCATCCGCACGATTTTCCTGGAAGCTTGCAAACCGCCCGGAAACCTTCTGCACCAAATCACCCCATATCTGCTTCGCTGCTTCTGCATTTGTCATGGTTAACATGTATGCCATCGATGCAGACTTCTTACAACACCTTTCAAGTTCTTGAATTACTTTGTCATCGGAATAAGCATTGTCGTAAACCATAAAAATAACGACCTCTGCACGCTCGAGCATTTTCTCGGCTTTGTCCCAATTAGTTTTTTCAACCGTATTAAAATCGGGCACATCCACCAGCACCAATTGAATAGCCTGCTTTTTCTTCTCGGCATAGGTGGCAAACAATAATTGATCAGGGCCATCGGTTTGGCGTATTTGCGTTTGCGATACCAGCTTTTCTGCAGTATACCCGGGGAACAATGCTGCGAGCTTTTGCGGATCATCAAGCGACTCGGGTACCGCAGCAGCGCAAGCCATCGAACAAGGCCTAACTGCCCCGCCTGCAGGAACATCAACCCCTGTCAGCAATTTAAACAGGGTACTTTTACCCGCACCCGAAGGGCCATAAAGTGTTGCGATAAGAACTGGATCTTTCCCGCGCATTTGAAACGAAGAAAATCTAGCCTTTAAGTCCTTCCATCCATCCAATGAATCGGGCTTGCCACCCAGCGAGGTAACAAGTTTTTCACCCGTAACCAACAACTCATTCACGCCTTGGCAAAAAGGTTCTAGCGTTGATTGTTTCTCATTTTCATGCATTTTGTTTTACCATCACTTAGATATCCTCTTTTATTCTAATGCTTTTCACCTTCGACTTCGATTAATAAGAAGAAAAAACATCCATCAATTACGGATTAGCACCCATTTATACACTTTCCATCAAACTTATTTCCATTAACATGGGAATCATCTGATTTTTAGAAAACCCTGACAGGTGGTTATTATGCTCTATTATTTTGCAATGCTGGTTTCCCTTTGTGCTCTGGGCCAAGATACTGCCCAGAACAAACCCAATGTTCTTTTCATTTCCATCGATGATCAAAATGATTGGATAGGCTGCATGAAAGGCCATCCAGATGTGAAGACGCCTAACATTGATAGGTTGGCAAAAAAAGGCACTCTCTTTGCTAACGCACACTGCCAATCGCCTTTATGCAACCCTTCCCGCAGTAGCCTTCTCTTTGGTAAAAGGCCCACTTCCACCGGTGTCTATGGCTTAACTCCCGGCCCAAGAAGCTCTCCAATCCTTGAAAACGCAACCAGCCTTACTCAGGCATTCATGAAATCAGGATACGACACCAACATCTGCGGCAAGATTTATCATGATGGATCGATCCTACCTAAAAATCGGCTTTCCGAATGCGCTACATGGGGCCCTGCCCCGGGTATGCCCAAGCCTGCGAAGCCTTTTGTACAAACTCCTGGCAAGCATCCTGCGATGGATTGGGGCATATTTCCCAACGATGATTCAGAACAACCTGATTGGAAAACCACCGATTGGGCTATCAGCAAGTTGAAAGAAAAGCAAACACAACCGCTCTTCCTTGGAATAGGGTACAGGCTTCCCCATGTGCCTTGTTTTGCATCTCAAAAATGGTTCGATCTTTACCCCAAGGAAGTAACCCTTCCCCCGGTAAAGGATGATGATCGTAATGACACTCCGGAATTCTCTTGGTACCTGCACTGGAAACTTCCCGAACCCAGACTCTCATGGTTAAAAAAATCAAACCAATGGCAACCTTTGGTAAAAAGCTACCTTGCAAGTATCAGTTTCATGGATAGTCAGGTTGGCAGGCTTTTAGATGCGCTCGAAGCTTCGGGCAAAGCCGAAAGCACTTTAATTGTGATGTGGTCCGATCACGGCTGGCATCTAGGCGAAAAAGGAATCACGGGTAAAAACTCTCTTTGGGAACGATCCACCAGAGTGCCCCTGATTTTTGCTGGAAAAGGAGTCACGCCCAATGCTGTTTGCAATCGCCCTGTTGAACTTTTAGATATCTACCCCACACTTATAGAATTATGCTCTTTGCAAAAAGTCGAAGGATTAGAAGGGCATAGCCTAAAGTCACTTTTGCAAAATCCCTCTGCCCCAAGAACTTGGCCAGCAATCACCAGTCATAATACGGGCAATCATTCTATACGCTCGGAAAGATATCGCTTTATCAAATACGCAGATGGAACCGAGGAACTTTATGATCATTGTGAAGATCCAAATGAATGGCGGAACCTCGCAAAGGATCAGGGGTTTGAAAAGATATTGGAAGAGCATCGGGCATGGTTGCCAAAAGTTGATCTTCCACCCATTCCGAATAGTGCGCATCGCATTTTGATCTGGGATGCGAAAACTAAAACCGCCACTTGGGAAGGTAAACCTGTTCTTGCTTCAGAAAAGGAAGACTAATTATGCGCTATCTGTTTAGTTTGATTGCACTTTTAATTGGCCTTTCCAGTTTGCATTCTGCAGAAACTACGCCTAATGTGATCATTGTTTTAAGTGATGATCAAGGTTACGGCGACCTTTCTTGCCATGGTAATCCTGTTTTAAAAACCCCCAACTTGGACAAACTTCATTCGCAAAGCATAAGGCTTACGGATTTTCATGTTGCGCCAATGTGCACGCCCACCCGGGGGCAGTTACTTTCAGGAATGGATGCGCTGCATAACAAGGCTACTTCTGTTTGTGCAGGCAGGTCATTTCTTAAACCTGATATTACAACTCTCCCAGAAATCTTTTCTAGGCAGGGTTACAAAACTGCAATCTTTGGCAAATGGCATTTAGGCGACAGTTACCCAAATCTTCCTCAATACAAAGGGTTTGGCGAGTCAGTGATTCATCTCGGATGGGGAATCACTTCCATGGCGGATACCTGGCTTAATGATAATTTTGACGGGAAGTTTTATCACAACGGCATACTTGAGCAATTCAAAGGCTATTGCACCGACCTTTTCTTTAACCTTGGCATTCAATGGATGAAACAATGCCAAGAAAAGAATCAACCTTTCTTTCTTTACCTTCCCACCAACGCTCCACACACACCGCATTGGGTGGATAAAAAATATTCGATACCATATTTAAATAAGGGCCCAGAAAAATTCTTCGGCATGATCGCCAACCTTGATGAGAACATGGGCAGACTCGATGCTTTTCTCACAGAATCCAACCTCGCTAAAAACACCATTGTTATTTTCATGAACGACAATGGGGCAACTGCTGGTGAAAAAATATTTAATGCGGGAATGCGTGGAAAGAAAACCACTTACTACGAAGGTGGACACCGCACCATTTGCTTTATTCGCTGGCCAAATGGTAACCTTGGTTCACCCCGTGACATTTCTTACACTTCTCAAATTCAAGATATTTATCCAACGCTATTAAGCCTTTGCAAACTTTCCCCCACCGCCAATGCCAAGTTCGATGGCATCAGCCTTGCCCCTTTGCTGGAAGAAAAAAGCAACACCCTTCCAGATCGCAAACTTATTGTCCAATACGGACAAAACCCAAAAAAATACGAAAGCTGCGTTTTATGGAATCAATGGCGACTGGTTCACGGAAAAGAACTTTACGATATCCATGCTGATCCGGGCCAACAAAAAGACATCGCTGATGTGAAGACTGATATTTTTAACCAGATGAAAGACCATTATGATAAATGGTGGAACAATCTTGAACCTTCTCTTAACGAATTCGTACCAATCATTATCGGAAATGAAAAGCAAAATCCTGTAACACTTTCTTCTGCAGATTGGTCTAATGTTTATTGCGATAACATGGGAGATTTACGTACTGGCAAAAGGATAAATTCTTTTTGGAATCTCTTAGCTGACATGGATGGAACTTATGAAGTTTCTCTAAGCAGATGGCCCAAAGAAGCAAATGCTGGTTTGGCAGAAGGAGTGCCATCTTTCAAGCCTTTCGACGGTTTTATTCAGGCAGGCAACCCCTTACCAGTCGCTTCGGTTCGTTTAAAAATTGGCGAAACCGACACGACTAAAATGATCCAGCAATCCGACAAACAAGTTACTTTCTCAGTAAAATTAATCAAGGGATCTAAATATACCATGCAATCTTGGATGCTGGACAAGGATGGTAAAGAAATTTCTGGCGCTTATTTTGCTTATGTTCATAGAAGGAAAGATTAATGCTTTCATCCTTAATTATTATCGCTTCACTTTTTTCTGCCCAGTCTGGCCCACTCAACAAGCCTAACATTGTTTACATCATGGCAGATGATTTAGGGTACACCGACCCGGCATGTTATGGCAGCAAGTATTACGAAACCCCAAATATCGATAACCTTGCTTCGCAGGGAATGCGATTTCTGCAGGGTTATTCGTGTGGCCCTAACTGCCAACCTACAAGGGCAGCCCTTATGAGCGGGCAATATGGCCCCCGTACCGGCATCTACACAGTGGGCAATATAGACAGATTCGATTGGCAGTCACGCCCACTTAAGCCCGTTGAAAATGTGGTGGAACTTCCTCTTAAAAAAATTACTCTCGCAGACTCCCTTAAAAGCAATGGTTACAAAACCGCATTGTTTGGGAAATGGCATCTTGGCCAACAGGGCGAACATCATCCTTCTAAACGCGGGTTCGATGAAGCAATTGTTTCCATGGGAAAACATTATGATTTCGTAACCATGCCTAAGGTGGGATACCCTCAAGGCACCTACCTTGCGGATTTCCTTACCAACAAAGCTGTCAACTTCATCAACCAAAACAAGGAAAAACCTTTCTTCCTTTGCGTTCATCATTTCGGAGTTCACTCACCTTACGAGGCTAAGAAGGAACTCATCGAACGATTCCAGAAAAAACAGGGCGTAGGCGGCCATAACAACCCCACTTATGCTGCTATGCTTTTTAGCGTTGACGAAAGTGTGGGCAAAATCCTGAAAACTCTCGATGATCTTAACCTCTCAAAAAACACTCTGGTCATTTTCACCAGCGACAATGGGGGCGTGGGCGGTTATGCCCGTGAAGGCATCAAGCAGGGTGGCGATAAAACCGATAATACTCCTCTCCGTGGCGGCAAGGGCATGCTGTATGAAGGCGGCATTAGGGTTCCTTATATTTTCCGTATGCCAGGAACCATAAATCCGGGTACCACTTCCAACACCCCCATTTGTAGCGTCGATCTCTACCCCACCCTTCACGAATTTAGCAAATCTGAACTCCCCAAAAACTACAGGCTTGATGGCGAAAGCTACTTTTCTCAACTTCAAGGTGATACTTCAAAAAGCTTAAAGCGAAGTGATATTTTCTGGCATTTTCCCGGCTATTTGGGCGCAGGGGAGAACACCTACCGCACCAAACCTGTAAGCGTTATTCGCTCGGGAAATTATAAACTTCTAGAATTTCTAGAAGATGGTAAGATTGAGCTTTATAATTTAATTGAGGATGTTGGCGAGAAAAATAACCTCGCCTCCCAAATGCCTGATTTGAAAAAAGAGCTTTATGATAAACTGACTAATTGGCGCAACGATATCAAAGCGCCTATGCCTTCTAAAAACATCAAAGGCGCCAACACCCTAGAAATTCCCAAAAAGAAAAAGAGACAATTATGACCAACAACTTCTCCAGATGCCTGCTTACTCTCCTATTTGTAGCACTAGCAAATTATTCCAACGCCGCAAGCAAACCAAACGTAATTATCATCGTTGCAGATGATCTTGGCTATGCAGACCTTGGCGTTCAAGGTTGCAAAGACATTCACACCCCCCACATCGATTCAATTGCAAAAAATGGAATCAGATGTACTAACGGATATGCCAGCAGCCCTATTTGCAGTCCCTCCCGTGCAGGCCTTCTTACAGGAAGGTATCAACAGCGATTTGGCCACGAATTTAATCCCGTGGTGGCAGAAAACAACAGCCCTATATTTAATGCACCGGAAACCACCCTGCCCCGCCTTCTAAAAAATGCGGGTTATAAAACAGGAATGATAGGCAAATGGCATTTGGGAACCAGCGAAAAGTTCAACCCCATTAACCAAGGCTTTGACGAATACTTTGGATTCCTTGGAAATGCAAACACCTACACCGATGGAAAACACATTAACAGTAAAATTGTTCGAGGCATCAAGCCCCACGAAGAACAAGAATACCTTACCAATGCTTTCGCACGCGAGGCCCTGGCATTTGTCGACAAGCAAAAGAAGGATCCCTTTTTCCTTTACATTGCTTTTAACGCTGTTCATTCCCCTTTGCAGGCTTCGCCTAAGCATAACATTGATATCGATAAAATCCCCAACCCTAACAGGCGCACTTACGCCAGCATGCTTTTTGCAATGGACGATGCGATTGGCAAACTCCTTGCAAAACTCGAAAAAGAAAACCTCTCAGAAAACACACTTATCTTTTTCATTAGCGATAATGGTGGTGCCGAAACCATGAACTTTTCGGATAACGGCCATTTGAAAGGTACCGCATCCACTACTTGGGAAGGAGGCATCCGGGTGCCTTTCTTAGTGCAATGGAAAGCGGTTTTACCAAAGGGAAAAGTCTACGATAATCCAGTCATTCAACTCGATATCCTTCCCACCGTTCTTGCGGCTACCGGAGAAAATTTTTCTCACAAGAACAAACTTGATGGCGTCAATCTTCTCCCTTACTTCAAAGGCGAAAACAAAGAACCTCCCCACGATGCACTTTACTGGCGATTTGGATCACAAATGGCAATAAGAATGGGAGATTGGAAACTCACCAAGGCCCCGGACGAAGATTTCAAATTCAGCAGAGAAGATATAGCATCAGCAGAAGATTCCCATTTGTACAATCTTAAAGAGGACATTGGTGAATCAAATAATCTTTCCGATTTATATCCTGAAAAGGTTAAGGCTTTAACCGAAGCTTGGAATCAATGGGACAAAGATTTGTTGAAGCCCACCTGGGGCGAACATAATCTAAAGACAAAGAAGAAAACAAATTAATTTCTTCCTACGATACCATTAACAGGTTCGGGTGGCCCGATTATCACCGGAACCTTGATGTCAGGTATCACGTTTTCTCCATCCGTAATTTGAACCATGATCTTAGAATTGACTGAATCATACCAACCATAGAAACGCTCAGGTTTTGATTCTAATTTCGAATTCTGATCCACCCACATCATCATCAATTGATATTTTCCCTTGGGCGCTCCATCATTTTCACCATAAGTAGAAATGCTAAATCGCCCATCCTTATCTGTAACTCCATGCGGATTTGCAGGAATATCGGGAATGGTAGGCGCCGCTATTGGCCCCAAATAAATAGCTACTCCCTCCGCAGGTTTATTATCATAAAGCACACGGCCTGAAATCTGTTGCGTTGGAATAGGCAATTTCTCTTGGCTACATCCAACCAATATTAATAACACCATGCAAAAAGTAACTCTTTTCATTTTTAATACCCCGATGGGGCGATATCTCCGCCCCGCATTGTCACAAATTTTACAAACAACCGAATATCCATCGCTGCTGTTATGAAATGCACAGATCCATCTGCAAACACATGATTTGCACCACCGCCATGAAAACTGTAAACCTCATTGCCATTATGGCAATTGGTATGACATGGTCCTGGGTTGGTCGTTGCGGTAGTCAAAGAGCCATGTACGATGTATTCGACATTATCATCAGCCCAACCACCATCAGAACCAGAAGTGGCACTACTCATTTTCCCAAACTGCCAAGATTGAGGTCGGCCTGCATCTTCAGAAAGCATAAGGGTATTAGAAGTGCCATCGGTAATTTCCGGAATGCTTACCACAGTGCTTGTCGTTCCTGATTGCACCTTCGAAACTCCATCGCGCAATACACAAACATCGGCATAGCCAGCGGTTTCAAGCCCCACATCATACGCATTATTAGGAGCATAATCAGATGAGGCCGCCTTAACGACAACACCATTGATGGTTGGACTACAAAACCGATTGGTGGGATCAGGAACTGTAGGGCACAAAAAAGCTTTGACAGGTGTGCCAATCACGGTTGCATTTGCGGGGGCAGCCCAATTTAAATTCATATTGTACTGCGAGTATAGATTTCCCTGTTCAAGATAAGGTAGTAAGAAAATTGCCCAGCTATGATTAACACCATTAGCGCTGATACCTAACTTCCCATAAACCGGATTTAAAACGCCGGTAGCAGGAGACCGAGCAGCACCTGGACTAAAAAAACCATGTTGCGTATGAAAGTTTTGATACGCTAGCCCTATCTGTTTCAAATTGTTCTGACAACTCAGGCGCGCAGAAGCTTCTCGAACCTTCTGCACCGCAGGCAACAGCAATCCAATTAAAATGGCAATGATTGCTATAACCACCAATAGTTCTATCAGCGTAAACGCAGCCCTTGCTTTATTATTCACTTCAATTCTCCTTGGAAAACACGATTTATTAATAAGGGGTGATTACTTCGCCATCATTGATTTTGCAAATACGCAGCCAATTCGCAGCATCGATGTTGTAGGTCATGCTCTTCACAGAACCATCTGCAAAAACCGCATTAAAAACTCCCGAATGGGAACTCCCGAAACGGGTGGACCAAAAATTACCCGCCATGGATGAATTTGGGTGCTTCGAATCAGGCAAGGGCAATGAATCGTTGGGATTATAATCGACTCCATTAACGATGTTGCCACCATCTGGGTCTTTCCCAAATCGAACATGATCCTGATCCCAGCCAGAATTATGCCACGGTTCGTTATCGCCACCAGCTTTGCTAGTTCCCATTGTGCTCACATGAACCTGTTTTTCGGCAATCATAATGGTGTTAGAAGTGCCATCAACAACATCCGTTATCTTTCGTGCAGGTTGGTTAGGGGGAAAATTTTGGGCATAGGCTGGGGTTGGAATTGCAGTCCATTGCGCCACTAACATCCCATCAAGCCCCCGGGTCCCCATGCTTGTGCCTCCATTCCCTGCGTAATCGCACCGAGCACCAGTCGAATAAACCACAGGCTGTCTCCGGGATGGGCAATAATAAGTCTTAACAATACTGTTTTGAACGAGAAGATCCCCAGCAGTCGTGTTAGGCAGTGTGTAAATATTATTTTGCTCAAGGAACGGGAGAATATGAAAACACCAAGTCCAACCCACTCGGGTGGTTGCACCGCAGCAATTTTGGTTGGGTCCATCGGAACCCGCATAGGTAAATGCCATATTGGTGTCGTGATAAGTCATCATCGCCAAACCTATTTGCTTCAAATTGTTCTGGCACTGCATTTTCGCTGCTGCT
>Ga0209190_1001671_pt1 | contig 15384 bp, 17 predicted proteins | sample M_140205_XF_Meta_FD_187315 | JGI IMG/M metagenome (GOLD analysis project Ga0209190, IMG submission 187315) | Freshwater microbial communities from Lake Montjoie, Canada to study carbon cycling - M_140205_XF_MetaG (SPAdes) (version 2) | ecosystem: Environmental > Aquatic > Freshwater > Lake... | reverse complement strand
GTGTACGTGAGAGGATGCAAGGCACCGACAGAGACGATCAACTCGACGAGATTGATGTTTGGGAAGCCACAGCAAAGAAGAACCTCATACTCCTCTCTCTCCGAGGTCATGAGGGTATTGATATGATCAAGGATAAAGCCAAGGAGAAGATGTCTAAAATAAAAGAGTTGATCCAGACCCAGCGTCCACGAGATATGGGGGAGAAGTCTGCGGTCCAGTATGCTCTTGATAGAGAGTTCCTTTTCCAGCAAATGGATCTCTGGCTGTGGTTTTTGAATATTTTTATTGAGGCTAAAGAAGAATTGCAAGGTGTCGAGAATCAACTAGACACACAGGAGTCGTTAGATACACCAGAGGATGGTGACAACTGGGGCTGATATCCACAGGATATCCACAACCGTTGGTAGTGTTGGTGTTATACTTTAAATAAATAAACATATGAAACTATCCGCTAAGCTCAAAATGTTATTTTCAAGGGATGCAACGTCTCTCTACGCTGTATCAGAGTTCGCTCATGCGAACAAAGACATGTTGATTATTGTGTGTGATCCAAAGACAGACCGTATCTTTGCTACCTACAAGGACAAGTTTGTGAACGGTACAATCAAATCTCCTACAGGCAAAAAGAGCAAGGTGGTCAAAGAAGTGTTGAAGCATAGCCGTTTCGAGGCATCAGTTGATCAGTACCTCACAGCTATCATGGAGACGCTTCACCTCCCTATCTGGAAAGCAAACAAGTTCTACCAATTCATAGATGGTGCACTCTACAATATCGCCCAGTCTCTACGGAAGCGGAACCTCGAGAGGGAAAAGAGGGAGTCCAAGGTAAGGGACAAGGAACCCGTTGGGGTCGGGGTAGCCTCTCCCTACATGGAGGATTAGCAACATTATAAAAATCATTTAATCATTTACTTTTATGGCAGAAGAAAACAAAATCAAATACACAAAAGACGATCAGAAGAAGATCAAGAAGCTCGTTGCCGCTGGAGTTGAACTCGACGGCACAGAGTCACCAGAAGTCCTAGATACTATGCTCCAGGAGCAGGTAGTAGCAGACAGAGACGAAGAAATCGAGGAACGACAGGCAATCCCTGGTGTACCCGAGGAACTTCCTATCAGAACTGAAATGCGAAAAGTTGGAGCAAAGGATGTAAGTTATCCTGTCCACTTTGTTGCAGTAGCTAAAGGAGGTCATGGCTTATACAATGAGTTTGGTGTGCGAATCGGCTTTGCGTCTAACGACGACAAGGCGGCACAGACTCACTTGGCAAAGGCGGCGGCACGAAACAATGCGTTTCGTTGGGATCGAGAGAGACACGAATTGGCGAAGTAGTTTGACAACACAACTTAAAACCACGTCCATATCGAAGTTGATCTACTGATCGCTTCGGTCCTCATTCTTATCTCAACGGTTACGGACGTGGTAATCCGCCAGGGATAGGAATAGGAACCGAGGCTGTCACGTATTGACCGCTTCTTGAGCCGAAAGGCCGAAAGGTTAGCACCCTATTACCAGTAACAGCTCCGGATGAGCCCACGGAACACGGGCCGAAATTGTATATATGACAACAGACAACAATGTAGCCGATCAAGGAGGCTTAGATACCCTTTCAGAACAAGACCGAAAGGAAACCAAAGAAATACTTGACGAGATTGCCAAAGACGACGCAACCAAGGGCAATCAAGAAACAACAGACGCTGCTACAACTACAGCTACTACCACTGAAACAGCACAAGTTGCTGATAAATCACAGGAGGATAAGGATGCTATAGCCAAAGCAGAAGCTGAAAAAAACAAGTCTGGTGCAGACAATTCCGATCATGCCGGAGAGAAGCGACGAGCTCCTAAACTAATCCCTGCCTGGGTTCATGAAAGAGCCAAAGCAGAATTGGAGAAAGAGAACTCTGCCCTCAAGAAGCAAATCGAAGAAGCTGCTAAAGGCTCGTCCACTGGTGCAGATGCTGGTAATGACGGTGCGAAGAAGACGGACGAAGAACTTGAAAAGGAAATCAATGATATTGCTGAACAGCAAGGCGTTGATCCCAAAGTTATCAAGGCTGCGGTAGATATTGCTGTAAAACGGGCTGGTGTGTTGCCTCCAGGGGTAATGCAAGAGCTCGAGCACGTACGAAAGTACCGTGAACAGCAGGATGTACAGGCAGAGGAGGTACTATTTTCAGCGGACTTTGAGCGTCAAATCACGCCACTCATTAAAGCAGAATACGGCGAATCAGCATCTCAAGAGGTTATTGATGGGATAAAGGAGAAAATGAAATCACTCGCCTACTCTCCGGAGTTTGCGAACGTGACGTATACCATGCTCTACAAGGGGTCTGACCAATTCAGAGGTATCGTTCCTACGCCAAAGCGTGGTGCCGAGAGCTCTCGAGGAGGTACAATCACCCAGGCCACAACGTCCACAGAGGACGATATTGACCTTACTAAGCCGTTGGCAGACGACGTGATCGGAAAACTTAGTGATAAGCAATTCGAGATCTACTCTGACAACATGCAGAAGTACGAGAAGTCCCAAGCCTAAACCTGCCATTGGTTAAAAGCGTTACTTATTAAGTAACTTTTACCAACATGGCTAACAGTTTATCTGGCGGTACATACGGTGCTATGTCACCCGTATATTGGAGTAAGCGAATGGGTCGCAAGCTCTATAAAACTGACATTTTCCGAAGCCTTGCGAACTTTGAGGAACAAGCACAGCTCAAAGACGGTCAAAAAGTGAATCGACCTTACCGATCTGATATCGTTGTAGAAAACTACACTAAGGGTACTGCCCTTACTGCACAGGATCTTACAGCGACTGACGACACTTTGTCTGTAGATACAGTCAAGGCGGCTTTGCTCTACGTGGATAACGTGGATAAGATCCAAAACAAGTATTCAGCGGCGAATCTTTGGATTGACGAAGCAGGAAAGCGACTCTCAAATGCGATCGACGCAAAGTTTCTTTATCAAGTATTCAATGCTAACAACACTGTGGACGACGCTACAATCGGCGGAACCAGTGGTGATGGTATTACAGCCTCAACTGGAAATATCCTAGATATTTTCGGTGCTGTAAACCTACAGCTTGATGTTGCTAACGTGGAGGAAGAAAGCCGATTTTTCGCTATCTCCCCTCACTTCTACCAGGTCCTCTGGAAATATATCGCCGGTAAGGTGACTATGCTCGGAGACAAGACAGGGCAGAACGGTAACATTGGTGAATATGCAGGTCTAAAGCTCTTTAAGACGAACAACCTCACAGGATCAGCTACATGGCTTCCTGCGAACCGTCCATCAGCTGCGGACACTGTGACTATCCAGGGTGTAACTTTCACTTTCCAGACTACAATCGGTACTGGAGCAGGTGCGGTTCTCTCTGTGACTGACACAGTTACAACACTTGCAAACCTCGCAGCTCTTATCAACGCCGGTGGAGTTGGAGATGGCGTGAACAACGTATCTCTTTCTGTAGCCAATCAGCGAGCGGTACAGAACTGGGTTGCGGTTGCAGTTTCAACAACTGCTATCGAAGTGCGAGTGATGGGTGCCTCATACCTTACAGTTACAGCATCTGATGCTGCGGACGTTTGGACAACAACTAAGCAGTTCCAGAACCTCCTCGCAGGACGATTTGGAGCTATTGACGCTGTTATCCAGAAAGAGCCGTCTGTAGAGATGGGTCCTACTGTTGCTGTCGGAAAGTCTGGTACAAACATCTTGCCTATGACTCTCTTTGGAGCTTATGTCTTCAACCAGGGAAAGAACGAGATCGTACGTATCAAGCTACGATCAGACGCTTACTAAAGTCGATTTAACAATCCTAACAACCACTTAAACTTATGATTAAAAACATCATTGTTTCAGCACTCGTTGCACTGGTCGTTGGATCGATAAGTGGAGGTTTCGTGGCAGCACGAATCTCTACGCCAGTAGGCAGCGACGCATTGGGTGCAGCACCACTTCGAGGTGACACTGTGACTAATTATCAAAACTTCGCAAATGACTTGCTCATTTCTGGAGCTGGTAATCAAGCACTGGGCACAACAACTCTTCGAATCTTGTCTAACAAGTCAACTCGAGGTGTATGTATCGAAGCAAACGCTACATCTTCTGCTCAAAAAGTAAACGTCCAATTTTATTCAACAACTACCGGTCCTCTCCTCGGAACAGGACTTGATGGTTTCCTCGGTTTCAAACTGGGGGCGTGTAAGTAGGCTTAGCTTTTCCAACCGGTAAGTACTCCTTGCCGTTTGGGCAAAGCTCGGCGAGAGCTTGATTATTAAATAAATTAAACACATTATGAAAAAAATTATATTGGCGTTTGTCTTAACACTCGGGATTATACTCACAGTGAGCTTCATTCCTCGAGTACCAGCGACAGCACCATCACAGTCTCTTGGTTCAACAGCAGACGTACGGTTCGGGCAATCGAACATATCAACTGGTATTTTAGCAACCTCAACATCTAGAGTTTTACTTGCGACTTCAACGTCTCGAACTTATGCCTATTTGGTGAACACAAGTACTACTACTCGTGTATTTATTAACATGAGTGCTGGTGCCCCTGCTACTACTGGCTCTGGTATCGCACTTATGCCTGGCCAAGCCTACGAGATTAACGCTACAAATAACCTCTACTACGGTGCAATTACTGTAATCTCTGACGGTACAGCAACTACGACGGTATACGAACGATAATATCAATCTATGGTAAATACGATCCAACCAAGAGAATACTTCCCAATCTCCAGGATCATTCCAGATCCAGCGGATACTACTACGTACTACATACGTGCAGTCATTCGAAACGCCAAGACGGGAGTAACTATTGCTACGGTGAATTTAGCCTCACAAGGTAACAATCTCTATGCCAATACATGGCAAGCAGTACCTGATCCCTCTGGCCGTGGATTGTTTATTACCATAACGACGAGCGTGTACCTTGATAGTGGATATACGACCAAATCACCTGTGTATGGAGAAGACACCGACACATATCTCATTTATGACCGGTTTAACTTTGTACAAGCCTTAGGTTCACAAATAGCTGCCATTCTTGAGGGACATACAGGTGGTGCGGACGTTGACTACAAGAAAATCAGAAAGATTATGGAGTCAGTTGTTAAGGAAAACTTAAAGACTGAAACTATTGTGCAACAGGTAGAAGCACCAAAGACATTAGAGAATGACTTAGTGATCGAGCTTCTGGGTAAAATATCTCTCAAACTGGATACACTAGACAACAAGGAAAACACAGAACCTGCAGAGAAGCTGGACTACGAGAAGATACTTGCACCAATTCGTGCCCTAGAAAGCTCTGTGATGTCCGCTGTGAAGAGTATTGAGGTATCTAAGCCAGTTGAGCTACAACCTGTGATACAGCTCTTAGAACTCATTAAAAAGGGTATAGAAGCGGATACAGACAGTGAAATCCTTGATAATCTCGCCGAGATCAAGATAGCTGTAGAAAAACAACCGGATGCAGTACTCACCCTACTTCAATCAATTGAGAAGCTAGTAACACCTCCAGAACCACCACGTGGTCCACGGAGAGAGGTCAACCGCTTTGGGCAATTAGTAGAACGTCCTTAACAAAACACACACATGAAGAAACACTCAAAACTTTTAAAAGCAATACTATTTGGAGCACTTGCTCTGGGTGCAATTTTTAATGTTACTCAAAGTGTTTCTGCTCAAGGTGCCGGTACAATTCCACAGCTTAATGCTTTTGTAGCCACATCGAGTCCAATCTTTGCTATTACGCAGAGAATTTTTGGTACTCCATTGGTCCTCACAGGATACCCAGCAGGATGTGCACAATTTAGCAGTACCAGCACTCTCACCTCAACCGGTGTGAACTGTGGTGCAGGGGGAAGTACATCTACACCCTCTGTAGGATCATTCGGGTGGTTACAATTCGCATCGTCTAGTTCAAACTACTTTGATGCTACAAGTACCCTTTCATATTCAACAACGACTCGGACATTTACTCTTGGAGGTGGAAATAGTCGTTTAGAAACTCACGCAATTAAAGGTGATGCTTCTGACGGACTTCTCATAGAATCAAACAACGGCACTGATATAGGTATTTTAGGTGCAGGAAATACAGCAAATATTACTTGGTATGGTAATCATAACTTTGAAGCTCAAACAGCAAATACTATTGCTTCTTTCGGTGCATCGAAAACTCTTACATCTCTCTCTACATCAACATACCCATCTCTTACAGAACTCTCATATGGAAAGGGTGTTACAAGTGCAATTCAGACACAATTGAATGGTAAGCAAGCAAGCGGAACATACGTCACAGGTGCAACAAATGGAACTCTTACTCTCACAAGTACTACCCTCGGACTTAACCTAGGAAATGCAAATACTTGGACAGGACAGCAGACATTCAATACATCAGCTCCAAAATTTGGTACTTTGACAGCAGGTTCTATACCGTACATTGGTGCCTCTGGTGTTATATCTGAAAATAATGCGGCACTAGCCTGGGACAATACAAATAGTCGCCTTTCGTTTGGAAATGTAAATAATTACATCACACGAGATGCCTCCACTGGTTCTTCAAAAATAGTTTCACCGAACACTACATTTATAGTAGAGAGTTTCACAGGTAATCCTATTTTATCTGTTACAGCAGGTGCAATTACTGGAAAATCAATAGTGACAGGCGATTTATTTGCTTATCCATATCCGGGTTCATATCCAACAATTCCAGCTTATTTTAACGCACTTACAGGTCAGTCTTATCGACCAGGATCAAGTGTAGCTGCACTCGCGGATACAGTTATAGCTCCAAATGATATTTACAACGGTTCTCCAATTACTATTGATAATGCAGCTACTTTGTACATAGCAGGTGAACCATATCAACATCCCTCTGGAGCAACTGTTTCTGGTAATAAATGGTCTCTATGGATAGGAAGAGGTGCAATAAGACAAGATTACGATCTATCAAATTACGCATCGACAACAATAAATTCTATTGGTGGCGTCACATATGATGCAGCCGGTAGTGGTGCCTCATTCACTTTTGCAGATAAAATAATCGCATCAAGCACAGTAAGACTTAAAGGCTATACAGTTTCAACACTCCCAACAGGAGTACAGGGTGATACAGCTTATGTCACTGATGCACTAGCCCCTACATTTTTAGGTGCTTTAGTTGGTGGTGGAGCAATAGTTACGCCAGTATTTTACAACGGGTCAGCATGGGTGGCACATTAAAAATTAACATTAAATATATGCGAATAAAATATCAATCAGCAGATGTGTCGGAAGAAACAATGAAAGCTTTTGCTAGTTACGACTTTAAAGACGGAGTAAAACCTTGGACAGAAAAAATAATGACTACGGATTTATCACCGAATGTCCTTATAGACAATCCTCAAACTTATTCCGATTATATTAAAGAAAGATACGGCTCTCCTATCTCAAAAAACCTTGTAAAATTTAATATGAAAGATGCAGAAGAACTCGCAGAATTGAAACAGCAAGAGGCTGCAGAAATTATTAACAACGCAAAAGCACAGGCACAAGCTATCGCAAACTCAATGTTTGAAATGACTATCGAATAAACATCATGGAAATTTTAACCAAAATATTTATCATAGGTACAATATTGATATGGGTTATCTATGACTTTTTTGCATTGTTTGCTTCAAAAAAGACTGAATACACGATCAGTTATGTGATATTACAGTGGGGAGAAAAATATCCGTTTCTAAAAATGGTAATTCCATTTGCACTGGGGATATTGATTGGTCATTTTTTCTGGCCTCAATGTATAATTTAAAATAAATACCATGAAAATAAAAATCATAAAATCTTTTATTGCAGGAATTATAATCGCACTATTTGCAATCCACGCATACACCGTATACAGCCTCCAGAGAGCTGTAGTAGAGCATGAGAGTGTATTGAGGCAAGTAGTCTCGTATTTGAATGCACAGAGCCAAGCTATGCAGTCACAAAAGGTCGCAGAGCCAGTTACCAACCCAGTCCCGACTAAGAAATAAGCATATGAATATCGCTAACATAGTCACAATACTATCTTCACTCTCACCGTTAGCGGTAGTCCTATATCTTGCATACGAAAAGTATCAGTCTGGTAGCTCTGATTTAGCTACCAAAATCAAACAAGAATACAAGGAGCGTAATGATCAGCTTGAGCAGAGAATAAAGGATCTAGAAGACGAACACCACGAGCACTCGGTCCAGATTGGCAAACTCGAAGCTGTACTCGAGGAAAAAGAGAAGCAAATTGTGAAGTACGAGACTATATTTGCCAACAGAAACCCAGAACTCAATACAATTTTAGAGGAGATTCGAACCTTTATGAGAGATATCCATAATCAAAATAAGTATCAAACAGATATTTTGGAGAAACGCCAAGAGCGAGACAAAACAATAGACGAAGCAAGTCTCAGGCACACTGGTGAGCCAATCAGAGTGCCAAGGCCATTTAAAAAATAACAACACCAACATGACTAACCCAAAACAAATACCATTCGAGGAGAAACAATACTGTCTGCAAGAACTTCCTGCAGATGCAAAGTTTCCGTCGTACAACACAGTTCTCGGTACTCCGGTTATTACCGACGTACCGGATACTGATTTCTTTGTGGGTGAGCCATTGGAAATTAAAGACCAGGATCAGAACTATATCTCGGATTACTGTGCTGCATACGCCGCTGCTTCTGTATCAGAGGATCAAGAGGGTGTGTTGTTGGTCCCAGAATGGACTTTTGCACAGGCAAAAAAGCTCCTTGTTGAGAAACTTATTGTCCCAGACGAAAATAAAATCAAGCAAATCATAGCTGCATACGGGCTCAACCTTGTTGATATTTGCGAGGCTGGGATTAAAGCTGGCTTCCTAGAGCGAGAATACGATCCTTTCAAGTGTGATACGCCGGAACGTCCAGAGCGAAGTTATCTAGCTGACTGGAGAAACTGGCCAGAAGACCTTGGTGCACTAGCATGGGAACATGCAAAAAATAGTTATTTTGCAGTTGATGGTCCGTATGACATGTTCGACAACATGCGATCAGTTATGTGGAAAAACCTACCAGAAAAGCGGTCAATAGTCACTGGTGTGAAATGGCGTGGGTCATGGAGTGCACTCAAAGACGGTATGATTCCAGAAGACACAGACCCAAACGAGCGAGGAAGTGGTCATGCAATCAAAATATTTGGGCAGAAGAAATGCAAAGACGGCTCAATACGCCTTGTTGCACAGCTATCTGACAATACTTTTATTGGAGACAAAGGTCTTTACTACTTCCCACGCTCTGTGGTGAACAGAGAATTTACATACGGTGCGTTCACATTCCAGGATATGAACCAAGAAAAGGCCATGTTTAATACAGACCTTAATATCAAGTTTAATGCCTCAACCATGGAGAGGATTTGGAAGACTTTGATATACATTATCCAACAGCTATTTAATTTTAAAAAATAACATGAATATCCTCGATTTATACAATCAGTTCGATGCACTTGTTGGAAATGAGGGCTATGACAAAACACATAGCTATCAACTCATGACACAGGTTAAAAATCTTCTCGAAGTAGAACTCAAAATGAAGATACTTGAGTGTGTTGATACTTCAAAAGTTGCTAATGTTGGTGATACATATCTCACCATGAAGACTCTCCCGACTGATTGGAGACAAACTGTTAAGATATCTGTAGGAAAACTTCCATACTACGGCGTGCCTTTCAGACGACGTGAGCAGTTAGCATCTACACCTCGAAGATATTACATTGATGTAAAGAACAAACAATACGCTCTCACAGGTCATGTGGCCTCTTCACAGACGATAAATCACTGGTACCTATGTAAGACGCCAGATATTACCGAAGCAGACGAGCAAACGGACTCTGACGACCTAATCCTCTGGCCAGCGGAGTTTCACCCAATATTGCCATACAAGATGGCGGAGATATATCAATCGAACATTGACGCTGACGCTATTGCCTTTCGTATGTCCGACGGGCAGAGAAACCAATACGAGGCACTGAAAGATGCTCTCATAGCGTGGGATCAAGACATGAAGCTCCAAGACATGAATTATCAAGGTGGATATGCAGACGAATACGAAGACGGAGAAACATCGTTTGACGTAGGTTCAATGTAACAAAAACTATTATGCGAAGATACCAACCCTCATATCAATACAGTAGAGCTCAAGCAATCGAAGAAACAATCGTGACTGTTGCTCAATTTAAGTTTGGTGTGGTAAATGCGGTATCTGCTCGGTCTATTGTGCGAGGGGCAGCCGCTAGTTCTCTCAATTGGCTCACAAAGGGTGACAAAATCGAGCTTCGAAGAGGTCAAGCGTATATTGGTGTATCCTCTCTGGTTACTGGTAATGGTAAAACTTCTGGAATTAAAAAGACTACTCGAGCCGATGGTACAGAACAGCTATGGGGAGCAACAGGTAAAAAGCTCAAATATCTTGATAATACAACACTCGAATGGGTAGAGAATGGTACAGACTTGCTCGGCTCAAATGTTGTTGATAGTGATGGATTCTCAAGCGAGCCAATCACTATGCAGGAGTACGTGACTCCAGCAGGAAACCAATTGTGGGTAAACAGTCCGAATATTGCAGACATTTTCAAGATTATGATTGCAAACCCTGGCAGTTCCACAGCACAGTACGACTCCTCAAAAAACTTTAAAGGAAACATTAAAATCGACTCTAACCGTACAATTCTCTGGAGAACAATCAAGGATCAGACTGGGGTGTATGGTTCTTATGTAGACAATCAAACATATACTACAGTGACATCAGAGGCTTTGGCAGCGTCTGCTACAGGAACACTTGCCTTTAAAGGTGGTGGTGCAAAACGTACGTGTTTTGGTGTTGTGTTCACAAAAACAGGTGTCACATATACTGACAACTATAATGGTGTTTTAGTTGCATCTACTGGCTCAAACGGAACTATAAACTATACAACTGGTGCATGGACTACACCTGGAAATGCCAACTCTGGTACTGCAGACTATCAATGGGAAGATGCTACCAACCATGGTATTGCAGACTTTACAAAGTCCTCTCCTCGAGTTGCTGGTGAGGGTTTTATATTCAGACAAGACGAGGGAGGCGGAGCTATCCAGAATATTGGCACCTATGCTGCAATATACTTCTGTTTCCATGTAAAAAAGACATGGGCTCTTACTATTCAAGCGACTGATACATCGGCAACAAACCTACCATACAGACAGAACGTGGGTATCCCTGCGGTCCAGGCTATGGTAGAAGCCGGAGAGGGTATTTATTACATAGATGCTTCAAACCCAGACGACGTGAAAGTACGACTCCTAACATACACAAATGGTGGCTCACAGCAGATTATCCCTATACCTGTATCAAATAACCTAAACATCAACGATTACTCATTTGACCAAGCGTGTGGCCAATCATGGGGTGATCTTGTCCTATTTTCTTGCCGGACTTTAAACTCAACAGTAAACAACCGTGTGCTTGTGTACAACCGACTATGGAAAAGCTGGGATATTCTCGACTACAACGTCAACTGCTTTGATATTTTTAATGGTGCACTTGTTGTCGGAGACTCAATCAGTAACAACTTCCTTACTCTTTTCTCTGGATTTGACGACCTTGAGGGTGTCATAGATAACTACTGGATTGGAAATATAGACTCAATGAGTATTGATGGGCTTAAAAAAGTAAAGAAGTTTTACATAGAGGGGGAGATATCTGTATCTCAAACACTTGATGTATTTATCTCATTAGACGAGGGTCCATTTGTACTACTTGGCTCAATCTCCGGTACTGGCTCATATGTCGATACAGGACAGTCAATCGACATTGGATCGCAAACCATTGGTACACACACCATTGGTGGCGATAGTGTGGGCAATATATCACATTTTGAAAGACAATTTGCAATAAACACTGACAAATTTGAAACAGCTCAACTCAAATATGTGGCTAGAGAAATAGGTTATGTGTCTGTGTTGCAACATAAATATTGGGACGTTCGGTACAAAGGTAAGAAAGTTCCAGTGAAATACCGTGGATAATTATCAACAACATTAACAGCTTAGGTATATAATTAAAACATATGAAAAACATCTTTAACAAAAATTTCTTTAAAACTCTTGCACTACATGCTTCATTTGTAGCTATGGCACTTGGTGTGCTCTCTGGATTCGGTATTGCAAATGCTGCCTCAAACGCTATAGACAAACCTATAGCTTTATTTGAGACAACACTTCAAACAGCAATCACTTCCTCTGCGACAAGTATGTCTCTCGTTTCTGGTATGACAAAGGATGGCACAACTCTAGCATCCTCAACGTATGGCTTCATAATTGACGAGGGTACTGCGGTCCAAGAGTTCGTTCGAGCCGACTGTACAAATACTACTTGTACAGGTATGCAACGTGGTATGTCCGTTATCACAGGTACTTCCACGGTATCTGCCCTACAATTTGCACACAGACGAGGTGCATCTGTAAAAATAACTGACGCTCCGCTTCTTCTTAAAATTACTGGTATTATTGACGGGCGAGATACTTTCCCGAACAAGCTCCAATACACTTCTTCCTCTACACTTACATTCAATGCGGACAATGATATCCCATCAAAGTACTACACCGACACGGCTGTAGCTTCAACCACGAGCTATCTAAACTCTGGCTTCTTTAAGCTCACCTCAAACAACACAGTCACTGGAGCAAATAGCTTCACAACTGGCGTCAACACATTCACTGTTTCACCTATAGTTCCGACTCCTACAACTGCAACACAAGCAGCGAATAAATCATATGTTGATGGTGTAGCAATTGCCGGAGCACCTATCTCTGACAACACGACGACAGGTATTGGTAGAACTGCCACATCCACTCAATATGCTAAAGGATATGCTTCGACTACTCCATATTTCCTCACTTCTCAATATGCGAGTTCTACAGCCTCAACAACATCACCGATTGTTGTTGTAGCTTCTTCAACTGGAAAGATAGATGCTTCTTTTATTGATAACTACAACTTTGGGTCTGGAGCTGACGGTGATGCAACAATATCTGCCTCAACAACTCTTACATCTGACAAGTATTATCACTCACTCACTATTACTTCCGGAGGCACACTCAATACTGGTGGATATGTTGTATATGCCCAGAGTTTCATAGCTAATGCAGGTACCATTCAAAATAATGGTGCTAATGGTAATACAGGATGTACTGGCGGTTCTGCTGCTATCGGTGGTGCCGGAGGAGCTGGTGCTACTCTCACAGGTGGTACAGCAGGATCAAACGGCACATGTAATGCTTCTTCTAATGTTGGTGTAGATGGCACAGCGAAAAACCCATCAATGGGTAGAAGCGGTGGAGGCGGTGGAGCGTCTGTATCTGGTGCTGGCTCTGCCGGAGGAACAGCAACAACAGAGACTGTTTCTATAGCTATCCAAGCGTCCTCTAAACTTGTTGCCTCAACCACAGAGACATCTGTAGGACAGGTATATTTATTAAAGGGTACAACTTCTGGTATTGCATGGTCTGCTCCAGCAGGAGCTGGCTCTGGTGGAGAGGCTACTTTCTCCTCAAACGCACGAGGAGGAGGCTCTGGAGGAGGCTCTGGAGGTCCAATATTTTTAGCGTCTCCTACTATAATTAACACCGGTACTATTCAATCAAATGGGGGAAATGGTGGTGCTGCCGCAACAGCCACAAACGGTGGAGGCGGTGGAGGCGGTGGTGCCGGTGGGATTATTGGTCTTGTATACACATCACTGACAAACTCTGGAACAATACAGATGCTTGGTGGATCTGGTGGTGCGGCACCTGGTGCGACAGCAGGTACAGCGGGTACAGCAGGTCGTCTTTATCAAGTAAAAGTAACTGGTACAGCAATATAAACTACCATGGCAAACACATACACCTACGTAGACACAACAGGAAGTACAAAGACGGTCCAGGCAAATGACCCGGCGTCTGCTCTATCAAGTGCACCAGGAATAGCACCAAACTCTGGTGTGCAATTGAATACTGCTACACCTGTAGCTGGAAAGACTGGAGGGTATGTTGGGAACGTAGATGCAGTTCCAGGTACTTCAACTCCTCAAGTTGCAGCGGCTGGTACAGACGCATATGGAAATCCAATAGCAGCAAGCGGTGTTCGACGATACACTGGTACTGGTTCTATTACAGGACAGACTCCAGCAGAAAAAGCCGCTGCAGATTATTATGCTACTGGTGCAGGTGCTAATCGTGCGGTAGTAGACGAAACTGCTATGCGAAACGCAGCACTTGCTGCGGTCCAAAGTCAGATTGATGCTACAAACGCAACATATGCTGATCTTACAAATCGTGAGATACAGACTGGTGAACAGAGAAAAGGTGCAACTCGAGCAGTTAATGCTCGAAGTGGTACACTCGGCCAAGACTTTGGTAATGCAGAAATATCCCGAGCTCAAGAGACTACAGACAAAAATGTACAAGCTATTGGAAACCAAAGAAACCTTGTGATACAGCAAATTCTTGGTAAGGCAGCTTCCGATGCTGATGCTAAGATTGCAAATGAAAAAGCGACAGTAGACAAAAATAACAAAGAATATCAAGCGTTTCTACAATCTTCTGCAGAAAATACAACTAATCAAATCAAACAATTTGCTGCTGCTGGTGGAAAAATAGAACAACTTACAGACGCAGAATACAATCACTTCCTTGAATCAACAGGACTCACACCAGAGCAAATGAAAAATCTTGTGGTATTGAACCAGCCAAAGCAGGATATTATTCACAGTGAGGTACAAGGAAGTAAATACGTACAGGTTACTCAAGACCCTGTTACAAAGAAAATCACTACAAACACTATTGATATGGGGTTCCAAGTGCCACAAGGCTACAAGACTGAAAAGGTAGCCAATGGGCAAGTAATCTTCTATCCAGATAAGATCGATCCTACAAAGCCATTCAAGGATCAGATATATACCTACGGCGTGCCAACTGGCACAGGTGCCGGAGGAGCAAAGACATACACTGATGGTGGTTTCAAGTACTCACAGGCTGATGTTGCACAAGGTAATCAAATCCTCAACGAACACCGAGGAACTGACGGATATGTGGATCCATATGTTTACCAGCAAATGTACAACGCTTGGGTAAATCCAGGCAACGGACAGGCTGGCGGTACACCGCAAGGCTTTGCAAAGCTCTATCCGCCCGACAAGAACGTGAACCCAGCATCAAACGCTATGTTTCCTGCATACCTCCAGAACAAGAGCAAAGCAGCAACACCAGGACGAGCTGGATAATTTATAAACTAAATCAACATCACCATGGGTATATTCGATAAAATCCAAACCCCAGTTTCAAACAAATCTGGAACATCTACCCAAAC
>Ga0209190_1001670_pt1 | contig 15391 bp, 7 predicted proteins | sample M_140205_XF_Meta_FD_187315 | JGI IMG/M metagenome (GOLD analysis project Ga0209190, IMG submission 187315) | Freshwater microbial communities from Lake Montjoie, Canada to study carbon cycling - M_140205_XF_MetaG (SPAdes) (version 2) | ecosystem: Environmental > Aquatic > Freshwater > Lake... | reverse complement strand
AATCCGATCCAATCATTCTTCGCATATTTGAAATCGACACATTGCCATGTAAAATTTGGTAGAGAAAACAGTGGACGGTTTCCGCAGGCGGTAAACTTCGATTCCGCCAAACATAACCAAGCAATCGACATGTCTGTTCAATGGTTTCCTTTTTTATGATTTTGCAAACATCAGACTTGAACTGTTTTAAAATTTCTGGGATAGTGCTTGCCATCCTTGGCCTCCTGTTCAGTGTAGTTTTGCAACTGTATGCTGATAGGAGGCCAAGGTTTTTACCAGACCACTTTTTCCTTATAAGCCTTTATTCTGTAATCTCTTACACCTTAAGTTAATGGCATTCACCCCAGGCCCTTTTAATTCAGCTTATTTTGAACACACTTTCCTAGCAGGGAATATGGGTATTGAACTTGTAATGGGGGGTGATCTTTTTGTTCATAATGATCGTGTTTACATGAAAACGACAGGTGGGCCAAAACGCGTAGATGTCATCTATCGCAGAGTTGATGATGAATTTCTCGACCCAAAAGCTTTCAGATCAGATAGCATGCTGGGCGTTCCGAATCTCTTTAACGCTTATCTTAAGGGCAATGTAACTATTGCAAATGCTATTGGGACAGGTGTTTGTGATGACAAAGCAATTTATCCTTATGTTGAAGATATGATTCGCTATTATTTGTCAGAAGAGCCTATCCTTAAAAATGTACCAACCTACATTTGTTCCAGAAAAAAAGACCTTTCCTATGTGCTTGCACATCTGGATAAATTGGTTGTGAAAGCAGTCAATGAGTCAGGCGGTTATGGTATGTTAATGGGCCCATCTTCCACAGCAGCACAAAGGGCCGAATTTAAAGAAAAGATTAAAGCTAACCCTAGAAATTATATTGCCCAACCCGTGGTTACTCTTTCTGTTTGTCCAACATGGACAGATGAAGGACTTGCCCCCAGGCATGTCGATCTTCGCCCTTATGTAGTTAGTGGAACTGATACATGGGTTTTGCCTGGTGGTCTTACTAGGACGGCTTTGGTAAAAGGTTCGCTGGTGGTTAACTCTAGCCAAGGCGGTGGCAGCAAAGACACCTGGGTGATGGAGTCCGATTTATGATATCGCGCTTGGCAGAACACTGTTTTTGGCTGAGCAGATATATTGAACGCGCAGAAAACATCGCTCGCTTGCTAGAAGTGAATCAAAATTGGTTGCTTGATTTTGATGTTCCCCATGATTTGCAATGGAAACCCCTTCTTATTATTAGTGGCATACATGATTACAAGGGTAGCCTTGATAAGGAATCCATTCTAAATTTCATGACATGGGATAACGAAAACCCATGCAGTATTGTTTCTTCAATGACTCAAGCCAGAGAAAACGCTAGGGTTATTAGAGAAATTATCAGTGCAGAAATGTGGGAAAGACTTAATTACAATTATCTTTGGCTTCAAAGTAATACCGCCAGGGATTTGTATGAAAATAACCGTTACGAACTTTACAACCAGATCAAAAGAATCAATCAACTACTTCAAGGCATTGGCGAAAGTACCATGCTAAGAACAGAAGCTTGGGAGTTTTATCAATTCGGAAGACATCTAGAGCGCTCGAGTCAAACCGCTAGAATATTAGATGTTAAATATCATATGTTACAAAGCAATCCAGCTATATCAGGTTCCAACATTGAAATATCTTACTGGACATCAATTTTAAAAAGTTGTTCAGGTTACGAACCTTTTCTAAAACATGCAAATATCATTGAAAACCAAGTAGGTAATGCTGTTGCAGAGTTTCTTATTCTTGAAGAATCTTTTCCAAGATCTGTTTTATATTGCCTTAAAGAGTGCTTTAATTCAGCAACATCAATTTCTTACAGATCTAAATCTAAAATCAGTAATACCACTCTTGAAACTTTAAAACAATTAAATAAATGGCTCTCAAATGATGAAACCAAGCAGTTGATCAAGAATCACCTCCACGGGATTCTTACGAATATTGTTGATAATGTGCATTCAATAAGTGATTCAATGACCCGCACTTACTTTGATTTTAATCCTGAAGATCATGCTTCGGAAATGATTGAAATCGAGAAAGTTAATTCTTAGTTATTATAAGGACAATTAATAATGACTATCAAGGTTGCACTTACTCATACCACTGAATTTATCTATGATCGTGCAGTTACTTTAACACCTCAGGTAATAAGGTTAAAGCCTGCACCTCATTGCAGAACCCCGATCAAAAGTTATTCCCTTAAAATTGAGCCTTCTTCCCATTTTATTAATTGGCAGCAAGACCCTTACAACAACTATCTTGCTAGAATTATCTTCCCCGAGTCCACCACCAAATTTAAAGTCACTGTCGGCCTTATAGCCGAAATGATTTCAATTAATTCTTTCGATTTCTTCTTGGAGGATTATGCTGATACCTTTCCTTTTGATTACGAAGAAGGTTTAAAAAAAGAACTAGCACCTTTTCTTGAAACCAATGAAAAAGGGTCAGACATCCTTTCCTACATTGAAAAATACTCTAACCAAAACTCTAGGACTGTTGATTTTCTCGTTACTTTAAATATGGATCTTCAAAAATACATTGGATATGTCATTAGGCTTGAATCAGGTGTGCAAACTTGCGAACAAACTTTGGCAACAAAAAAAGGATCATGCAGGGATAGCGCATGGCTTCTTGTTAATATTTTACGAAACTTGGGTCTAGCTGCCCGATTCGTTTCAGGTTATTTGATTCAACTTACTTCAGATACAAAGCCTCTGGATGGCCCCACCGGTCCAGAAAATGATTTTACAGACCTTCATGCCTGGACTGAGGTATATCTTCCGGGTGCTGGTTGGATAGGTCTTGATCCCACTTCTGGAATGCTCGCTGGAGAGGGGCACATTCCTCTTGCTTGTAGTGCAGACCCGGGGCAAGCTGCACCAACTTCAGGTTCTTTCACTTTTATTAAAGACCCAGCAATACCTGATGATCATTGTGAAACTGATTTTAAATTCAATATGTCAATTTTTAGAATTGAAGATACAACCAGGGTCACTAAACCTTATACGGATGAACAGTGGAGCAGCATATGTAATGTCGGATCTATTATTGATAATCATCTAGCTTCAAATAAAGTTAAACTTACATTGGGTGGTGAACCTACTTTTGTTTCCATTGATGATAAAGATGCTGGAGAGTGGAATACTGATGCCCTTGGACCAACAAAAACTTTATTTGCTGATACTCTTTTGCATCGTCTTAAAAACAAATTTAGCCCCGGCGGATTTTTGCATCATGGGCAAGGGAAATGGTATCCAGGAGAAAGCTTGCCCCGCTGGGCGTTTAGTTGTTATTGGAGAAAAGATCTTGTGCCTATTTGGTCAGATTCAGATCTTTTTGCAAGAGAATCCACTACTTATAATTTTACAGAGGCTGATGCCAGTAAGTTCTTAATCGAACTTGCTCGGAGGTTGAATCTAAGCTCTGATTTTGTTAGGCCTGCGTTTGAAGACTCTTGGTATTTCATGTGGAAAGAACAAAGTTTACCGACAAATATTTCACCAATAAATAATAAGCTTGATAACCCGGACGAGAGGGATCGAATCTCTAAGATTTTTAAACAGGGACTTGGTAAAGTTGTTGGTTATGTACTACCTTTAAAATTCGATTCTCAGAGCAACAAAAGCCATTGGATTAGTTGTAAATGGGATCTAAGACGAGAAAATATCTTTTTGATTCCCGGGGATTCCCCAATGGGATATAGGTTGCCTTTAGATTCTATCACTTGGCTTGATTCCAAAGAAAGAGATCCTATTTTCTCGATGTGCCCTTTGACTCCAGTTGATTTACTTCCTAAAATTCAATCCAAATTTAATACCAATTCTTTGGTTGGTATTTTTAATCCTGACCAAAAAGTATCTTCTACCGGATCTCCCATCAGAACTAGTTTGTGTGTTGAAATCCGTAACGGCACCATTAAATTATTTTTACCCCCTTTAGATTCGATAGTTGAATATCTAGAATTGCTGAAAAATATTGAGGCAACTGCTCGTTTTCTTGGCTATCCTATTCAAATCGAAGGTTATCCTCCTCCTTATGACCCTAGACTTTTAAATTTCAAACTTACTCCTGATCCTGGGGTTATTGAAGTTAATATTCACCCTTCAGCAAGTTGGAAGGATCTTCAAGATAAGACATTTATACTTCATGAAGAGGCTAAAAAAACCAAGCTTTGCTCCGAAAAATTCATGCTAGACGGGAGACATACTGGTACTGGTGGCGGTAGCCATATTGTTCTTGGGGGGCCTACTCCTTCCGAAAGTCCATTTTTACGACGGCCAGATTTGCTCCGCAGCATGCTTTCTTATTGGAACAATCATCCTTGTTTATCTTTTATCTTTTCAGGGTTATTTATTGGACCTACTTGCCAAGCTCCTAGACTAGATGAGTCTCGGATGGATATCATCACAGAACTTGAGATTGCTTTTGAGCAGATTCCAGATAACGGGAATTCCTTGCCTTGGTTGGTGGATAGGGTTTATAGGCATCTTCTTGTCGACTCCACAGGGAATACCCACAGGTCTGAATTTTGTATTGATAAACTTTACTCCCCTGACAGTAATACTGGAAGGCTTGGATTGTTGGAGTTAAGAGGATTTGAAATGGCGCCGGATCCAAAAATGGCTTTGGTGCAAAACCTTTTGGTAAATGCACTTATAGCAATGTTTTGGAATAAACCTTATAAACAAAAAATGATACGCTGGGGCACTCAACTTCATGACAAATTCATGCTCCCTCATTTTCTTGAAGATGATTTGCGTGATGTCATTTTAGAACTTCAAGCTTTTGGTTTTAATCTGAAAGAAGAATGGTTCAAACCCCATTTGGAGTTCCGTTTCCCTAAAATTGGTTCTATTTGCAAAGATAATATTTCTTTGGAACTTCGCATTGCTCTTGAAGCTTGGAGAGTACTTGGCGAAGAGAACAATCCATCAGGCACAGTTCGTTTTGTTGATTCATCTCTTGAGCGAATTCAGATTAAAGTGGAAGGATTAGTAAATACTCGTCATGTGATTCTTTGCAATGGCTCTAGAATTCCTTTTCATCCTACAGGCATTAACGGGGAATATATTGCCGGTATTCGATACCGTGCCTGGCAACCCTCCTCATGTTTGCATCCAACTATCCCGGTTCATTGCCCTTTGGTTTTTGATGTTTATGATACTTGGACTAAACGATCTTTAGGCGGATGTACCTATCATGTTGCACATCCAGGCGGAAGGTCTTATGATAGGTTCCCTGTTAATGTTAATGAAGCTGAAGGCCGAAGATTATCGCGTTTTATTAAGGAAGGACATACTACAGATCAGTTTGCAATTGTTGATGGGGAAATTTGCCCTGATTCTCCGCTTACGCTTGATCTTCGATATGAAGGTAAACATCAAAGATACAGGAAGCATGCTAATGATAAAGTTTTAGATACTGATAACGATATGCGGCCTCATGTTTCTAATGCAAACGGTTTAATTTTTACCCAAACAAGTGAGCTTAGTTAAAAGCATTCATGATCAACACTACTCTCCCTAAAAATCCAATAATACAAAATCAGTATTTATTGGATAACTATGCCTCCCAAAAACTTTCTTTCGATGAATTAAAATCTGTTGATGATATTCGTGATCATTGGAAGGTATTTATTCGTTCACTTGAAAGGTTAGCTCCAGGTGATTTTGATCGAAGGTGGAACGAAGCCAAGGAACAACTTCGTCTTAATGGTGTAACTTATAACCTTCATTCTGATACTAGGGGGATGGATCGCCCCTGGCAATTAGATCCTATACCATTGTTGATTTCTGAAAACGAAGAAAATCATTTAGCTAAAGGGCTTGCTCAAAGAGCAAACTTACTGGAATTGATTCTTCAGGATGTTTATGGCCCACAAAAAATTCTTAAAGAGAAACTCTTGCATCCAGAACTTGTTTTTGCAAATCCAAATTTCCATAGATCTTGCCATGGATTCCTTCCTGCTGGAAAAAAATACCTTTATTTGCTTGCTGTAGATCTTGCTCGCAATTCAAACGGGATTTTTCATGCGATCAGTGATCGTTTGCAATCTCCTTCAGGAACTGGTTATGCTCTTGAAAATCGCATAGTTATGACTCAAATGCTTCCCGATATCTTTAACAATTGCAATGTTCAACGACTCGCAATGTTTTTCAGATCTTTCAAAGAAACTCTTAAATTGATTGCACCTAATAATAAGGACAACCCCAGAACTGTACTTCTTACGCCAGGACCTAGAAGCGAAACTTATTTTGAACACTCTTACCTGGCACGATATCTCGGTTTAACACTTGTTGAAGGCGGCGACCTTACCGTTCGTGACAACAAGGTTTACCTTAAATTGCTTGACGGTTTACAGCCTGTTGATGTGATCATGCGAAGACTTGATGATCGATTCTGTGACCCTCTCGAACTTCAGGCAAATTCTTTAATTGGCGTTCCTGGCCTACTGCAATGTGCTAGAAAAGGTGGTGTTGCAATTGCTAATTCCCTTGGGTGTTCTTTCATGGAAACCCCTTCTTTAACTTCTTTTTTACCTTCTCTTTGTAAAAGTTTATTAGGACAAGATCTTATAATTCCTGGGGTTTCATCCTATTGGTGTGGCATTTCTGATTCGTTAAAATATGTACTAAATAATATTGAAAATATGGTTTTTAAAAACTCCTTTACTTCGAGACGATCTGAACCGGTTTTTATCGAAACTTTATCTAATAAACAGCGTGAAGAGTTTATTGCAAAACTCAAACACGCCCCTCAAAATTATGTTGCTCAGGAAAAACTTAATCTTTCTACTGTTCCGGTTATGGGTGAAAATGGAATCGAGCCTAGACCATTAGTTTTAAGAAAATTTTTATGTGCTCATGAGTCCGCTTATTCTGTAATGCCTGGTGGTTTATGCAGATATTCTTCCAGTCCTTTGATGGAACTTGTATCCGTTCAACAAGGCGGGGGGAGCAAGGATACTTGGGTTTTAGCTTCAGGACAAGTCAGCACCTTTAGTTTACTTAACGCAAGTTCAGATCCCATTGAAATCAGTAGGGGAGGCAGCGATCTTCCCAGCAGATCTGCAGACAACCTTTTTTGGCTAGGCAGATATACTGAAAGAGCGGATGGTTTAGCTAGGCTTCTTCGTGGTATTTTTCTTAAAATGATCGAATCACTTAAAATTACTGATAGCTCAGAAACCAACTCCTTGCTTAGTATTCTTTCTCAATATACACAAGCTTTTTCTCCCATTATTACTGATAATAACGACAAAGAAGAACCAGGTAATTATCTGCTATCCATGGTTTATGACAGAGACCGTATAGGTACTTTCGCAAATGATCTTCAAGCTATTTACCGTACCGCAAGTTCTTCCAGAGACAGAATATCACTTGATATGTGGCGCGTTATAAGCACTTTAGAAATACCTTCAAACCCAGAATCTCATATGGCCCTCGAACAACCTGAACATTCAAATTTAATTGCTATTCTTGATCTCCTTAATCATAACATCGTTGTTTTGGCCGCTTTTGGTGGATTAATTGCCGAAAGTATGACGAGAGGTCATGCGTGGCGTTTTCTTGATATGGGTAGAAAAATTGAAAGGGCTTCCCAGACTATTCGCTTACTTAAAGGATGCATGGTTGATGTTTCTACATCTGAAATACCTCTTTACGAATCAATATTAGAAATTGCTGATAGCTTAATGACTTTTAGAAGAAGGTATTTAAACAAAATAAACCCTGCTGCTGTTTTAGATTTATTATTTTCTGATTCTTCTAACCCGCGGTCACTTGTTTTCCAACTAAATTCACTTCTAAAAAATATTGGCCAACTTTCTAACATGAAAGATTCTGGTCATATTACATCCCAAGAAAAATCTATTATCTCGATGCATACTTCGGTTTTACTTGCAGATATTGAACATTTAGTAATTTCAAATGAGTCGGGCAAAAGGATTTTTCTAGAAAACCTTTTAAATAATTTGTTTTTAGAGTTATCTCAACTTTCTGAATCCATCGCACATCATTATTTAGGCCATTTGAAACTGTCTAGACACTTGTCAGGATCAAATTTGTGAAATATCTGATCAAACACACCACTTGTTATAACTATTTAGAAATGGTTTCTCTTTGCCGTAATATCATCCACGTATCACCACGGGAGTTCGAAAATCAACGAAATCTTTATGAAAACATAACCGTAATTCCCGTGCCAGATATTATGGAATCACAAAAAGACTACTTTGGTAATAAAGTTTATTTTTTTACCACGGAAAAACCTCATAAAAGCCTAACTATTACTGCAGAATACGAAACAGAAGTAATAGAAAAAAAATATAAGAATTTTTCAGACATTCCCTGGGAAGATGTTATTGAAATATTAAATACAGATTCCTCATCCGAAACCATTCACTCTTTTGAATATTTGTACGATTCTTATTATGTTCAAAAACATGATGATTGGAAAGATTATGCTTCTAAATCTTTTAAACCAGGTACTTTATTTCTCGCTTCTGTCATGGATTTAACCTCAAGAATTTTCAAAGATTTTAAATACCAACCCAACGCAACTACTATTGCTACACCTTTGCGAGAGGTCTTTTTACAAAAATCTGGAGTGTGTCAAGATTTTTCCCATTTCCAAATCGCTTGTTTGCGAAGCATTGGAATTCCAGTTAGATATGTTAGTGGCTATCTTCTGACCACGCCTAATAAAGAAAAACCTAGCATGATTGGTTCTGACGCTTCACACGCTTGGATCCAAGTTTATTATCCTGGAATTGGCTGGTTTGATTTTGATCCCACTAATAATCTGCGACCTACTGATCATCATATTATCATTGCATGGGGAAGGGACTATGAGGATGTAAGCCCTGTTAAGGGCGTAATTCTAGGAGGAGAAAATCACACTATTACTGTAGGTGTCAATGTAATTAAAGCAGAGTAACCTATCATCCTGTGTTTTTTAGACCGGACGCAATACCACTTATGCTTTCCATTACACCAGTCTTTATTTCCTCAGAACAAGTTGAATCATTTCTTAATTTACCAAGCAAGACTATTTGAAGATAACTTAACGGATCAACATAAGGATTTCTTTGTTCAATCGATTTCTGAAGGACGGGCATTTGTTCCAACAGAATTTTTTGCTTAGTTATCAAACAAATACATTTAACTGCTTTATTATATTCTTCGAAAATAATATTATAGATTTTCTCTGCGTTTTTTTTATCTTCAACAAGATCCGCATAAAGCCGGGCAATTGTCATATCTGCTTTTGCAAGGATCATTTGGCAGTTATCTAATAAACTTTTCCAAAAAGGCCAGCATTCGTACATTTTTTGAAACATCAAAAGATTATCTTTGTTTTCAATAATCAAAGAATCGAGGGCACTCCCAATTCCAAACCAACCAGGAATTGTATGCCGATTTTGCATCCAACTAAAAACCCAAGGTATTGCACGAAGATTATCAATTTTTTTGTCAAAATCTCTTCTAGCAGGTCGTGATCCAATTCTCATCTGTCCAATTTCGTTAATTGGGGTTGATTGCTCAAAATAACTATGCAATCCGGGTTCATCGTATATTAAATTGCGGTAAACTTTACATGACTTTAACGATAATTCATCCATCAAAGTTATCCAAGATGAATCAGGCTTAAAATCTATTTTTGAAAAACTGGATAATAAAACTGCATTTACAATCTGATCAAGATGCCTACGGGCAATTCCTGAATGATGGTAACGATCAGCAATCATCTCACCTTGTTCAGTTAACCTTAATCTTCCGTTCACTGTACCACGGGGTTGTGCAAGGATCGCCTTATTGGCTGGGCCACCACCACGACCAACAGCACCACCGCGACCATGAAATATTTCAATCTGAATTCCCCGGTTATTTGCAAGTTTAACCAACCGAATTTGAGCGTTATACAATGCCCAAGAAGATGCCAGCATTCCACTTTCTTTGCTACTATCAGAATAACCAATCATCACCTCTTGAAGGTTATTTCGATATTTAAGTTGAGAAATATAAGCAGGAATACTCAACAACTTTTCAATAATTGAATCTGCAGACTGTAGCGGAACTAAAGCTTCAAACAAAGGAACAATATCAATTAAACTAAATTTCTCTTTAATTGAAAAAAGCCCTGCTTCACGAGCTAAAACTAAAACTTCTAAAATATGACAGGCGTCTGTAGTTGAACTTATTATGTACCTTGATAATGCTTCAGGATTTTGTCGCTCTAATATAGAAGCCATTGATCTAAATGTTTTTATAACTTCAATGGTATCTTCAGAATATTTAAGTCTTGCAGGAATCAAAGGGCGAGTTTTATCCAACTCTTCTGATAAAACATGCATTTTGTCTGCCGAATCTAATTCTGCATAATTATCAATTACACCTTCATATTTAAAAATTTCAGATAATGCAGAAACATGGCGATTACTGTTTTGCCTTATATCAAGATTGAACAAGTTAAATTTAAAAACATTAACTAAGCAAATCAAATCCTTTATAGATCCATTCGCTGCATTTGAAAATCCTTTCAACAATAAATCATCTAAAATAAGCTGTAAGTCATCAAGCATTTGTTGTGAATGAAAATAAATGGTATTAGGCAGAACAAATAACTCACCCCAGTTTAGTTTAAGTTTTTCAAGATAATCAAGAGTGCAGCTAAGTTTCTTATGAATAAAAGAACATTTTAATCGATATGGTTCATCGCTTTTTAAAAATTCATTTGCTTCAAATAATTGAATATCGTTACGAATTGATTCCTGCAATTTTTCGCCTACTGAAATAAAAAGACCTGCATGACTTAAAATTCCACCCAATGAGATAATTCGTTTAATGTAATATTTAAGAATAGTTTCTTGATTTAGTTTGATTGTTTGTTCAGTCACATCGTGGGTAACAAATGGATTTCCATCGCGATCGCCGCCTATCCAAGAACCAAAACTTAAAAATGATGGGATCTCAATTTTTTCATTCGGGTAAATTTTTGCCAATGAATTTTCGATATCTCGATAAAATTTTGGCACAATGCTTACTAAACTCTCCATAACAGTTTCAATAACTTGCCGAACTTCATCAATAACTTTTGGTTTATAATCACGAACAGATTTTGTAACCCAGAAAGTTTCAATTTGTTCTGCAATAGAATTTAATATTTCAGTTTTTTCACTTGGAACTAAAACTTCATATTCTAACCGGTCAAGGCATAGTGCTAAACTATCTAATTTATCAAGGACTGTTCTTCTGCGAGCTTCACTAGGATGTGCCGTAAAAACCGGAATGATATTAGCAGATTTTAAAAGGCTAAAAATTTCACAACTTTTTACACCAGATTTACAAAGTTCCAATAATGCAGATTCAACGCTTTCCCGTAGAGGTTGCCCGTCACTTATTATCTCTTTATTACGCAAAGACCGAACCCTAGCTTGTTGTTCAGCAAGGTTTAAAAGATCAAAATAAACGCCAAAAGCTCTAATAAGCAGCCTCATATCTCTTATTTCAAGTCCATTTAGCTTTGCAATTAATTCACGGGCTTCAACAACGCTGTTTGTTCTTCGAATTAATAACGATCGAGATTTAATTTCTTCGATTAGAGCAAAAGCAAACTTTCCTGCTTGTTTTAAAATTGCATTACCATGAATTTCGCTTAGCAAATTTATGTCGGAATCTAAAGTGTGATTTTTAATACTCATGTTAATTCTTTCTAAGTAATAAACGATTTAAATAAAAGCTTTTGAATATTGAAGTTAAAAAATCTATCTGAGCGTAACTACTTAATATAAAACATTCATAAAAAATAAAGAATACGATACAATCAAGAATATCTTTTTAATAAAACCTTAAAATATATTATTAAATAATATTTTAAATTCATCAAAAATAAAACCTCAAATATTGACCAAATCATACCAATATATCTTTAATTATATTAGCAGGTTCTACACCGGTCAACTTGGCATTAAGTCCCTGAAATTTAAATGTCAATGAATCGTGATTCATTCCAAGTTGGTTTAGAATTGTTGCATTTAAATCATATACACTGATAGGGTTTTCGGTGATGTTGTAGCAGAAATCATCTGTGGCACCATAAGTAAAACCTTTTTTAATACCTGCCCCTGCGAGCAAAATAGAATAACAACGCGGGTGATGATCTCTCCCATAATTATTCTCTGTAATACCGCCTTGGGAATAAATGGTTCGACCAAATTCCCCTCCCCAGACTATCAGGGTATCTTCCAATAGTCCTCGCTGTTTAAGATCAGTAATCAAAGCCGCAGTGGCTCTATCGGTATCCTTGCACTGGCCTTTGATCGCATTAGGCAATCCACCATGATGATCCCAACCCATATGAAAGAGCTGGATAAATCTTACATTACGCTCCGCAAGCCTTCGCGCAAGCAAGCAATTGGAAGCATAACTTCCAGGTTTGGAAACATCGGGGCCGTAAAGATCCATGATATGCTTTGGTTCTTTTGCAATATCGAGCAAATCAGGAACACTAGTTTGCATTCTAAATGCCATTTCATATTGGCTTATTCTTGTTTGAATTTCTGGATCACCAACAGCATCAAAATGTTTGTTGTTGAGAGCCGCAATTCTATCAAGCGAATCTCTTCTTGCACCGGAATCTAAACCAGCGGGGTTTGATAAATACAAAACGGCATCGCCTTTATTACGAAATTTTATTCCTTGGTGTTTTGAAGGAAGAAAACCAGCACTCCAAAGACGATCATAGAGAGGTTGATCATCAGGCCTGCCACTACCAAACGAGGTAAGAACAACATAGGCTGGAAGTTCTTTATTTTCGCTTCCCAATCCATAACTAACCCATGAACCAATGCTTGGTTTTCCAGCTAATTGAGAACCTGTTTGGCAAAAAGTAATCGCAGGGTCATGATTAATTGCTTCTGTATGCATGGATCGAATAAGGGTTAATTCATCAGCGACAGAAGATATTGCTGGAATTAATTCACTTAACTCCATTCCAGACTTTCCATGTTTTGCGAATTTAAAAATTGAAGGTGCGATAGGGAATTTAGATTGGCCTGAAGTCATAGTTGTTAGGCGTTGGCCTTTTCGTATGGAATCAGGAAGATCCTCCCCTTTTCTGGCAATCATTGCAGGCTTATTGTCAAACAAATCCATCTGGGAAGGTGCCCCAGACTGAAATAAATAAATAACCCTTTTCGCTTTGGGTTTAATGTTAGTTGTATTTCCTAATAAATCTGGTGGCAATAAGGAATTCATTGCAGCAGCAGTCATCACCGAAGAAGCTCCTTTAAAAAAAGTTCTTCGGTTTAATTGATCTTGAAATTGCAAAAGACTTGAAAGTTTCATTGCTATCACGCCTAAAAAAAGGTTCCAAAATTACTCTCTATTTACTACTTCATCTAGGTTTAGAAGAATGTTGGCAGATAAGGTAAAAGCTGCCAATTCAAAAATATCCATCGTGTTAGCAAGTGGAGATTCCCCCAATGAGGTAAATCGCTTTGCATTTTCAGGTTTCAATTTAAATTCTGCATAATCTTTGTGAAACCCTTTGAGCAATATCGATAGTTCTGATGCATCAGGGCGCCTGCCAGTGACGATTCTAAAACCGGTGATTAATTTATCATCAGGTGTATTACCACCTTCTCGAATCATTTTCTCAGCGAGTTTTCGGGCTGCTTCAACATAAGTAACTTCGTTTAATAATGCTAACGCTTGAAGTGGGGTATTTGTTCTAGACCGTTTAACGCTGCAAGCTTCACGGTTAGGCGCATCAAAAAGAAGCATCGTTGGAGGGGCTGCTGTCCTTTTCCAAATCGTGTACATTGTCCTTCGGTAAAGGGCTTCGCCTTTGTCATTTTTGTAATTTCTAAGATCGCCGTAACGGCTTGTTTCATCCCAAACACCTTCAGGCATATAAGGGCGAACGGAAGGACCACCTGTTTTATTCACCAATAACCCACTTGCCGAAAGGGCCTGATCTCTAAGAGTTTCGCCTGAGAGACGAAGCCTAGAACCTCTTGCAAGCAGTCGGTTTTCAGGGTCAATGTTTAGCAAGGTGGGATTAAGGTTGGAGGACTGTTGATAAACTGAACTCATCACCACTAATTTTTGCATGGCTTTCATATCCCAATTCAATGAAACGAATTTAGTTGCAAGCCAATCAAGTAATTCGGGATGCGTAGGAAATTCTGATTGAGCTCCAAAATTTTCGCTGGTTCGAACTAAACCATATCCAAAAAACTTCTCCCACATCCGGTTGACCCAAACTCTAGAAGTCAAAGGATTGGAAGAGTCCGCCATCCAATAGGCGAGGCCCAAACGGTTCATAGGTTTATCTTTTGGAAGAGGTGGCAGAACCGAAGGAAGTCCCGAAACCACCTTAGGGCCTTTTTTGTCGTATTCGCCCCTAATTAGCATGAAAGTATCTCTAACTGGTCCTTCTTTCATTACCATAACACCGGGGATATTTTTCTTACTTTCTGAAACATTATTTTTAAGCATCACAAGTTTATCGCTTGCAACTTTATATTCATTGAAAGATGAAGCTTTGAAATATTTTCTAAGTTCTTCTTTTTGTTGGACAGATCTTTTCTGGACATCAATATCAAGTATTTTAGTAACATTTACGGGTATCTGAAAACCATTGAGGGTAATTAATTCTCCAGGAACTGATGAAATAGCAATCCTGAAACGACCAATATTATGCTGGGATAAAGCTTGATGAGACAAACTAATTTTTATTGTGGCATTTTCCGGAATATCAACCAACTGAGGCGATACAAACATAGCTTTAGTATTATCCCGTCGAGTCGGCCCATCAACAGCCCAGCCTTTGGAAGAATCATTGCCTACGACATTAGTAATATCCCAACCTTTCTGCGAATAATCCGCAATCGCTTTATTGAAAGATATTTTAAGAGGTGATTTTAAAGATGGGGAAGATAACTCTGCTTCAATTTTTGAGAGCACAAAGTTCCCATTCGAAAACCGTCCCAAACTTTGATTGGGCAAGGAGGGATCTGGAAAGCATTCCAACAAAATTGCTGAAAAAGAACCCTTGGAAATAGGAGAAGTAATGGTGTAGACATCATTAGGCGGATTTTTACCTCCAGCAAGATATGATCCATCTGAAAGCTTGCTGAATTTTGCGCCGCCTTCTGATTTTACATTAATAGGGGTTAAAGGAATCCAAACATTATCAGTTGATTTAGTTTTCGCTTTAAATGTTGGTTCCCATTCCTTGATCAGATCATCTACTTTTCCATCAAGTTTTAGAATTAAAGCTTCTTGCTCTTTGATTGCAAGTTGAATTTTTAATGATTCTTCACTTTGCAAAGGGAGTTCAATTTCCTCA
>Ga0209190_1001667_pt1 | contig 15402 bp, 12 predicted proteins | sample M_140205_XF_Meta_FD_187315 | JGI IMG/M metagenome (GOLD analysis project Ga0209190, IMG submission 187315) | Freshwater microbial communities from Lake Montjoie, Canada to study carbon cycling - M_140205_XF_MetaG (SPAdes) (version 2) | ecosystem: Environmental > Aquatic > Freshwater > Lake... | reverse complement strand
ACTCCATCTGCACCATCCTCCTCTTTGCCGGATGGTGGTTCATCAAGCATGAGCGCAAGGCTCAGCACATCGCTTGCATGGTGTCCGCCCTCATTGTCTCGGCCGCATTCCTCACCTGCTACCTCGTTTACCACTACCACGTCGGATCGGTGAAGTTTACCGCGCAGGGCATCGTCCGCCCCATTTACTACTTCATCCTCATCACCCACGTTTTTCTCGCAGCAGTCATCCTTCCTCTCATCGTCCTGACCATTGTGCCCGCCCTGCGCGCCCGCTTCGATCGCCACCGCAAGTGGGCGAAGATCACCCTCCCGCTTTGGCTCTACGTCTCGATCACCGGCGTGATCGTCTACCTGATGCTCTACATCTGGTTCCCGTCGGCGGAGTTGGCGGGTTGAAGCAAGAATCTGGCAGGCTTGAACTACGGCAGGTCCGCGTCGAAGTGTGCGAGGTCTTGGAATTCAGCGAAGCGGGAGAGGATGTCTTTCTGCTCGACCGAGCGCATCCGCTCGAGGCTGAAGGCTTCGACATTGTAGCTGGCCAGTACACTGCCGACGACGACGGCGGTCTTCAAAGTTTTGAAGCTCACGTCGTGTTTACCTCTGCTGGCGAGGTAGCCTGTGAGTCCGCCGGCGAAGGTGTCACCCGCGCCGGTTGGATCGTGGATGTCTTCCAGCGGATAGGCGGGGCAGCTAAAGAAGTCGCCGTCTTCGCCGAAAAGCAGGCATCCATGTTCGCCCTTTTTCACCGCGACGATACGCGGTCCGAGCGACTGGATTTTTTTTCCGGCCTTGATCAGGCTGGTTTCCTTGGTCAATTCGCGCGCCTCGCTGTCGTTGAGGATGAGCATGTCGACACGCTTGAGCAGGGCCAACAAGTCGGCCTGCGCGATGTTGATCCAGAGATCCATGGTGTCGGCGATGACGAACTTCGGCTTCTCCATCTGGTCTAGCACCTGAAGTTGGAGCGAGGGTGCGATGTTGGCGAGCAGAACGAAATCGCTGGATTTGAAATGGTCGGGGAGCGTCGGCGAGAATGTCTCGAAGACATTGAGCGCGACGGAGCGAGTCTCGCGCGTATTCATGTCCCACATATATTCACCAGACCAGCGGAAGGTTTTTCCGGGGGCGCGCTGCACTCCCTCGAGGTTGATACTGCGGCCCTGCAGGAAGTTCCAGTGCTCGGCCGGAAAGTCCTCGCCGACAATGGCCACGAGATTCACCGGCGAAAAATAGCCGGCAGCTATGGCGGCATAGGAGGCGGAGCCTCCGAGGAGATCGAAACGTTCCTCGACGGGGGTTTTGACGTCGTCGAGCGCGATGGAACCGACAATGAGGACAGACATGGGGCCGCTACCCTAAAAAGGCAACGACGCAGCCTCAAGCGCAAACGGCCCCAGTTTGCTCCTTGCCCCGGGAGCGGCCAGACGTTAATTGGCACGACTCGCCATGACCCGTCCCGCTCCGACCACCGCGAACCAGATCGATCTGGACGCCTTGAACCGCGACCTCGAGTCCCGGTCCGCGTCCGACCGCATCCGCTGGGCTCTCGAGGAGTTCCTCGGCCATGCGGCTCTCAGCACGAGCTTCGGCGTGCAGTCTGCGGTCATGCTTCACCTAGCCACGCAGCTCGACCCGCAGATCCCGGTCGTCTTTATCGATACGGGCTACCTTTTTCCCGAGACCTACAGTTTCGCCGAAGAACTGACCGCACGGCTTAAGCTCAACCTCAAGGTTTACAGCCCAGCCATGACGGCGGCGCGGCAGGAGGCGCTCTATGGAAAGTTGTGGGAGCAGGGCATCGAGGGATTGGAGAAATATGGGCGCATCAACAAAGTTGAGCCAATGAACCGCGCCCTGCGTGAACTCGATGCACGCGTCTGGCTCACCGGCCTTCGCCGCGAGCATGCTTCGACCCGTGAGGAGTTGTCCGTGGTCAAGCAGCAGAACCGCATCCTCAAAGTTCATCCGATCATCGATTGGAGCGATCGCGAGATCTACGCCTACCTGCGAGAGCATGACCTGCCCTATCATCCGCTCTGGGAGCAGGGCTACATCAGTGTGGGGGACACGCACAGCACGACGCGTTATGCCGATGGCATGCGGCCCGAGGACACGCGCTTCAGCGGGCTCAAGCGCGAGTGCGGACTGCACGAGCAGTCGGGCGAGTCGGACTACATGATCTAAAAAGTTGAGGGTTCAAAGATGCCGGTGAAGGGAAGCTGCAGGCGAGAGCCTACAGCAACTCCGCGGCGAGTTTGATCGCCGCCAGCATGCTGTTGCGACTGGCCCGACCGGTTCCGGCGATATCGAATGCCGTGCCGTGATCCGGGCTGGTGCGAGGGTATGGGAGCCCTAGCGTCACGTTCACGCCTGAGTCGAACGCGAGCAACTTGAGCGGGATCAACCCCTGGTCATGATACATGCAGAGAACTCCGTCGTAGTCGCCCTCCGCCGCGCGATAGAACACGGTGTCGGGCGGGAGCGGGCCGGTAAAGTCACCGCCGCTGGCCAGATCCCGAACCGCCGGCGCGATGGTCTCCGCTTCCTCGACGCCAAAGAGTCCCCCTTCGCCCGCATGAGGATTCAGTCCGGCCACCGCGATGCGCGGAGCGCGACCCGTCCGCTTTTGCACGAATGCCGCCAACAACTTTCCGGTCCTCACGATCTCTTCGCGCCGCAACAATTGCGGCACCTCGCGCAGCGGCACATGAATGGTTACGAGGCCCACCGTGAGAGGGCCGCCGGTCAGGCACATGGCAAAATTATCGATCCTCGCGCGAGCCGCAAAAAATTCGGTCTGTCCGGGGAAGGGAAAGCCGACCGAGTGGAGACCCTCCTTGCTGACCGGTCCCGTCACTACGCCGTGGATGTCGCCCGATGCGAGCAGCGTTGCCGCCTCCTCCAGCGCATCCCATGAGGCGCGGGCCGAAGCTTTGTCCGGTTGGCCTGGCGCCTGGCCTTTGGCGGATCCGATGACGCGAAGTACGCAGGTGGTCGGAAGTGCAGGATCGGCGAGGCAGGCTTCGATAATTTCCGGGCCGATGCCGGCCGGGTCGCCGGAGGTGATACCGAGAACGGGGCGGGCCGGCGCGCTCAATAGATTTTCACGTAGGCCTTCTTGCGCAGGCCGTCGATCCACACTTGCTGGAGCCGGAGGCGCTCCTCGTCGTAGAGTTTGCGGGTGATCTCATCGCGCATTTCGGAGAGAGGCTTGGTCACCGCCGCTTTGCGCGCCTCGACGCGCATGATGTAAAAGGCGTCGCCCACCTGAACCGTGTCGCTCATCTCCCCGGGCTGCAGCCGGAATGCGATATTGTTGAGTTCGGAGGTCAGCGTCTTGCGGTCGATCCAGCCCCAGTCGCCGCCCATTTCCGCGGTGCTATCCTGCGAATACATCTGCGCCATTCCGGCGAAGTCGGCGCCGTCGGCGAGCTTGGAGCGGATTTCCTTCGCCACAGCGCGGTTGGCGGCGACCGGATCGTCGGATTCCCCGGCCTGGGGCCGCAGCACGATCATGCTCAGGCGGATCTCCTCTGGCGTGGAGTATTTGTCGATGTTCTGGCGGTAGTAGCCCTCGATCTTCTCCGGCGAGATGACAAAGTCGGTGCGCACGGCCCGCTGGCGCATGGCTTGGACGATGATTTTTTCGCGCTCCACCTCGCGGAAGCGCGACAGGCTGAACCCCTGCGCCTTGAGCGTGCGGACAAAAGCCGTCCTGTCCCCGCCGAACTCCTCGCGGATGATCGTGTTGACTCGGTCCTGGATGACGTAGTCGGGGATCTGGAATTCCTGCTGCTTGAATTCGTCGATGATGAGCTGGCGGTCAACGAGGTCCTTGATGGCGCCCTCCTGCGAGTCCTTCATTTTTTCCCGCGCTGCGGCGCTCTGGGGTGCGTCGCCGAGCGAGCGCTGGCGGAACATGAGCAGTTCGCGCACTTGCCCGTAGGTGATCACGTTGGAATTCACCACGGCGGCGATGCCGTCGACCATTTTTTCCTGAGGTTGCTGCTGGGCCGGGGCTCCTTTCGCAGCAGCTGCAAGAGCAAGAAGGGCTGCCAAGGCTGCCGCGGGTCGGGTGGAAAAATTCACAGTTGCTGTAAGAGTGAAAGAATCTGGCGCAATTTCAAGGCGGGATCGCCTGCCTCGAGCCGGGGGTGGCGATGGCCGACCATGATAAAGTCCCCGTTTTTCCGCAACCGAAGGACTTCACCCTCCGCCGCGACTAGGTCGACGCCCGCCGTGGCGGCCCGCAACCGCACTGCGGCCAGCTTGAGCAGGTTCCGTGCAGGGGCCGGCAGCCGCCCATAGCGGTCCCTCCACCGGGTCTTCACCTGCTCCAGCCCCGGAAGGTTCTCGGCCTCAGCCAGCTCCCGATGGGCGGCTATCCTTTCCCGCGGCTCGGCGATGTAATCCGCCGGGATCCACGCGGGGAGTTGCCCCCGTCCCTCCGCCGCCGGATCGGTGGCCATGAAGTCGATCTCGACCCGGATGTCCGGCCGCCCCGGCGTGCGCTCGCCTTTCAACTTGGCCACCGCGATTTTGAGCAGGCGGCAGTAAAACTCGAAGCCAATGGCGAGGATGTGTCCGCTCTGCTCGGTGCCGAGAATGTTGCCCGCACCGCGGATCTCCAGGTCGCGCATGGCCACGCGGAAACCCGCGCCGAGGTTCGAATACTGGCGGATGGCCGCGATGCGCTGCCTCGCCTCGCCCCCGCCCATCAGGTCGCGCGGCAGGAGCAGGTATGCGTAGGCCTTGTGGTTGGAGCGTCCGACGCGGCCGCGCAGCTGGTAAAGATCGGCAAGGCCGAAGCGGTCCGCGCGGTCGATGATGATGGTGTTCGCGTTCGGAATATCGAGACCGCTCTCGATGATCGTCGTGCACAGCAGGATGTCGGCGTCACCGCGCACGAATTTCGCCATCACATCCTCCAGCTCCTCCTCGGGCATCTGCCCATGCCCGACCAAGACGCGCGCGTCGGGCACGAGCACGGCCAACCGCTCCGCCACGCGATCGATTGATTGCACGCGGTTGTGGAGAAAATAGACCTGGCCGCCGCGCGCCAACTCGCGGCGGATGGCATCGCGCACGATGCGCTCGTCGTAACCGCAGATCACGGTCTCGATGGGAACGCGGTTGGGGGGAGGTGTTTCGATCGTGCTCATGTCGCGCGCGCCGAGCAGGGAAAGGTAGAGTGTCCGCGGGATCGGTGTGGCCGAGAGCGTGAGCACATCGACCCTACGGAAATTCTCCTTGAGCCGCTCCTTGTGCAGCACGCCGAAGCGCTGCTCCTCGTCGACCACGACCAGCCCGAGATTTTTGAAACCGACGTCCTTGCCCAGCAACCTGTGCGTGCCGACCACGATGTCAACCGATCCGTCCCTCATTCCGGCCAGGGTCTTCCTCTGCTCCTTCGGCGTGCGGAATCTGCTGAGCAACCCGACCGTCACCGGATAGTCCGACACGCGCTCCCGCAGCGTCTGCCAATGCTGCTGGGCCAGCACGGTGGTCGGTGCGAGGAAAGCCACCTGCCGGCCTCCCATCACGGATTTGAACGCCGCCCGGATGGCCACCTCGGTTTTTCCGAACCCCACGTCGCCGCAGATGAGGCGGTCCATAGGCCGGGACGATTCCATGTCTTGCTTGGTGTCTGCGATCGCCCGCAGCTGGTCGGGTGTTTCGTCAAAGGGGAACGATTCCTCGAACTCCCCCTGCCATGTGTTGTCCGGCCCGCACGCGATGCCCGGCTCCGCCTCCCGTTCGGCCTGCACGCGCAGCATTTGCTCCGCGTAGGCGAGCACCGATTTTTCCGCGCGTGTGCGGGCGCGTTGCCAGCGGCCGTCGCCCAGTTCGCTCAAGGCTGGATTTTTCCGCCCGACGCCGACATAGCGGGAGACTTTCCACCCCTGGTCCAGCGGCACGTAGAGTTTCGATCCGCGCGCGAACTCCAGCGTGAGCACCTCGCCGGCTTGCTCCTGTCCGGCCAGCACCTGCAGGCCGCGGAAGCGCGCGATGCCATATTCGAGGTGCACGACAAGTTCGTCCTCGGCGAAGTCGTCGAAGCGCAGGCTCTGGCGGGCCAGCGCCGCGCGCGCGCGCTGCCAACCTCCGCGCCGCGCCTCCATGCTGGCCGCGCGCCCGAAAATTTCCGCGTCGGTCAGCAGCACCAGCCTGGCGTCGGGCAGCGTGAATCCGCGGGCCAGGGCCCCGATCATGATCGGAAGATCGCGCGGGGCTTCCGCCTCTCCCGCGGCCAATTCGCGCAGGCGTGCGGCCTCGCCCTCGTTCGTGCAGATTATCTGCACGTTCCATCCTTCGCGCTGCCAGCCGCCAATCTGCCGGAAGAGGTCCCGCCGTCGCTGCTCGAGCAGAACGATATCGCCGGCAGCGAAGTCGCCGGCCGGATGCGACCCCGCAGCGATCTCGATATCCTCTTCGTCTGCAAGGACCGCGTCCGAGTGAATCCGAGCCCCGGCCTCCGGCCATGCGTCCTCGATGGACAAAAACAATATCCCATCCGGAAGGTGATCGCGCACGGTGGCGTCTGCCTGGGTTGCGGCGCTCCCGAGGCAGAGCTCGCAGTTTGCCAGTGTCTCGATCGACCGCTGCGTGTCGGGATCGTAGGAGCGCAGCGACTCGAGTTCGTCGCCGAAAAACTCCAACCGCACCGGCAACGGCGTCTGCCAAGGGAACACGTCCAGAATCCCGCCGCGCACGGCATACTGCCCGCGCTCTGCGGCGGCAGACACACGAACGAAGCCTCCACGGTCCAACTCGGCGACCAAGTCCGACGGTGCGAGCTGCGCTCCGCGCGTCAGCAGCCGGGTGTCCTCTTGCAGCCCGCGGGGTGAGGGTGCGGGGCACTCCAACCCGGCCGCCGTCGCAACCGCCAGAGGGATCTGTCCGGTATCGAGTTCGCGCAGCGCGCCCAATCGCGCCGCAGCCAACTCGGGGTCCTGCGCCCCGTTCGCTGTGCCGAGTTCAAGCTCCGGCACGAAGAGCACCCGGTCGTTCCAGAATTTCAGGTCGTGAAAAAACTCCTCCTGGCGCTTCACGTCAGGGCAGACGATGCAGACCGGCTGATCGAGCCGTTCCGCGAGCCAGGCGGCGAGGAATGGCTGCGCGGACGGAGCGGTGCCTCCAGCCGCGGCGGGACGCCCCGACTGCACGGTCTCGAGCCAGCGTTGCGCGGCGGGACTGGCATCGCCGGCGGACAGCAACGAATGGCTCACGGGATGATCTTTTCTTGCCGGCAGGCATCGCGCAAGGCGGCGCCGATGGGTCCGGCTGCGATAGAGCCGCAGGTCAGCGGCATCACACCGAGGCGGCTGTTGGTCAGGAAGACTTCCCTGGCTTCACCGAGGCACGCCGCGGGAATTTCCGCTTCGACGACAGCTTGCTGACTCATGACCCACGATCGCATCACGCCCTGCCGCACGGCCAGGGAGAGTGCCGGCGTGCAAAGTTTGCCGTCGAGCCAGAGGAAAATGTTCCCCATCGCGCCGGACAAAAGTTTTCCCGCATGGTCAGCTAGCAAGGCGTGGTCGAAACCCGCCGACTGCGCGGCAGCTTGCGCGGCGCACTGCATCCAGTAATTCGCCGTCTTGCGTCCGCCGGCGAAAGGCTCCACCGCTTCGGGATGCAGGCGCGTCGTCTGTTCCTCCGCGCGCACCGGCGGGATCGGCTCGAAGAGCGCAAAAATCCTCGGCAGCGTCACCGGATCCGCAGGCCCGCCGTCGCCTGCTGTCACGTAAACACGGAGAACGCCTGTGGCCTCGCCGCGCAGATCCGGAGATGACAACCCGATGTTTTGTCCGAGAAGTTCCTCTGCTGCCGCGCCGAGTGACGCCATATGTTCATCCCAAAAAATCGGCAGGCCATCGCGCACCCCGATCGTCTCGAAGACCGCCATCCCATAGCGCAGGGCGCGGTCGCCGAGGGGTAGTCCATGCGCTGCCTCCCAAGCGCCGCCGTTGAGAATCCACGCCTGCGACACCGCATTCACGCCGCTTCGGCGCGCAGGTGTTCGAGCCGCTTGCGCAAGGTGGCGCGGGTGATGCCGAGAAGCTTGGCGGCGCGCACTTGGTTGTGTCCCGTGCTCTCCATCGCGCGTCGTGTAAACTCCTTCTCCAACCACGGCAGCAGCTCGAGCCCCGGTTGCGCCGAGGCCGCCTGGAAAAGCATCGCCGCCGCCGCCTGGAGGCTCACCGGCGACGAGGATTCCGCGGCGGATGGCGCGCCATCGTCGGCGGACGGGTTACGGCCGAGCGGCAGGTCCTTGGGCAGTAGGACGTCGGAAGTCGACAGCACGGCGGCTCGCTGGATGGTATTCTCCAATTCGCGCACATTGCCGGGCCACGGATAACTTTCGAGCACCTCCACCGCCTCGGTGCTGAGCTGAAGCTGCGGTTTATGCCTCTGCGCGGCGATGCGCTTGAGAAAATATTCGGCCAGCAGGCGCACATCCTCCTTGCGACTGCGCAGGGGCGGCAGGTGCAGGCGCACCACATTGAGCCGGTAAAAAAGGTCCTCGCGAAAAGTTTTGGCCGCAATCTCCGCTTCGAGATTCTTGTTCGTTGCCGCGACGATGCGCACATTCGTCTTGATCGTCTCGTTGCCGCCGACCCGCGAGAAGGTGCCATCCTGCAGCACGCGCAGCAGCTTGCTCTGGATGGAGAGAGGCATCTCGCCGATCTCGTCGAGGAAAAGCGTGCCGCTATCGGCCTGCTCGAATCGCCCGATGCGCTGCGCGCTCGCCCCGGTGAACGATCCTTTCTCGTGGCCGAACAACTCGCTCTCGAGGAGGTTTTCTGGAATGGCCGCGCAGTTAATGGCGAGGAACGGGCGGTCGTGGCGCGTGCTGTATTGGTGGATGGCTCGGGCGACGAGTTCCTTGCCCGAGCCGCTTTCGCCCGTGATCATGACCGCGGCCTCGCTGTTGGAGATCCGTCCTACCATCTTGAACACCTCCTGCATGGCAGCCGACTGGCCGACGATGCTGTCCTGGTGCTGCTCTACCGTCAGGCTCGGCTCGAATTTTTGCGCGCGGTGCATTTCGTCCGCGGCCTTGAGAGCGGCATCGACCACGATCTTCAGGTTGAACGGCAGTTGTTCCTTGCGCACGAAGTCGAAGGCTCCGAGGCGCATCGACTCGATCACGCTCTGCGTTGTGCCGAGTGCGCCCGTGATGATGACCAGCGCGTTCGGATCGCGCTTGCGCAACCGCGCCAGCAACTCCAGCCCGCTGTGCGCGCCGAGGCGCATCTCCGTGATGACGAGGCGCGGTTTTTCCGCACAAAAAATTTTGAAGGCGCTCTCCGCGTTTTCCGCGATCAGGACCGCGACATCTTCAGCGCGAATCTGTGCCTGCGCCCAGTCCAGAAAATCCGGATCGGGGTCCACGACGAGAACGGTCTGCTGCTCGGCCATGTTATTATAGTATCAAATGCCGCCATAACGGCGGTGGCGTCCAGCATATTCCCTCATGGCGGCAAAAAGGTCCTCCTTGGTGAACTCTGGCCAGAGCTTCGCCGTGACCACGATCTCGGCGTAGCTGATTTGCCAGAGCAGAAAATTTGAAATGCGCATCTCTCCGGAGGTACGGATGAGCAGATCAGGATCCGGCTGCCCCGCCGTGTAGAGGCGCGAGGAGAGCGCCTCCTCATCGATGTCCGCCGGCTGGATTTTACCCGCCTGCACGTCGCGGGCGAGGGAGCGCGCCGCGTCGGTGATTTCTGTCCGCGCGCTGTAGCTCAGCGCGAGTGTGAGGGTGAGGGCGGTGTTGCCGGCTGATCGCGCGATGGCATCGTCGAGCCTCTTGCGCGCCTTGTCCGGCAGGTCCTGCAGATGGCCGATGGCCTGCAGGCGGATATTGCGCTCCATGATCTCTGCTATCCGCTCCGCAAGAAAGCGGTCGAGCAGGTTCATCAGCGATTTCACCTCATCGGGTGGCCGCTGCCAGTTCTCCTTGCTGAAAGCGTAAAGGGTCAGATAGGGCACTCCCGCCTCAAGGCAGCCCGCCGTGCAGGCGCGCACCGACTCAGAACCGCGCCGGTGTCCCTCCATGCGAGGCAGCCCCCGCTCGTGCGCCCAGCGCCCGTTGCCGTCCATGATGACGGCTATGTGACGCGGGATCTTGTCCGCGATGACCCCCGACGGATTGCTCACAGGCGGATCGTCTCGTTGTGGGCTGCACCCACGCTGACGATGTGCAGCTTCGCTCCGGTCAACTCCGCCAGGGCGCGCACGTAGCGTCGCGCCGCGGGGGGAAGTTCCGAAAATTTGCGCGCGCCGGAAGTCGGTTTCATCCAGCCCGGGAATTCCGCGTAGACCGGCCGGCAGCGCGCCCAGTCGGCGGTATCGGTCGGCGGATACAGCAGCGTCTTGGAGCCGAGCTTGTAGGCGGTGCAGACGCGGATTGTGGGCACGGCGTCGAGGCCGTCGAGGTTGGTGATGGCAAGTTCGTCGATGCCATTGATCATCGCGGCATAGCGCGTGGCCACGGCATCGAACCATCCGCAGCGTCGCGCGCGTCCGGTCGTCGCGCCGAATTCGCGTCCCATGCCGTGCAGCATGGAGCCGACCGCTTCATCTTCCGTGGGGAAGGGGCCCTCGCCCACGCGCGTCGTATAGGCCTTCATAACGCCGATGACATTATCCATCCGGTGCGGAGGAACACCGGAGCCCGTGCAGGCGCCGCCGGCGGTGGTGTTCGAACTCGTGACGAAAGGGTAGGTCCCGTGGTCGAGATCGAGATAGGTGCCCTGAGCCCCCTCGAAAAGCAGGTTTTTCCCGCGGGCCATCGCGTCGTGCAGCCAGACGACCGTATTGGTCACGAATGGGCGAAGTTCACGGGCGGCGGCCAGGTAGCTGGCGAGGACCGGGCGGTAGGCGATGGGTTTTGCTCCGAGCGATTTGAGCACCGCGTTGTTTTCCTCGAGTCGCCGCTTGAGTTTCTCGGCAAAGAGTTTGTCGTCGAGCAGGTCTCCCACGCGCAGTCCGGTGCGCGCCGCCTTGTCGCCGTAGGCCGGGCCGATGCCGCGCTTGGTCGTGCCGATTTTGTTTTTTCCCTTGCGGAGTTCCCTCTGCTCGTCGAGCAGGCGGTGCCAGGGCATGACGAGATGCGCGCAGTCGCTGAGCAGCAGATTTTTACCGACCTTGATCCCGCGCTCGGCCAGACCGTGGATCTCCCCGACCAAGGCGACCGGGTCGACGACCACACCGTTGGCAATGACGCATGTTTTGCCGCGTCGCAGGATGCCGCTCGGGATCAGGTGCAGGACGAATTTCTTTTGCCCGTGCACGATGGTGTGGCCGGCATTGTTGCCGCCCTGGCTGCGCACGACGACATCGGCCCCATCGGTCAGGTAGTCGATGATCTTGCCTTTGCCTTCGTCGCCCCACTGGGCGCCGACGAGAATTGTGTTGGCCATGGATGAAAGTGCTCCGCCTTGGGCGGGATCGCCACGGCGCAAGCGACGCTGTTTTTCACAAACTAACGCCGCCGGCAAGAATAACCGTATTTTCAGCCTCCCTCGTGCCTCTGTTGGCCGGCCGCTCGGAGCGCCGCCGTGACCGCGGCGACGCGGCGGCGCGAGACCGCCACCTCTGTCCCGTTGGCGAGAAGTATGAGTACCCCGCTCTGCGCGTTCCCGCGATAGGAGCGCACCGCTGTGAGACGCAAAGCCTGGCTGCGGTTGATCTGCACCAAGTGCCCCGCCAGCATGGCGAGTAACCCCTCCAGCGTGTTCCGCACCAAGCCGCGCCCACCGCGGTAATCCAATTCCAGATAGTTTCCTTGCGCGGTGACGAGTGTGATCTCGCCGGCCGCAACCCGCACCTGCGCGCCGCGCTCCTCCACCTCGACCACCTGCACCATGTCCGCGGCACGGTTCTTTCCCAGTTGCTGGCGTGCCCGCTCGACCGCGCGGCGGCAACGGTCCTCGTCCACCGGCTTGAGCAGGTAGTCGATCGCGCCGATTTCAAAAGCGCGGATAGCGAATTGCGCGTAGGCTGTGGTGAAAATCACACAGGTCCGCTCGTCAATGATCCCGTCGATCGCCGCAAACCCGTCGGCCCCCGGAAGCTGGACATCCATGAAGATGAGCTGCGGCCGGTGCTTGCGCGCGAGCTGTCGGGCAGCAGCCGCGTCGGAGGCCTGCGCCACGACGCGCACCCCGTCGATCGCAGCCAGCACCTGCTGAAGATCACGCCGCGCCGCGGGCTCGTCGTCAACAATCATGGTGTCAAGGGTCGGCATATTCAGCTCCGGGTGCTTTCCCCCGGGATTTTCAGGACGGCGACAACATCTGTGCCCTCTTGGCCGATGAGGAGTGAGGCTTTGTTGCCGTAGACGACTTGCAGCCGGGCGCGAGCCACGGTGAGTCCGCTCGGGCGTTGTATCGGGATTTCCACGAACTGGCCGTGGTTGCGCACAACGGCACTGAGTTCGCCTCCGTGCATTTGCGCCTGCACCACGAGCGGGTAACGCTGCGAAATTTCCCCGTGCTTGGTGGCGTTCTCGACGAGGTTCAGGAGCATCATGGGAGGCACGCGCGCTTGGTAGGCCGGTCCGTCGATATCGACCAGACGCGGCAGCTCCCGCTCGTAACGGAGAGCCTGGAGTGCGAGAAAATCCTCGCACAGCTGCCATTCATCCAGCAGCGAGATGGTGGGCTGGGCCTGCGCATCGGTGCTCGTGCGCAGGAAGCGCGAGAGGTGATCGATGAAGCTGCGGGCTTTCTCCGGGTCGCTGCGCACCACGCCGCGCAGCGCAGCTAGACAATTAAAGAGCAGGTGGGGCGCGAGGCTCGCACGCAGATTCCGCAGTTCGATTTCCGCCTGGTATATTTCGCGCCGGGTCTGCTCCATCTGCAGGCGTTCGGAGACGTCGATAAGCACGCCGGAGACCTCGCGTGGCTGACCATTGCTACGTCGCGCGGTGACCATCCAGAAAGACAGGGCGTCGCGTCCCTTCGACTTCGTCTCAAGCGAACCGCGGCCCCGCTGCATCTCGAAAAGTTCTCCTGGCGCCACCACCTCGTTGCTGTCCGCGAGCTTCGCGCCGGCATCGTCTGTCCAGCTCCAAAACCGCAAACCCGCCGCGCGGCCCCCGGCCCCCTTGACCTGCAGTCTCCGGCGCTGCCCTCCGCAGAAAGCGGCCAGCGGCAGCAGGCCGAAGGCGAGGATGGCCAGGAATGTGTAAATGGCAACGAAGTCGATGCCTCCACCGGCCAGCGCGAAGGGCCCCGCACCCCGCCCGGAAAACATGAACACTGCGAACGAAGTCAGCAACACGAGTGGCGCCGTTCCGCGGAGATCCACCGAGGCGGCCGCCGCCAGCAGAGGAAGCAGAAGCAAAGTGCCGGGCAAGGAGAAGGTGAAAATGCCCCAGCCCATGGCCGTGGTAGCGGGCACGAGCAACGCCATCCGCTGCCACCAGCGCGCATCGGGCGCGTTTTTCCATACGAGCAACGCGGGCGCAACCAAAGCGATGCCAAAGCCGTTGGCTAGCACGAAAATCGCCAGGTCCGAGGAGGAACGGAGCAACTTGGCCTGCGTGCTCGTGTCGAAGAACTGCTCCGCCAGCAGGCCGTTGGCCAGAGCGGGCAACCACGGGGCGACCAGCACCAGTGCCAGCACCGCATTCCATTCGTAGAATCTCGGGTTCTTTCCCAGAGCCAACCGCAGTAGGACCAGCGCGGCGCACGATTCACCCAAAAGTCCGAGCGGTGCCTCCCAAGCAAACTTTTCCGGCAACCCGTGCAAAAGGTTTCCCAAGGCCAGTCCGGCATAAATTCCGGGCGCTGCCGGCGCGCCCCAAACCAGCAATGCGGCGAGTGCCACCCCGGACGCAGGCCACCATGGGCTCACCGGTGTGCCACTGGTCTTGGCGATCGTCGCTCCCACAAAATAGGCCACGGCCGTGCAGAGGCAGGTCGCCACCGCCTTCGCAGTCGCTTGGGCGGTCGCCTCGAAACCACTCAGTTTCAAATCGTGTCGGTTTTCCGTCATTTCCAAGTCGGAGCGCAGCAAGATGAACGCGGGCGAAGCCAATGGCGACCCAAGAACTGATTGCCCGTAACAACGCTAATTACAACATGCTTGTAGACAGTAATTAACAACAAAAAATAACCACTCATCCCATCGATAAAACCATTCGTCCCATGATGGTTAACACGGCCGATTTTCGCGCGGATATTAACAGCACGTTCGGCGCAAGTCGGCGTTGTTCTTTGTTGGTTGTCGGGCGCAAGTCCGACCAACGCAAATGCAGACCGGGCTTCCGCGAGTGCGGGCCGTCCGGTCTCTGGCGTAGTGAGCGGCGCCACAGCAAGTTTACTTGCTGTGGCGCTTGTCATTTGCGGCGGATGATTCGCTTGGGTTTCTCCACGAAAATTTTTCCGGCGCGCCTTCGGCAGTGATGTCCGCGCGGTAGATTTATTTTTGCCGGAGCGGAGGAGGAGAGGGCGAGGCGCCGCGCCTGCTCGATCGTATCGAAGTCCACCTCGCGACCGGTACGAGCGCGCAACCAAGCGCGCAGGAGGCGCCGCTGGTGCGCAACTGGCAACTGGCGGAACGGGCGTAGTTCGATTTGCATGAGGCTGGCCTCTGCCGCGACCATCGACTCGATCCAATCGTCCTCCTCCGCGAGGATCTCCGCCGCGCGCGCCATCGGCGCTGCGGGATCGAACATCACTGCGCCAGCCAGCGCAGGCAGCACATCGTGCCGCAATTTGTTTCGCGTGTGATCGCGCGAGAAGTTGGTTTCGTCCGTGCAAAATGCGAGGCGCCGCGCGTTCGCGTAGTGCTCGATCTGTTGCCGCGTGCAACCGAGCAGCGGGCGCAGAACGAGGGCGTTGCTGTCCTCGAGAGGCGCGGTCGCCCGCAGGCTGGTCAGGCCGCGAAGTCCGCTGCCGCGCGCGAGATGGAACAGCACCGTTTCCGCCGCGTCATTGGCATGGTGGGCGAGGAAGAGAGCCGTGGCACCTGCCGACTTCGCGGTCTTGGCAAAGAATTTCCGCCGCAGATGGCGCGCCGCCTCCTCGATGGATTCTTTCCGGCCGACGGCACGCGCGCGCGTCCTTCCCCGTCCAATCACGAATTCGGATTTGCTGGCCTCGGCCAGTTTCTTCACGAACTCGGCGTCGCGGGTGGCAGTCGCCCCGCGCAAGCCGTGGTGAAAGTGCGCGACAACCAAGTTGCTGAATCCCGCGCGTCGCAGCAGGTCGAGCAGCACGACCGAATCGCATCCACCGGAAACGCCGACCACGCAGGGGGCGGACTTCGGGACATGCTCCACGCGCCCGAGCAATCGCGGCAAAAGATCGGCCGCCTTGTTCATGGACGTCAGCCGAGGCGCGCCGCGCCGAAATACGGTTGCAGGATTTCCGGCAGATGCACG
>Ga0209190_1001666_pt1 | contig 15409 bp, 9 predicted proteins | sample M_140205_XF_Meta_FD_187315 | JGI IMG/M metagenome (GOLD analysis project Ga0209190, IMG submission 187315) | Freshwater microbial communities from Lake Montjoie, Canada to study carbon cycling - M_140205_XF_MetaG (SPAdes) (version 2) | ecosystem: Environmental > Aquatic > Freshwater > Lake... | reverse complement strand
CGACCCTTTGCCCCTTCGATAAACTCAGGGGTCGAGCTCAGTGACCAAATTATTTAATAATTAAGCAAATCATTTACAGCGTTTTTCAAGCGCTCTTTTGGTAAAAATTGATTTTCTAATGTCTCAGCAAATGGAATTGGCGTATCCAATGAAGCAACCCTTTTTACCGGGGCATCCAAATTATTAAAACAATTCTCATTGATTAACGCAACCAACTCTCCTCCTATTCCACCAGTCATGCAGTCTTCATGCAAAACAATTACTTTTCCAGTTTTATTAACTGCATTGTAAACCGCAGTTGTATCCAACGGTAAAAGTGTTCTTAAATCAACTATTTCAGCTGTAACATTTGGTAACATTTCAATTGCTTCAGTTGCCCAATGTACTCCCATTCCGTAGGTTATGATTGTTAAATCTGAACCTTCGGTAATCGTTCTTGCTTTTCCAATTTCAACTGTATAATAGTCATTCGGAATTTCTTCCTTCAAACTTCTATATAAATTTTTATGTTCAAAAATCATTACTGGATTTGGATCTTCAATCGCAGCGTTCATCAATCCTTTTGCATCGTATGGCGTAGATGGATACACTACTTTTAATCCTGGTGTATGGGTAAACCATGCTTCATTACTTTGAGAATGAAAAGGTCCTGCAGCGGAACCTGCTCCAGTTGGCATTCTTACAACAACATCTGCATTTTGTGCCCAACGCCAGTGCATTTTAGCTAAATTATTGATAATCTGATTAAATCCACATGTTACAAAATCTGCAAATTGCATTTCAACTATTGCTTTCATTCCTGAAATTGACAACCCTAGACCAGCACCAACGATTGCAGATTCACAAATTGGCGTATTTCGAACGCGGTCCGTACCAAATTGATCCACAAAACCCTCAGTCACTTTAAATGCACCACCGTATTCAGCAATATCTTGTCCCATAATAACTAATTCCGGGTATTTTTCCATCGATTGGCGCAATCCATCTTGAATAGCATCAATAAATCGTTTTTCAGCTTTGTCACCGTTCCCTTCAATTACGATTTGCTCAAAAGGTGCATAAACGTCTTTTATTTCTTCTTCAATTGAGGTATTTATTGGACTTTCTGCTTGAGCAATATCAAATCCTGCTTGAATTTCATTTTTTAAATCGGTTCGAATTTTCTCAATTTCTACTTCACTCAAAATCCCTAATTCTTTCAAATACAACTCGAAATTCATTATAGGGTCTTGTTTTGACCATTCATCTTGTAATCCTTCAGGATAATATTTTGTTCCAGAGGCTTCTTCATGACCGCGCATTCTAAACGTCATCAATTCCAACAAATACGGTTTAGGATTTTCTCTAATATCCTCGTTTATCTTTCTAACAGCGCGAATAACATCCAAGATATTATTCCCATTCACTTGGACAGCCTCCATGCCATAACCAATTCCTTTGTCAATAAATTGCTTACATCGAAATTGTTCTACTGATGGAGTTGATAAACCCCAACAATTATTCTCTACTGCAAAAATTACTGGCAAATCCCAAACTGATGCAACATTTAATGATTCATGAAAATCTCCTTCAGAAGCACCACCATCACCTGTGAATACAATCGTTGACTTCTTTTCTTTGCGCAACTTAGCAGCTAATGCAATTCCATCTGCTATTCCCAATTGAGGTCCAAGATGCGAAATCATTCCGACTAGCTTATATTCTTGTGTTCCAAAATGAAAAGAACGATCTCTTCCTTTTGTGAATCCAGATATTTTCCCCTGAAACTGAGAGAACAATCTATTCATAGGAATTCCACGTGTTGTAAAAACCCCTAAATTTCTATGCATTGGTAAAATATACTCATCATCATTCATTGCATAAGCACAACCTACAGATATTCCTTCTTGACCCCAACCAGAAAACCATTTAGTGATTTTCCCTTGACGCAATAAAATGAGCATTTTTTCTTCAATTAATCGAGGTTTAATCAACGTTTTATATATAACCAGCAATTCCTGATCATCAAATCCTTCACGGTTAAATTCAATATGTCTTTGTTCTAAAACTTCCATCGTTTTATTTCTTGAAATTGAGAATGCAAAATTAACCCAATTTGTTGCAGGAAACCGTAATTTCTTTAAAATATTTCTTTAAAACAAAAAAGGTTGACCCGAAGACCAACCTTTTCAAAACTTATTATTACGATTAAACCAAACCTTGGTCAATCATAGAATCAGCAACTTTAATGAAACCTGCAATATTTGCACCTTTCACATAATCAGTATATCCATCTGAATCTGTACCATATTCCACACAAGCATTGTGGATAGAAACCATAATTCCATGTAAACGCTCATCAACTTCTTCTGCTGTCCAGCTTAGACGTAATGAATTTTGTGACATTTCCAATCCAGATGTTGCAACACCACCAGCGTTAGACGCTTTACCAGGTGAGAACAATACTTTAGCAGCATGGAAAACAGCAATTGCTTCTGGTGTAGAAGGCATGTTTGCTCCTTCAGCGATACATTTACAACCGTTAGCAACTAATACTTTTGCTTCATCACCATTTAACTCGTTTTGAGTCGCACATGGTAAAGCAATGTCAACCTTAACATCCCAAGGACGTTTTCCAGCAATAAAATTAGCAGTTGGATATTTAGTAGCATATTCAGAAATACGGCCTCTTTTTTCGTTTTTCAGCTCCATAATGAAGGCCAATTTCCCAGCATCAATTCCATCAGCATCATAAATATACCCTTCAGAATCTGAACAAGTAACAACTTTAGCGCCTAATTGAGTAGCTTTTTCAATTGCATATTGCGCAACGTTTCCAGAACCTGAAACAGCAACAATTTTACCTTGGAAAGAATCACCTTTGACAGCCAACATTTCTTTAGCGAAATAAACAGTACCATAACCAGTAGCTTCTGGACGAATTAATGAACCACCCCAGTTTCTACCTTTTCCAGTAAGAATTCCTGTAAATTCATTTCTAATTCTCTTATATTGTCCGAACATGTATCCAATCTCACGACCACCAACACCGATATCACCAGCAGGAACATCAGTATTAGGTCCAATATGACGACAAAGTTCAGTCATGAATGATTGACAAAATTTCATTACTTCATTATCTGACTTTCCTTTTGGATCAAAATCAGAACCTCCTTTTCCTCCACCCATTGGTAAAGTAGTAAGAGAGTTTTTGAAAACTTGTTCAAATCCTAAAAATTTAAGAATCGATAAATTCACTGAAGGGTGAAAACGCAAACCACCTTTGTATGGACCTATTGCCGAATTAAATTCAACACGGTAACCACGATTCACTTGAATCTCTCCTTTATCATCTAACCAAGGAACGCGGAATAATATTGTTCTTTCTGGCTCAACAATACGGTCCAAAATTTTGGCTGTTTTGTATTTTGGAGTCTCTTCAACTAATGGAATAACAGCTTCTGCTACTTCCAACACTGCTTGAAGGAATTCAGTTTCGTGACCATTTGTAGCTTTCACTTTTGCCATGAAAGCATCAATTTGTACTTGATATTTATTTGACATTTTTTAAATTTTTTAAAATCAACACGGCAAATGTAAATATTTTTTAAAGGAATCATTCGCAAAACGTATAATAAAGTTTAATTCATTGAAACTATGTATCTATTCACTCAAACATGCGAAATATTCAAGAATACAAGAATAAGACAAAATAGTTCCAAGCTTTGACGCAACTATCTTTAACTTTGTGCGTCTAGAATTTGTAAATAATTTTTAACCTATGAAATATATACTATCATTTGTCACTTTAATTTCTTTTACTGCCATCTCTTTTGGTCAATTACCTACTGTTAATTTATGTTTAGGACAAGATGCAACAGTTTGCCAAGGTCAACCGGTTGTGGTAACGAATTGTGGAGGTGCAGGTGGAGGTGCAGGGGCTGCTGGAATCACATTAAATACACCGACAACTGTACCTTTAGGTGATGATAATTTTTCAGGAATTATAAATCTCGGTTTTACTTTCAATTTTTATAATTCAAATTACACGCAATGTGTAATCGGTTCTAATGGTATTATATCTTTTAATTTGGCTCAAGCTAACGGTTATTGTCCTTGGGCTTTAGCTGGAGTTGGTCCGTTACCAAGTGTTGCCTTTACTTCGGCTAGAAATGGTGCATCTCCAATTTATGCAGACATGAATCCTGGAGTTGGCGGTGCTGTCCAATATCAGACAATAGGAACTGCTCCAAATAGAATGTTTGTAGTACTTTATAAGGAGGTTCCAAATTATTCTTGTGGAGGATGTAATTATCACTCCCTGATTTTTTATGAAACTACAAATGTTATAGAATATCATATTGGTAACAAACCTCCATGTCCAAGTTGGAATGGTGGTCTAGCAATTCAAGCTACTGAAAATAATGCAGGAACAGTAGCTCATGCTACACCAGGTAGAAATAATACCGTTTGGCCTGCCAATCAGGATGGTAAAAGATATACCCCAACGGCACCTGGTAATACAGCAAATTATACAATTTCAACTATACCTTATATTTTAGTAATGTCTGCTGGTGCAAATATGCAATGGCAAAATACTTTGGGTGCAACTTTCCCCTATAATGCTGGTGTATTAAATATACCTGTTGTGCCACCTGGTACTACTGGATATTTTTTAACTGCAACAGCATGTGGAACAGGTATTGGATCAATCACAACTGATACAACTTGGATTACACGCGTAAATTCAAGTGTAACAGCAACATCAACACCTGATATTTGTAGTTCTGGAATCGGAACAGTAACAGCAGTTCCTGGAGCAGGGACAGCGCCTTTTACTTTTTTATGGCCAACCTTAGGTGGTCAAACAACTCAAACTGTCACAAATGTTGCAGCAGGCACATATACTGTACAAATGACCGATGCAGGTGGTTGTCCTTCATCTGGTAATGTTACAGTAGGAAATACTCCAGCAGCATTTACAGGAACTACAACAATCGTATCTTGCCCGGGAGGTTCAAATGGAACAGCAACAGCTGTTATGACACCTCCATTAGGAACTGTGACATATCTTTGGGATGATGCACTTTCTCAAACAACTGCAACTGCGACTGGATTGACAGCAGGCGCATACACTTGCACAATTACATCAACAATTGGTTGTTCAGGAACTGTAAATGTTACGGTAACTGAAATCCCTGGAATGATAGCAGTAATAACAAATCAAACTGATGTAACTTGTAACTCCAGTAACGATGGCATGATAGATATCAATGTTACTCAAGGTACACCGGGATATACCTATTCATGGGATAATTCTATATCTATTACTGATATCGCAAATGATTTATATGTTGGAGTTAATACAGTAACAATTACTGATGCAAACGGATGTATTGTTTCAATTTCTGGAACACTTGGCGAACCAACTCCTTTATCGATCATACTACTTACTCCTCCTACGCAAATATGTTCTGAAGATGATATTTTATTAAGTGTTGCTGGCTCGGGTGGATCTTCACCATATACTTTTACTTGGACTGAAAATGGAACATTGATTGGAATTGGAACATCGATTCTTGTTGATCCAGTAACAACGAATACACAATATTGTGTTGAAATGTCAGAGGCTTGTGGTTCACCAGTTAAAGATTCATGTACAGTGATTACCTTTCCTACGCCAATTATAGCAGGAATTCTTCCTAACAAAACAGAAGATTGTATACCTGGTTTCTTCGAATTCACAAATACTTCAACAAATGGAGGAGAAATAGCGACAACCTATTTCGAATTTTCTGACAACAATAGTTATCTTGAAATTGGAGCAGATTCAACATCTAATACGTTCACGCAACCTAATGTGTATTCGTGTAATATGACAATAACGTCAATATACGGATGTGTTTACACTGGTGTGTTTAACAATCTTATTAATGTGAAACCATTGCCAACTGCGGATTTTACTTTCTCTAGTAACCCTGCAACAATTTTTGAAACTGGTATTCATTTGCAAGACAGATCTTCAATAGATGTTGTAACATGGGAATGGTTTAGTCCAGGCTCAAGTCCAACGTATAGTTTCGCGAAAAACCCATCTTTTGTTTTCCCAGAAGGTGAGGTTGGTGATTATCCAATTACATTATTGGTCACTTCTGAATACGGGTGTGTTGATACAATTACATATATTATGCATATCATTCAAGATGTTATTTTCTATGCTCCAAATACGTTCACCCCAGATGGCGATGAGCATAATCAATCATGGGAAATATTTGTTGAAGGAATTGATATTTACAAATTCGATTTATTTATTTTCAATAGATGGGGAGAAATAATTTGGGAATCACACGACCCTAAAGCTAAATGGGACGGAACTTACAATGGTATTATTGTGGCTGATGGAACATATGTATGGAAAGCTAGTGCAAAAGATTCTGTCAATGATGGTAAATATGAATTCTCAGGATATATTAACGTAATAAGATAAATTAAAACCTAATACTACGAAGAAAGGGGGAATTTATTCTCCCTTTTTTTATGTCATTTTGGTATCGTTTTTGCCTATCCAAAAAAATATAGTATGTTTGACAAAATCTAAAATCATGAAACGAATTATTTATCCTTTAACAATCGCATTAACTACATTAATTCTTCCATCATGTGATGTATTGGAGGAAGCAGCAGCATTAGTTACAACGAATGCAGAACCAACAAAACCGCAACTATCGAATGCAGATGTGATTTCTGGATTGAAAGAAGCATTAACTATTGGAATCAAAAATTCAGTTAATTTAACTTCAGTTACAGATGGTTTCTTAGGGAATTCTGCTATCAAACTTCCTTTTCCACAAGACGCTCTTAAAGTGAAACAAAAAGCACTTGATTGGGGTTTGACTGAACAGGTTGCTAAATTTGAAACTACTTTAAATAGAGCTGCAGAAGAAGCAACGAAGGAAGCATTACCTATTTTCGCAAATGCAATCACCAATATGAGCATTAGTGATGGTTTTGCCATTTTAAACGGCGGTGATGGATCAGCGACAAAATTCTTGAAGGATAATACAACTGCTCAATTAGTGACAGCTTTTTCTCCAAAAGTTGAAGCAGCAATAGCAAAAGTGAAATTGACCGAATACTGGAATCCTATTATCACAAAATATAATACTGCAATGAATTTAACAGGAGGAGAAAAATTAAATCCAGACTTAAATAAATATGTCACAGAAAGAGCAATCAGTGGACTTTATCATATGGTAGCAATCGAAGAAAATAAAATCCGAAAAGATCCTTTGGCTCGCGTTACCGATATTTTACAGAAAGTATTTGGAAGTTTGACTTCTAATTAATCTAAAATTGTATTTTTAGGGTGCTATGAATTTTATAGCACCTTTTTTATTTTAAAACCATGCAGTTTCCTCCTTCTGAGTTAGTTCTCAATAATAAAAATCAAGTATATCATTTGGGGTTGTCGCCTTCAGCTATTTCAGATAAAATCATTTTGGTTGGTGATCAAGATCGTGTTTCTCTGATTTCATCTTTTTTTGATTCAATAGAACACCAATCTCAGCACCGCGAATTTGTTTGTCATACAGGGATTTACAAAGGGAAAAGAATAACTGTTATTTCAACAGGAATTGGAACGGACAACATTGATATCACATTAAATGAATTAGATGCTTTAGTGAATATTGATTTAGAAAATCGCGAAGAAAAAAAGAATTTAAAATCATTAGATATTATTCGAATTGGCACGTGTGGTATTCTTCAAGCTCCAATTCCCATTCATTCATATATCGTATCAACGCATGCTTTTGGTTTAGACAATATTGCTCATTTCTATGAAATATCATATACCGAAGAGGAGAAAAAACTAAAAGAGGAATTGGTTAAACATTTAGAATTTCCTGCTGGAATCGAACCATATTTGGCTACTTCAAACCATGAATTGTTGGAAAAATTAATTTCTGAAAAGACATTTCAAGGAATTACTGTTACAAGCAGTGGGTTTTATGGTCCACAAGGAAGGCAACTGAGGGTTAAAAACACAACTGTTGGAATGAACGAGAAATTGACATCTTTCAACTTTAAGGATCATTTAGTCACCAATTTTGAAATGGAAAGCTCGGCAATTTTCGCATTAGGAAAAGCTATGGGACATCGATGCGCAACCATTTGTTTAGGGGTCGCTAATAGGCCAAAAATGGAATTTTCTAAAGGTTTTGATCGTGAAATGAAAGAATTGATTCTTTATGTGTTAGATAGGATCTAAATTTACTTTTCAGGCCTGTAGATGCAATATTTGCCCGAAATAATTGTTGAAAATTTTAAAGAACTCGTTCCAACTTTTCTACCTGAATAATTAGTATTTTGATGAATTAACGTTATATCATCTTGGGTCAAAACTTTATACACTATTGCAGTATGATGAGGCATTTCTTCAGTGAAAATCTGTTTTCCTTTTTTGTATTTTATTTTAATCTTTTCGAATTGAATTATATCTCCTGGATAAATGCATTCAGTAGCAGACAATTTTCTTCCATAGACCAATCCTCCATCCCATTTTGCATCAACTTCATCTAAAGCAAATTTCGCTAAATCCCAGCATTCTCCTGTTCCAACTTTTTTATTGATTTTAAGTCCAACTAAACTCGTTATTTCTTTGTTTAAAAGAGGTATTGAATCGCATTGCGCGAATGATGGAGGTAAAAACATCATGAAACAACAGATAAATAAAATACTTTTCATTTCCTTTAAACGCTATATGGTTGAAAAGATTACAGAATTAGATTTTGGCTGCATCCAGAATTCTTTGAACTCTTGCTTTGTCCACCTTCAAAACTGATTCAGAAAAAAGCGATTCTTCGTCTTGCAGAAATTTGATGGTGCCGGAAAAATGTATTGCACTTGGTCGAAGTTCTTTTGCAATTTTATTGGCGTTAGCGGCACTCACTCCACCGCCAGTCATTATTTCTATTCGACCAGCACTATGCGCTATCATTTGCTCCAAAATGAGCATTCCTATTTCCACATTTCGAGATAATCCAGAAGAAAGGATTCTATTCACTTTATGTTCAATAAGAATATCCATTGCTTTTTCCCATTCAATACAATCATCAAATGCTCTATGAAAGGTTACTTCCATTCCTTTTGCTTTTGTCATTATCTGAGATAATATGGCTTCATCAATTTCACCAGATTCAGTCAATGCACCAATTACAACACCAGCAGCTCCCATTGCCTTGCAGTTGATGATTTCACGCAGCATAACTTCAACCTCATCTTCAGAATAATTAAAACCTCCTGGCCTTGGACGAATCAAAACATGTGTTTCAATTCCATGTGCAATTGCATATTCAATCATTCCGTAGGATGGCGTTACACCGCCATGTTCAAGATTCTGACATAATTCTATTCTATCAAAATTAAATTCTTTGGCAATACGAATAGCTTCCAATGAAGCAGCACATAATTCAAATTTCATCACTTAAAAAATATCATTAGTTCATCCAAAAAAGTCCAAGGAATATTTCCTTCACCGGGCATTCCTTGGGGAATTGTATCAAACGTGGTAATTAACACTTTTACATATCGTCCTTTGCTGTTGATAGCAGTTGAAAACGGAAGTGTTTTTCCTTTTTTTGCACCATTGGTAGATAATTTCAGATCTGAATCTTTCAAATATTCCCATTTTTTTCCTTTTTTGGAAACTGAAATTCTAACGAGGTTTGGATAATGAATCCATGATCCCTCATCTTCTAAAAAACCTATTTCCAACGAATCAATTTTTGAATATTTCTTAAGATCAACAACAAATTCAATCTCTTGCTCTTGAAAACCTAGCCATTCATTCCCTTTCCAAGGTTTGCATCCAATAATTCCATCTACAAGAGTTGAAGGTCCTGAACCGCTATATTTCGGACTAGGCTTCGATTTTAATTCGACAAGTAATTCAAGTGCTGGATGAACTGTAAAATTGTAAACAGAAGGATCTGTTGTGAATTCAGAAGATACTTTTAACGAATAATTGACAACTTTTGAACCAGTTGTTCTCTCAAAATACAAGGAATCTTTTTCACCAATTACCTGTCCCCCACTAAAAGCTGGATGAATTTCATCCGACTTAACAAATAAATCGAAATGGTAATTAGGTTCTCCACTTTTAAAATGGATAGTAACACCTTCCAATTTTTTATAAAGTTCCATTTTAGGGTAGAAAAAGGCTTTGGAAAAATTGACATCATATCGATTCATGTATTTCAACTGATAGTCAACAAACGATTTTTTAAACGCTTCAAATGGCGGTTTTGAAGTGCACCATAATACTTGTGATAAAGCCAATGCACGTGGATAAGTCATGTACTCCAACTTTTTCATATCAGGAATATATTCTGTCCATAAATTTGCTTGCCCCCCTAAAACATAAAGTGCTTGTTGCTCCGTAAATCCTTCTGGAATTGGGTTAAAATCATACACTTTTTCTAATGGTGTAAATCCCCCAATTGCAAGTGGATCATTTGGATTTGGACTTTGATAATGATCAAAATAACAATGTGATCCAGGTGTCATCACAACATAATGTTCTTGTTTTGCTGCTTCAATTCCACCTTCGAATCCTCTCCAAGACATAACAGCAGCATTTGGTGACAATCCGCCTTCTAAAATTTCATCCCAACCAATTAATTTTCGTCCTTTAGAGGTCAAAAACTCATCAATTTCTCGAATGAAAAAACTTTGCAGCTCATGTTCATCTTTCAAACCATTTTCACGAATTACTTTTTGACAACGTGGGCATGTTTTCCAGCGTGTTTTAGGTGCTTCGTCTCCACCGATATGGATATAAGGCGAAGGAAATAATTCTAACACTTCAGCTAAAATATCTTTCAGAAAATCAATACTTTCTTCTTTCGCACAAAAAACTTCATCAAAAACACCCCACAAACCTGGTACTTCTAATTGTTTTCCGGTACAAGAATAATAAGGATAAGCAGCTAAAGCAGCACGACTGTGGCCTGGCATTTCAATTTCAGGGACAATTGTAACGAACCTGTTTTGAGCATATTCTACAACATCTTTAATTTGTTCTTGGGTATAAAATCCGCCGTATTTCTCGACAGTATACGTTCTCGGTTTTGTAGTATAATGATCATTCACTGTACTATCTCTCCAAGCCCCAATTTCAGTTAGTTTTGGGTATTTTTTTATTTCAATTCGCCAACCTTGGTCATCGGTGAGGTGCCAATGAAACGTATTGAACTTATACATCGCCATCAAATCGATGAATCTTTTCACTTCATCAACACTGTAAAAATGCCTACTTACGTCTAAATGCAAACCTCGCCAAGCAAATTTCGGGTAATCCTGTATATAACATTGATTGAAATAATAAGCATTTTTTTCTCCTTGAATTAATTGCAATAACGAATTAACGGCATAGAAACAACTTGCTTGAGAACTATAAGTAATCAAAATATTATCCGTGATATTAATTGTGTAATAATCAGGGGGTGTATTCTCTAATTTCTTAAAAACAATTTTTTTAGCATTTGAATTAACCACCACTTGGATGCCAAATACATTAATTAATTTATCAATGAAATAACCTTTAATTTCTTCCGGTAAATTATCAGAATTCAAGGAAATAAGATTACCGATTTGATTAATTCCTTCTTGTTCTTTATAAACAACAGGCGCAGGAATTATAGGAGATTGAGCAAGTGTTAGATCAAAAACAGAAATCCAAAAAAATAATACTATCAACTGTTTTCTCATAAGTTCAAGTCATTAACTATAATTGAATTCCTAATTTTTATATCTCAAAACATTACATATTTCTTCTATATTGGCCTCCAACTTCAAAAAGTGCATTTGTTATTTGACCTAAAGATGAATATTTACACGTTTCCATTAATTGTTCAAACATATTTTCGTTTTTGATCGCTGCTTCCTGAACTTTTCGAATTCCTTCTTCAGCAATTGATTGATTTCCTTTTTGAAGATTCGTCAACATGCCAATTTGGTATTGTTTTTCTTCTTCTGTTGCACGAATAACTTCTTTTGGCAACATTGTAGGAGATCCTTTTGAACTTAAGAAGGTATTCACACCGATTATAGGAAACTCACCCGTATGTTTCAAGGTTTCATAATACAATGATTCTTCTTGAATTTTAGAACGTTGGTACATAGTTTCCATTGCTCCTAAGACTCCGCCACGTTCTGTGATACGGTCAAATTCTAATAATACAGCATCTTCAACAAGATCAGTTAATTCTTCAATAATGAAAGCACCTTGTAATGGATTTTCATTTTTTGCCAAACCTAATTCTCTATTTATAATTAATTGAATTGCCATCGCTCGTCTCACTGACTCTTCAGTTGGCGTTGTAATTGCCTCATCATAAGCGTTTGTATGTAAAGAATTACAATTATCATAAATAGCGTACAATGCTTGTAATGTTGTTCTAATATCGTTGAAATCTATTTCTTGCGCATGCAATGATCGCCCTGAAGTTTGAATATGGTATTTCAACATTTGAGCGCGTGCATTTGCCCCATACTTTTTGGCCAACGCTTTTGCCCAAATTCTTCTTGAAACGCGCCCAATCACAGCATATTCTGGGTCAATCCCATTCGAGAAGAAGAAAGATAAATTAGGACCAAAATCATTGATACTCATTCCTCTACTCATGTAGTACTCAACATACGTAAATCCGTTTGCAAGTGTAAAGGCTAACTGTGTTATTGGGTTTGCTCCTGCTTCTGCAATGTGATAGCCAGAAATTGATACTGAGTAGAAATTACGAACAGCATTTTCAATAAAATATTGTTGCACATCTCCCATTAAACGCAATGCAAATTCAGTTGAGAAAATACATGTGTTTTGTGCTTGATCTTCTTTTAAAATATCAGCTTGCACAGTTCCACGTACTTGCGTTAATGTTTCTGCTTTGATTTTATTATAAACATCCAATGGCAAGACTTGATCACCAGTAACTCCAAGCAACATTAAACCTAAACCGTCATTTCCTTGAGGAAGTTCACCTTGGTATTTTGGTCGCTGAACCCCTTTTGATTTATAAATAGCAACAATTTTTGCTTCAATTTCAGCTTCAAGATTATTCTCCTTGATGAACTTCTCACAATTTTGGTCAATTGCAGCATTCATGAAATATCCTAAAAGCATTGGGGCTGGACCGTTGATTGTCATTGAAACAGAAGTCATTGGGTGACATAAATCGAACCCTGAATATAATTTTTTAGCATCGTCCAAGCAACAAATCGAAACACCTGAGTTTCCAATTTTCCCATAGATATCAGGTCGCAAATCTGGATCATTACCATACAACGTAACAGAATCAAATGCCGTTGATAAACGTTTTGCTGGCATCCCTAAAGATACATAGTGGAACCGTTTATTAGTTCTTTCCGGACCACCTTCACCAGCAAACATTCGGGTTGGATCTTCTCCTTCGCGTTTGAATGGAAATAATCCCGCAGTGTAAGGAAATTCACCTGGAACATTTTCTTGCAACGACCATCTTAAAATATCTCCCCATCCTCTATACTTGGGCATTGCTATTTTTGGAATTTGTAAATGCGAGAGGGATTCTGTGTGCGTTTCAATTGTCAATACTTTATCACGAACTTTAAATTCGAAAGCTGGATTTTTGTATGTCAATTTCTTGTCTTCCCATTTCTGAAGAAGTTCCCAGTTTTTAGGGTCAAAATTCAATTTTTCAATTTCAAATGCTTCTTGTAAACCTTTTACTAATCGATCTTTGTCATCAAAAGAAGAAGCCTTCATTGTTTGAATTGCTGTATCTAAACCATTTAGCTTTTCAGCGACAAGTACTTGTTCATCAACCCATTTATCAAAGGCACGGTTATTTTCAGAAATTTCTGATAAATAACGCGTTCTTTCTGGCGGAATTACATAAATTTTCTCAGACATTTCTTTCGTTATTTCGAAAGTAGAATGCATTGTAGAACCTGCCTTTTCGACCATTTTATCCATGATCACTTTGTAAAGTGAGTTCATTCCAGGATCATTAAATTGCGAAGCGATTGTCCCGTAAACAGGCATAGAATCAACATCGCTTTCCCACAAATTATGGTTGCGTTGATATTGTTTACGCACATCTCTCAAAGCATCTAAAGCGCCTCGTTTATCAAATTTGTTCAATGCAATTACATCAGCAAAATCAAGCATGTCGATTTTTTCTAATTGCGTTGCAGCACCATATTCAGGGGTCATAACATACAGTGAAACATCAGAATGGTCAAGTATTTCGGTATCTGATTGACCAATTCCTGAAGTTTCAAGAATAATTAAATCATATGCTGCTGCTTTCAATATTGTAATTGCTTCAGCAACGTGTTTTGAAAGTGCTAAATTGGATTGACGCGTAGCAAGAGAGCGCATATACACACGATCACTTTTGATAGAGTTCATTCTAATTCTATCTCCCAACAATGCGCCACCAGTCTTTCTTTTTGACGGATCAACAGAAACAACAGCAATTTGTTTGGTTGGGAAATCCACTAAAAAACGGCGAACCAATTCATCAACAAGGGAAGATTTTCCAGAACCACCTGTTCCTGTAATCCCAAGTACTGGAACTGCAGTATTTTTTGCCATTTCCTGAACGATTGTCAAACTTTCTTTCGCTTCATCCGCAAAATTCTCAGCAGCTGAGATAAGTCGAGCAATTGCCGGCACACTTTTCTCTTTCACATGTTTTACTTCATCCGTCAAATTTTGACCTACTGGAAAATCACAACGTTGAATCAAATCATTGATCATTCCTTGTAATCCCATTGATCTTCCATCGTCAGGGTGATAAATGCGTGTAATACCGTATCCTTGAAGTTCTTCTATTTCTGAAGGAAGGATTGTCCCTCCACCTCCACCGAATATTTTTATTTGTGGTGCGCCTTTTTCCTTCAATAAATCATACATGTATTTGAAGTATTCCATGTGTCCACCTTGGTAAGAAGTCATTGCAATTGCTTGCGCATCTTCTTGAATTGCACAATTCACAACTTCCTCAACTGAACGGTCATGACCAAGATGAATGACTTCACAACCAGTTGATTGAATAATACGACGCATAATATTTATTGCTGCATCGTGTCCATCAAACAAAGAAGCTGCAGTTACAATGCGAACTTTATTAACTGGTTTGTAAGGCTCTACTTTTTCCATTTATGCTGATTTATTGTATTTTTTAAGCGTCCCAAAGGTACAAAAAACTTGAAAATATATCCCTTCAAGTTTGTTTAAAATAAAGGATGAAATTAAATTCGATTTTTTCGAAAATGCCAAACCAATTGTATTAAAAATAAATATGTTAAAAAATAATTCCCATTTTTTGTTAAGGACTACAACCACCGAATCAAAAATAAAATACCTTTATGTATAAATTAAATTTAA
>Ga0209190_1001665_pt1 | contig 15410 bp, 13 predicted proteins | sample M_140205_XF_Meta_FD_187315 | JGI IMG/M metagenome (GOLD analysis project Ga0209190, IMG submission 187315) | Freshwater microbial communities from Lake Montjoie, Canada to study carbon cycling - M_140205_XF_MetaG (SPAdes) (version 2) | ecosystem: Environmental > Aquatic > Freshwater > Lake... | reverse complement strand
TGACAACTCGGTGAAATTGGATTCGAGTGAAGTGCTCGAATACGACCATCTAGTAATCGCAATGGGGTCAGCAACCAATGATTTTGGGATTAAAGGGGTAGCAGAATTTTCGCTTGGCATGAAGAGTGTCAATGAAGCTCTAACTATCCGTGCAGCGGTGATGCGTCGATTTGAAGATTTATGTAGGTTTGAAGATGGCTCTAGGTTTGCTATCGCGGTAGTTGGCGGCGGCCCAACTGGAGTTGAAATGGCCGGCGCGATGGCGGAGTTAAGACGCGGACCGCTAGCTTCTGATTTTAAAAACGCGGCTGACCATATCGATATTTATCTAATTGAAGCTGGCCCAAGATTGCTTCCGACATTCTCGCCATCGCTATCAGAGCGGACCGCAAAAGATTTAGAGAAACTTGGCGTAAAAGTTATTTGTAACGCTTCTGTGAAAGAAATAAACGAAGCAAAAATATTTTTTAGCAATGGCACCTCAATAGAATCTGCAATCACAATTTGGGCGGCTGGCGTCATGGGTGAGCCAACTATTAAAAAACTTTCGCTACCAATTGAAGCAAATCGAGTCGCGGTAGAACCTACGTTGCAAGTGCAGAATTATCCGCATATTTGGGCAATTGGTGATATCTCTGGAGTGAAGAACAAATCTGGAAAGTTCCTCCCAATGGTTGCACCGGTAGCAATGCAACAAGGAAGATTCGTTGCTAAACAAATTGCAGCGCTAATTGCGGGGCGTACCCTTAAAAATTTCTCCTATGTTGATAAAGGATCGATGGCAACAATTGGGCGACATAAAGCGGTTGTAGAAGTTAAGGGGATTAAAATTGGTGGCGCAATTGCTTGGTTTATCTGGCTCTGGTTGCACTTGTTTTACTTGCTGGGTGGTCGAAACAAGATTGGAACTATCGCCGATTGGACCTGGAATTATTTAACTTTTGATCGAGGTAACCGTCACATTATGGATTCTTACTAACTATGAGTTATATAAACGTGCGCGGTCATCAAGTGTGGAGCGTTATCCACGAAAATAATGGCGAACCAGTTCTCTTGATGCATGGCGGGTTAAGCAGCACCGAGGATTGGGATTTCACGGTCTTGCCTGCCATTGCGAGCGATTACCACGTTTATTCATATGATCGAAGTGCGCATGGGCGTACCAAAATTCGTGATGGGTATTTTCATTTTGATTTTCAAACTGATGAAGCGATTGCCTATATTGAAGATGTTATAAAGGGGCCAACTCATTTAATTGGGTGGAGTGATGGTGGAATTATCTCACTGCTGCTAGCGCTAAAGCGGCCAGATTTAGTGAAATCAATTATCGCAATCGGAACCAACTACAACCATGATTCGGGTTTATCTTTCAATTTATCTACCGTACAAGTTCCGGAGGAAGATAAAGCGCTCTTTGCTGAGCGAAGTGGTCAAGATCCGGAACTCTTAGTAGATATAGTTACAAAAGCATTTCAAGTTTGGGCTACTGAACCTAATATGACTTTAGAACAATTATCTAAAATTGAAGTTCCGGTATTGATACTAGCTGGCGATGACGAGCCCTTTGGAAGTGCACATACTTTTGAGATGTATGAAGCTTTTCCTAATGGAAGGTTAGCGGTGTTGCCAGGTGCTTCACACTATGTTGTTAAAGAACAAGCTGAATTAATGCAATCAGTAATTCGAGATTTTTATACTAAGCCCGAATTTCCGATTACAAAATATCCAAATCGACGTAAAGCAAAACAGCAAGAAATACTAGGAAATTCGTAACGCGCCGATTGCACCTTCAGGAACAAATGGATTATTTGGCGCAATTGGATTTAGCCTTAAATACTTCTCACCTTGTAAAGGACGTTGATCACTTTCGCCTTTATTCGGCCAAAATGAGAATGCCCGCTCAGCTTGTGCGGTAATTGTAAGCGATGGGTTTACGCCTAGGTTTGCAGTAACGCTAGCGCCATCAACCACATGTAAATTCGGATAATTCCAGACTCGGTGATACGGATCAATAACGCCGTTATTTTCGCTATCTCCAATAACGCAACCACCAACAAAATGCGCTGTAAATGGCGCGCCAATCAAATCACCTAGATGACCACCGGCAACGCCGCCGTTCTTTTCGGCAATTCTGCGCACAACTTCATTCGCTTCTGGAATATAGGTTGCGTTTGGGTGTTCCGCATCATTGGTTGAAGTTAAGCGCCACCCAAATAAGCCCCGCTTTTCGGTTACCGACACCGATGACTCTACATTTTGCATTACAAGTGCAATTACAGTGCGTTCACTCCATTTTCTAACATCAAGTATTTTAAAAAGTGTTGCTGGTTGCTTGATTACTTCGCGAAGCCAAGCTTTGCGACGACTCTTTGCAGTATTTCCATCAGTCATAACTGTTTGTAATAGCCCCATCAAGTTACTGCCTTTGCCGTATCGGACCGGCTCAACGTGGGTATGTTCATTTGGAAAAAAAGATGAAGTGATCGCAGATCCTTGCGAAAAATCACTTTTAAAATGCTTTGGCATCATTGCGCCAGTTAACGCTTCGCTATTAGTTCGGGAAAGTTTTCCTAAGAAATTAGAAATTTTTGGAAGCACCCCATCTCGCTTCATTTTATGCAATAACTTCTGGGTGTTATAGGTACCAGCCGCTACCACAACTTGGTTTGCGGTAAATGTGCGCATACCGCCAAGCCAAGCGCTGCTTTTCCGCGCTCTGATTTTCCAACTCCCGTTAGGCAAATTTTCAATTTTTACAACAGTATGTTCTGGATATACTTTTGTGCCAGCTTTTTCAGCCAGCCCTAAATAATTCTTAGGTAGCGTATTTTTCGCATTATGCCGACACCCGGTCATGCATGCGCCACATTGCATACAACCGTTGCGCTCTGGTCCAACGCCACCGAAGAATGGATCTTTAGCTAAGACGCCACTTCCTTCGCCAAAATAAACACCAAGCGGCGTCATTTTAAATGTCTTGCCGACCCCCATATCATTAGCGACTTCTTGCATCGCTTTATCAGATGGTGAAAAAAATGGATTTTCAGCAACTCCTAAGACACGTGATGCTTGGTCATACCAAGGCTTAAGTTCGGCTTTCCAATCCGTAATATTTTTCCATTGTTTATCTTCAAAATAAGTATCTGGTGGTACATATAAAGTATTTGCATAAACTAATGATCCGCCACCAACGCCAGCACCTGCTAACACTAAAACATCGGGAAGTGCATGAATTCTTTGAATTCCACGAAGCCCTAACCGCGGTGCAAATAAGAATTTTGAAATCCGCCAAGATGTTTTAGGAAAATCTTTATCGGTAAATCTTCGGCCAGCTTCAAGAACTGCTACCCGGTAACCTTTTTCAGTTAATCGGAGCGCAGCCACCGAGCCGCCAAAGCCAGAACCAATTACAACGACATCAAAATCTCGAGCGGACATGAACTAGACTTTAGTGCGTAATCACAGAAATTACACAGGTAACTACGGTTAGGTGGCCTAATGTTCAAGAAAAAATTAGGTGCTGATTGGGCATCGCTAGTAACTGGCCTTGGACTTGGTTTAACCGTCGCATTGCAAATTGAAACCACCACCCGCGAAGATTGGGCCTCAGTTTATGCAATTCTCACCTCTATCTCACGGTCGTTTGCGTTAATTGGAACTTACTTAGCGCTTGTTGGGTTGGTATTGGTAGCACGTGTGCCTTGGATTGAAAGTTCGGTTGGCCATGATCGATTAGTAACTTGGCACCGAAAGCTTGGTCCTTACTCATTATTTCTAATTGGCTTTCATGTTCTCTTTGTCGCAATTGGTTACGCCGGTTTAGAGCAGATTCCAACAATTATTGAAATTTGGCGGATGGTTACACGATTCCCATGGATGCTTCCAGCTTTTGTTGGGTTTATTTTCATGATGGCTGCGGGAATTACTTCCTATAAGAAAGCACGCGCCAGAATGTCTTATGAAACTTGGTGGACAGTACATCTATATACCTATCTTGCGATCGCACTTTCTTTCATGCATCAAGTACTTACTGGGCCGATGTTTATTGGCCACCCACTCAACAGATTTTTCTGGAATGTTTTATACCTAGCTGTTGCCGCAACACTTATAACTTGGCGGTTTGCAATTCCGGTTATTAGATCATTGCGACTCGGACTCAAAGTAGAGCAAGTTATTAAAGAAGGTCCAGGCGTTTTCTCCATCATTATGAAGGGTAGAAATGTTGATTCACTTGGCGCTCAAGGTGGTCAATTCTTTGGTTGGCGCTTCTTAACTAAGGGTCATTGGTTTATCTCGCATCCTTATTCATTATCAGCCGCACCTACTAAAAAATATTTGCGTGTTACGGTAAAAGACTTAGGTGACCATTCCGGCTCAGTAACATTCATTAAGCCCGAAACTAGAGTTTTTCTCGAAGGTCCATACGGTGCGTTCACCGCAGGCCGAGCTTCCAAAGGGCATGTAACTTTGATCGGCGGCGGCGTTGGAATCACGCCAATTCGAGCAATAATGGAGGAGTTCCCGCCAAACGTTGAAGTAGATGTGATTTTTAGAGCATCGAAGAAAGAAGATTTAGTATTGAAAGAAGAATTAGATTATTTAGCAGAAGAACGAGGTGCTCGAGTTCATTATTTAATTGGCCCCCGCTCAGAACATCCTATGGATGCTAAATACATTATGCGAATTGTGCCAACTTTTAGAGATTCTGATGTTTATATCTGCGGACCAACGCCACTTGTGGATGCAGTTCGCGAAGCTGCTCGCAATGTAGGAATTCCAAAGAACCGTTTTCATGACGAAGCTTTTGCATTTCATGGTGAGTAGGAGATAGAAAATGAAACGCGCAGTGCTAATTGCAACCGGAACTATCGGGAGCCTTGGTGCAATTCTTGCGGTAACGCCACCACAATTTGGCCAAAATGCTTCAGTAGACCTTGGGGGTGGCACAACAACTCCAACAAATTCTGCGCCAACCACTGCAACTAGTAATTCCCCTACCGCTAAACAAAGTCCCGCTGCTGCTAAATCGGCTAAACCAAACAGCAACTCACCAACAAAATCTGCGGCGACCACCCCAACTCCAACAAAGAGTCAGGCAACTGCCCAATCTGAAACACCGACTCCAACGCCGACTCCAACTCCAACTCCAACACCAACACCAACTCCAACACCGACTCCGAGTAAAACTCAGGCACCTGTAAGCAGTGGGATCTCGGGTTCTTATACCGGAAACACTTATTCAGCATCTCGCTATGGAAGTACTTATATAAAGGTAACTTTAAAAAATGGTGAAATTACAGATATCAGCGGATATCAAAGCCCCAGCAGTTGGAGCGGATATGTAATTCCAACTTTAGATCAATGGATTCCCGCTAAAAAAATAACGATTGAACAAATTATCTCTACCAATGCGCAAAATTTACCGTGCGCTATTCAAAATTCCTGCCGCTCACGTGCCTCATACACTGCAACTGCTTATTGGCAATCGCTCCAATCCGCGCTGAAAAAAGCTGGTTATTAAGAACTGCTGTGCGCATCTACCGTGAGATTGCAGTTTGGGGAACAGTTTTACTTTTCGACGTTGAGTCCGATAATTTAAGCAATTTTGATCTTGAAAGTGCGCTTGCGGAAGTTAGTGTATATGTTCATCATGTTGATGAAGTATTTTCAACTTACAAAAATGAATCTGTAATTTCAAAGTTACGTCGCGATGAAGTTCAAATTGCAGAAACACCAGAAGAAGTTATTGAAGTTTGGAATCTCTGTGCTGAACTGAAACGTATAACCAACGGTGCATTTGATCCTTGGTTGGTTCCGGGCGGGTTTGATCCTTCTGGATTAGTAAAAGGATGGGCGGCAGATAAATGTGCTGAAATATTATTAAGCCATAGCGTGAAGCATATTTTAATAAATGCTGCTGGAGATTTAACGCTGCGAGGCGGTCGATTAGAAAATGGCGAAATCAAACCATGGGTGATTGGTATATCTGATCCGGAAAATCAAGAGAATATTGTAAAAACTTTTGAAATTTTAGATGGCGCAATTGCAACTAGCGGGGATTACGAACGCGGCGATCACATTAAAGATCCACAAAATGGCATGGTCGCAGTTGGTGCTAAATCAGCAACTGTGATTGGTCCAAATGGCGCTTATGCAGATGCGTTAGCAACTGCGTTAATGGTTGCGGGGGGTGATGGCGCGAGTTGGTTTACGCAACCAGAGTTAGAAGGTTTTAAGCCTTGGGTAATTAATCGCCATGATTCCACTTCGTGGAGTTTGACTTAACCAGAAAAATGGAGCCCCCCGTCAGGATTGAACTGACGACCTGCCGCTTACAAGGCGGCTGCTCTACCACTGAGCTAGAGAGGCAAGATTTACGAGGCGTAATTATGGCATTAGAAAGTGGTGTTCGGACGCCACTTTCCATAGACCTCGCGTAGTTGATCCACGATTTCCCCAACGGTGGCATAGGCCTTTACTGCAGCAATACATGGGCCGACCACATTTTCGCCGGATTTAGCAGCAGCACCAACGCTTGCCAACGCAATTTTCACAGCTTCGTTATCTCGATTTGCTTTCAATTTCTTTAGTGAAGCAACTTGATCAATCTCGCTTTGCGGATCGATTGCGAAAGGTTTGAAAGGTGGCGATTCGGCTTGGAAAATATTCACACCAACCACTTTTCGCTTTCCGCTTTCGACATCCATCGAAAATTGGTAAGCCTTTTCAGAAAGTTCTTTAGAGAACCAACCGTTATTTATACATTCAAGCGCACCACCACGCTTTTCAATATCTTCTAGAAGTTGCCACATTTTTTCAGCAAGCTCATCTGTCATTTTTTCAAGTTCATAACTACCAGCTAATAAGTCAACGCCATCCAAAACACCTGATTCAAATGCCACAACTTGTTGGGTACGTAGCGCAAGCATTGCTGCTTCTTCGGTTGGTACACCAAGTGCTTCATCAAATGCAGAAACGTGCATAGTTTGAATTCCGCCAAGAGCAGCCGCCAACATTTCTACCGTTGTTCTAACTACGTTATTCATTGGCTGGTGCGCAGTTAGCGATGAGCCGGCAGTAAATGCAAAAATTCTTAATTGCTCAGATCGTGGATCCTTTGCATGATATTTTTCGCGCGCAATTCGAGCCCAAGTTCTACGCGCTGCTCGAAATTTTGCAATCTCCGGCAAGAACTCTATGTTGGAAGATAAAAATGTAAATAGCGTTGGCGCTACTTGATCGATAGTTACGCCTCGCTCTAACGCTTTATCTAAATACTCGCGCGCATTTGCAAAAGTAAATGCCACTTCTTGAATTGCATCTGAACCAGATTCTCTAATGTGGTAGCCGCTCATCGCTAACGGAACCCATTTCGGAATATCACGGGCTATGTACTCAATAACATCAACTGAGAGTTTTAAGCCAGCTTCGGCTGGGAAAATTTGAGTTCCGCGCGCGATATATTCTTTTAATACGTCATTTTGAATAAACATTCCGAATTGATTTGGATCAACCCCGCGTTGTTCGGCGAGGGCAATAAACATGGCAGCCCAGATATACCCAATTGAATTTGCGGTAGTTCTTACTTGGCTGATCTTCTCAAGTGGAATCTCATCCATCAAAATTTCAATATCTGCCAAACTATCAATTGCGACGCCAACTCTGCCAACTTCACCTTGAGCAAGTGGATGATCTGAATCGAGTCCAAGTTGTGTCGGTAAATCTAACGCAACGCTAAAACCGGTTAAGCCTTGAGCTAATAACATTTTAAAACGCTCGTTTGTTTCGCGCGGAGTGCCAAAACCACCGTATTGACCCATAGTCCAAACGCCAGCATCGGGCTTGATGCCGCGGGTGTATGGATATTCGCCTGGTTTTTCGATTGCGCTCATTGTTTGTTTCGATCTTCTAGTTGTTTTTTCAAAATTTTCTTGGCAATTTTCCCAGTTGAATTCAACGGAAATTCTGTAACAATCAAAACTTCTTTTGGCTTCTTGTATGTTGCCATTCTAGATTTGCAATGCTCTAGAACTTTATTGACAAGCTCATCACCTTTTGCAGTTGCGTTTGGTGCAAGAGTTACCATCGCAACTACGCGTTGACCCCATTCAGCATCAAAGACACCCATCACCGCTACTTCAGAAATATCAGTTACCTCTGCAATCACATCTTCAATTTCTCGTGGATATATGTTGTAACCACCACTAATAATCATGTCACCCTTGCGATCAACCAGGAATAGCCGATTTTCTAAATCTAATCGACCAAGATCTCCAGTATGTAACCAACCATCACGAACAGCTTTTGTAACAGTTGGATCGCTGCCAGCTGCACCGTAATAACCGCGCATCACATGATCGCCGCGCGTGATTACTTCGCCGATTTCACCTTGTGGAACATCTTGACCAGCTTCGTCAACGATTCGAATTTCAACTGTAGTACAAGGGTTTCCAGCGCTAGTAAGAATTTCAGGATCTTTAAAAAGACCCAGCTCGTGATCCGCAGCGCTCAAAACAGTAACTGGTGGTATCGCTTCGACTAATCCGTAGTACTGCACCATGTTCTTTGTAATCCGGTCGTAACACTGGCGAATTTGTTCTGGTGGCATTGGGGCACCGGCGTAACCAAGCATTTTTAAATTCGACATTTTTTCGCGGGTCATATCTTCCATAGCGAGTAGGCGCGCCACCATTGTCGGAACTAGCGCGGTTGCGTTAGCGCCTCGATGTTGAATTGCCTCAACCAGCGCTTCGGGTTCATACTTTGCTTGCACTATTTGTTTAGCGCCAAATGCAAAATATGGCAACACAAAAAGCCCGCTGGTATGTGTTACTGGACCCGCATGGACCCAACAATCGTTCTCATTAAGAGTTCTACCGAAAATATCCGTAACTATGTTTCCTAAACTAGCCAACCGATTTCTATGAGTTCGAATCGCACCTTTAGGATTTCCAGTAGTTCCACTTGAATAATTTAATGAAACTAAACTATCTGGATTAACTGCAAGTAAAAGCGGTTCGGTGGATTGTTTGGCTAAGAAATTTTCATAATTAATCGTGTCAGCATGATCACCTTTGATTAAAATAATATGATCCACAATCTCTCGAACTGGACCAGCTTCATCCCAAAACTTTGCATCCATTATTAATACTTTTGCGCCGCAATCTTTCGTAATGCGAACCCAATCAGTTGGGTGTAGCCGATAATTTAGTGCGACCCGACAAAGCCCAGCGCTAGATATTCCTAAATCGGATTCAATATAGGTATTTTGATTCGATTGTAAATCTAAAACTCGATCGCCCTCTGCGAGCCCTAGTTCTTTCAGCGCTCTTGCTAGTTGAAAAATTCGAGAACCAATTTCACCAAAAGTTATCGAACCTTCGGGACCTTCGACTGCGATTCGGTCGCGATAACGCCGCATGGAACGGGCAACAATTGTTCCGACATCCATTGGGCTCTCCTAGTTCAATCTCTTAATTATTCGCTGCGACATAAGCGCTATCCAACACCCAAGCCCCATCCGAGAGAACAGTTACAGGGTTTATGTCTAACTCAAAGCCATCATCCCAACCAGAGGTTGCATCTGTGATTCTTAGCACGAGCTCAATAAATGCGGCACGATCCGCAGCTTTTGCGCCGCGAACTCCAGCGAATAATTTTGCCAAGCAGGTTTCGTCAATCATGGCATTTACATCATCACTACTTACAGGTAAAAGTCGAAGTGAGGTGTCATTGATAACTTCTGTTAAAACTCCGCCCACGCCAATTGTTAAAACACGTCCGAGTGGTGATGGCGTGATGCCAACTAAAACTTCCACACCCTTAGGTACAAAACGCTCAACGAGAACTGATGCCTGGCCGCCTTTCGCAATTGAAATTAAACGATCAAAAACTTCTGGGGCTTGCTCAGTAGAAATATCTAGCACAACTCCGCCAGCATCACTCTTATGCAATAAGCCTGGAATAACAGCTTTCAAGACGGCTCGGCCACCAACTTTTATAACCGCTGCACTAACCTCACTCTTCTTGGAAACAACTAGCGATTCCGGAACTGGCACACCAACGCTTTGCCATAAATTCTTTAGCTCTACCTCACTTGCTCCAGCATTTGGAGTTGCAGTTGTTAGCACTAGCGGCTTGCGTGAATATTTTGGAATTGGCATAGAAACAATTCGTAATAATTCAAGTGCCCGAGCAGCACGCTCTGGGGTTGGATATACTGGAATATTAAATTGGGCTAATTTTTTTGCAGCTAACGGAGCTAGCGATTGCGCACCAGTTCGAGCAACCACAATTGGAAGCGATCTAGTTTTCCCGGCTGCACCTAGCGCATTAGCAATTCTTTCAACATCATCACCAACTAGGACACAGAACGCCGCGATAATTGCATCAACGTTAATATCATTTACTAATATCGACATACATTTTTCAAATAGTTCTGGTGACGAAATCACAGCAGCAGTTACATCAACTGGGTTAGTAGAGTTTCCGTAACTTGGGATAAATTCATCTAGCGCTGCAATGGTTTTGGGTTCTAACTCGGCTAGCTCTAGTCCGCATGCTTCTAGCGCATCAGTTCCAAGAATTCCGCTTCCGCCCGAAGTAGTAATAATTGCTACTCGCTTGCCGGTTAACTTTGTACCAGTCGTAAAAACTGCGCCAGCATCGAGCAGTTCTTCAACATTGTTCACTCGCACCGCTCCGCTAGCTTTAATCGCGGCATCAACTACTCGATCACCAGTTGCTAGCGCGCCTGTATGTGATGCTGCTGCTTCGGCACCAGCTTGAGAGCGGCCAGCTTTCAAAATTGCAGTTGGTTTTTTAGCAGCTATCTCGCGTAATTGTGCAATCTCAGTTAAACCTTCGGTATAAATTAAAATTCCAGTAACTTCTTTATCTTCAGAGAGCGCCGTTGCGATATCCATTGCACTTACTTCAGCTTCGTTTCCAGTTGTCACCACAACACCAATTGGTAAATCTCGATCTAAACCAAGTGAATAAGTACCATAACCGAGCGCACCGGATTGGCTCACTAACGCAAGTGATCCTGCCGAAAGTGCAGTGCTATCTGATGAAAAAACTGGTGAAAAAGTTGCGGTTAATTTTGCAGCGCCGCCGACTGAGCCTATGCAATTGGGACCAACTAATCTCATCCCAGAATTCTTAGCAATAGCAACTAACTTTTCTTGTGCAAGCGCACCAGCTTCATCCGCTTCGGCGAATCCAGATGCCATGACGGTTACAACTGGGACACCAGCGCTTGCGCAATCTGATACCGCTGCTTCAACCGAGTTTAATGGCACCATAATTAGCGCTAAATCAATTGGCTTCTTAATTTCAGAGATCGAAGTAAAAGCAGTAATTCCTAAAATAGTGCCACCTTTTGGATTTACTGGAAAAATTTGACCTTGGTAACCATGTCTTAATAAATATTCAATTGGTAGCCGACCCATTGCGCCGACGCGTTCAGTAGCGCCAATGATTGCAACAGATTTAGCGGACCAAAGATTTGCAAGTTTGTTCATTAAAGAACGGCAAACCCTTCAATTTCTACCAAAGCTTCGATATCCCAAAGCCGAGTTACTCCTACTAAAGTCATCGCCGGATAATCTTTACCAACTAATCGCTGCCAAACTTTCCCAATTTCCCGCGCATTTGCACGGTAGTTCTCGGGATCCACTGAGAAAATTGAAAGTTTCGTTAAGTTAGAAGGATTTCCGCCAGCCTCAGATAGCGCAGTTAATAGATTAGAAAGTGCTTTTTCGAACTGTTCCACAATGCCGTTTCCGACGATTACACCTTCTTTGTTTAACGCAGTCTGGCCAGCAAGGAAAATTAATTTCCCACCCTCGGTAGCAACCGCATGTGAGAACCCAATCGGAGCAGCTAATGACTCTGGGTTTATTCGCTTTAATGTGCTCATTTTTTCTCCCCAATTGTGGTGGCATCTAACCAACGCGCTTGGCCAGTTTCACCGTTACTTATAAAGTCAATTGCAGCGCTGGCAACTTCATCGGAAGTTAACAATCGGCCACCTGGTTGTTTCAAAGCAAGTGCGGCACGTAACTCATCTCGGGTTTTACCAGTCCTTGCTGCTGTTACATCTAAACCTTTATCTAACATTGGCGTATCAACATAACCAGGGCATAAGGCATTCACAGTAATTCCGTACTTATTTAATTCGACAGCGCTAGCGCGGACTACGCCCACTACTGCATGTTTTGAAGCGGCATATGCAGTGACAAATGCTTCACCCATTAAACCTGCAATGCTTGCAATCACAATTACTCGACCAGAGTTCTGAGTTTTCATAATTGGAGTTACTGCTCGAATAAATCTAAATGGCGCGGTGGTATTTATTGCCAGCGTCTTCTCCCAAATTGCATCGGTAGTGTCTTCAATTTTTTGTACATCAGCTTCGCCCGCATTAAGAATTATCACATCAATACCGCCCCAAGCGGCAACTACTTTAGAAATAATCTCATTTGGAATATTTACCGAAGTTGCATCCGCTGCAATTACTATAGTTTCCCCAAGTGCACCTATAACAACTTCATTCAATTCAGATTCTGTCCGAGCAGTAACCGCAATTTTATGTTTAAGTGGATCGTTTTTTAACTGCGAAACGATAGCTTTACCGATGCCGCGTCCCGCACCAGTTACCAATATCCGGAGTTGTCGATCCATTTAAGAATTCCCCCTCCGTAAGCGCACGATGTGCGTAATATCGTTTCATAAAACACCATGTTAATGGCGAGTAATGCTGCGGATGGTCAATAATACGCTACATGCAAGAGCGTAAAGCCATCATCGCTGCGGCGGTAAGAACCCCATTTGGCGCTTATTTTGGCGCTCTTTCCAAAGTTCGACCTGATGATTTATTGGCTTTCACAATTTCTGAATTAGTTAAGAAAGTTCCAAATTTAAATCTGGAATTAATTGACGATGTAATTATGGGCGACTCAAATGGTGCTGGTGAAGATAATCGAAATGTTGCGCGAATGGGTGCGCTACTCGCTGGACTTCCCGAAACCATTCCTGGCCTAACTTTAAATCGATTATGCGGATCAGGTGGCGAAGCCGTGATTCAAGCATCTCGTGCAATTCGACTTGGCGATTACAACTATGTGATTGCCGGTGGCGTCGAATCAATGTCCCGGGCACCTTGGATAGTAGAGCGTGACTCCAAGAAGAAACCAGAACAAACCACCGATTTAGTGCTTAACCAATCAACTGTTGGTTGGCGGATGACTAATCCCAAATTTCCAGCAGAGTGGATACAAAGTCTTGGCCGTTGCGCTGAAGAAGTAAGTCAAAGGTTTGGAATTACCCGAAAACAAGTAGATGAATGGTCACTCCGCTCCCATCAACGCGCTGCCGTTGCTTGGGATAAGAAAATCCATGATGGTTTTGTTGTTCCATTTAACGGGCTAACATCTGATGAATCTATTCGTCGCGATACTTCACTAGAAAAACTTGGCGAATTACCTGCAGCTTTCTCCGATACTGGTACTGGAACTGCTGGAAACTCTTCTCCAATAAATGATGGTGCGGTTGCCATGCTGATTACAAATGAAATTAATTGCGCTGAGTTAGGTTTGCCTGGAATTGGAAGAATTCTTGCTACCCAAGTAACTGCTACAAAGCCAAATGAGTTTTCCCGCGCACCAGTTTCAGCAATTCATAAAGTTTTAAAGAAAGTCGATAGAAAAGTGAGTGATATCAAAGTTTGGGAAATTAACGAAGCCTTTGCTTCTATGGTTTTAACGGTTCTCCATGAGATTCCAGAAATCAATCCAGAGCGCGTAAATATCAACGGTGGCGCGATTGCGATTGGTCATCCAGTCGGAGGTTCGGCAGCTCGGGTAATCGTTGATTGTGCCCGTGAGTTGAAGCGTCAAGGTGGCGGCATTGGAATTGCGGCCGCTTGTATCGGAGTAGGGCTAGGCATCGCTGTTGTTATTGAAGTTGCCGAGTAAAGTATCGCCATGATTAAACCGAGCGAATTCACTGATATTACTTACGAAGTATCAGAATTAATCGCAACCATCACCATCAATCGTCCGGATCGCTATAACGCACTCCGCGGTCGAACTGTTGATGAGTTACTTGCTGCATTTAAACATGCGTGGGTCGATAAAAAAGTTGGCGCAATAATTCTTACTGGAGCTGGCGAAAAAGCATTCTGCACCGGTGGCGATCAAAAAGAGCGCGCAACTACCGGTGGATATGGTGATACCGAAACTGGAATGTTTGAAATTGAGTCACTACATAAGTTAATTCGTGCAGTGCCGAAACCCGTTATTGCAGCTGTAAATGGTTTTGCAATTGGTGGTGGCCATGTACTTCATGTGCTCTGCGATTTATCAATTGCCTCCGAAACCGCAAAGTTTGGCCAAGTTGGTCCTCGAGTTGGATCTTTCGATGCCGGGTTTGGCACTGCTTATTTAGCCCGCGTTGTTGGCGAAAAACGTGCGCGTGAAATTTGGTTCCTATGTGAACAATATGATGCCGCGACTGCTGAGCGTTGGGGTTTAGTTAATAAAGTTGTTGCGCCTAATCAATTAATTTCAAGTGCACGCGAGTGGGCGAAAAAAGTTGCATCGCTCTCACCTACTGCGCTTAAAACTTTGAAGCACTCATTTAATGCTGATTCCGACCATATTGGCGGTATTCAATCGCTCGCTTTTGATGTCCTTGATTTATATACCGAAACCGATGAATCTAAAGAAGGTGGCAAAGCTTTTACCGAAAAGCGTTCACCTGATTTCAATCAGTTTCGTTAAATTCTTGCCATTCTCGCTTCAAAATTGCAAAAACAAAAGAACTCGTCCACTCACCTTTAAACATTTCATCTTCAATATGTGTCGCCTCTAATCTCATCCCTAAATTTTCAGATACTTTTCGCGATGGCAGATTTCTCGTATCTATACAAGTTGCAAGGCGATTGAAATCTTTTACAGTAAATGCCCAATTTATTAGCGCTTTACAAGCTTCATGTACATATCCAATTCCGCTGAATTTTGGATTAATTACATAACCAAATTCTCCATATTTGTTTACAGAATTTTTTATACTTAAATTTAATTGTCCAATTACTTTTTTAGTTTCTTTCGAAACAATTGCAAGAACTATCCAATCTCCTTCATTTACAACATCATTTTGAGAAATTGCCTTTAGTAACGCTTCATGAACCTGCTCCGGAGTGCGCTCAGGCCAAGGAATATAACGAACTACCTCTGGAATTGATTGGTACTCCAACAAATCTTCTTCATCGCTTAATTCAAGTGGACGCAAAAACAATCGTTTAGTTTCAATCATATTTTCAACTTAAAGGAAGGTTTAGTAAGTGGTCTTTTTTGACTCTTGTTCAAGGGCGTGATTAGTGATTGTGGTTCGAATATCCCAAA
>Ga0209190_1001664_pt1 | contig 15415 bp, 37 predicted proteins | sample M_140205_XF_Meta_FD_187315 | JGI IMG/M metagenome (GOLD analysis project Ga0209190, IMG submission 187315) | Freshwater microbial communities from Lake Montjoie, Canada to study carbon cycling - M_140205_XF_MetaG (SPAdes) (version 2) | ecosystem: Environmental > Aquatic > Freshwater > Lake... | reverse complement strand
GGATAATCAAAAAGCGTTTGATATTGGTTTGTTGTTTAAGATTAAATTAATTGATGCTTTATTTTTACATTATAGTAAAATTAAGTTAGTAAATATTTGTAATGATAATCACGCAGGTAGTTTTGGATATATTGTTAATTCAGCATTTAAAACTTATATTGAATTAAAATATCCGAATAACATTGAAGTAATTAATCAACGCAAGTTTATAGACCATTACATCATAGATAATCGTTGTTTTATACTTACACACGGAAAAGATGAAAAGAGTTTAAAATTTGGCTTTAAACCGAATTTAGATGCAGTTCAGATTGAAAAGATTAAAAACTATATCGATGAATATAAACTGCATCAGTATCAAATAGAATTCAGCAAAGGTGATAGTCATCAATTATTATTTGACCATACAAGTAGCACAGCTTTTGAATATCAGAATTTCGGAGCATTTTCACCGCCATCGGATTGGGTAAAAACAAATTTTAAAAACACATTAAGTTCATTTACAACTTTTAATTATTACGAAAAACAAAAAACTATTAATCACTTTATTTTTTAAATTATGAATGAAATTCCAGAACCAGTAAAAAACATTTTAGATGAAGCAGCGACACAATATGCTTCAAGTCCATCAACAACAAACGCAGGTTTCTTTTTGCGTTTAGTATGTAAATTTATTAAGCCAACAACTATTATTAAAATGTTTGCTCATAAATTAAGTTAATTAAAATATGTTTTATTTTTAAACCACTTCTAACGAGGTGGTTTTTTTGTCCCTTATATTCTGATTATTTGGGACAAATATTATCTATAAATTGGCACTATTTGTAATATGTGCCGATAATTGTTATTTAGAATGATTATAAATTACATAATTTTATGCAAATAAATTAAATAATATTTGTGCATTAAATTAATTGCTTTATATTTGCCTCATCAAACTTTAAAAATAAAAACAATGAAACACTTTTTACAACATCGCAAATCGCAATTAACATTTGCATTTTTAGTATTAATCTATTTTATAACACAAATCGCAAGAGTATGAAACAACCAGTAGGCAGACCTAAAAAATGGAAGCAAGAAACAGAGTTAAAACGATTTCATCAATATTTACCTTTAGCAGCGTTTCCCAAGATAAAAAAAGCAATAGATATAATCTGTAAACCTTATAAAAATGTATAACGATCCTACAGAAAATTACGAAACAGAGTTGAGCATTGAAGATAATTTTTGGCATAATCAAGACCATCAAACAGAATCTTCTAAAGAATATGTAAAAGAACTCGAAGAAAAAATTAGAGAAGCTAAAAACGATTTAAAATTGATTTACGATTTAGCAAAGCAAACTAATTTAAGTTACATAGAAAACAAAGTAAATTCAATAATTAATAAACTTAAAAGATAATGGAAGATTGGATAAAAGAATGTGAGCAGTTCCAAAATTGGTTTGCTGCTCTTGGTGGTAACATCGCAGATAACGAGCAAATGATGGAAGCATTTAATAAGATTGAAGCTAAAGGGCAAAGTGATAAACGTTTATTATCAATTTTAGAACAGGACAAAATTAACCAAATAGAAGTATTAGAATTTGAAACATTATGAAATATACTAAAGAACAAGCCGAAAGATTAAAAAATAAAGCAATGGATGGTTTTACAAGATATAATAGACCATTACCACAAATTACTATTAAAGATGGATTTTATATAATCGAAAGCAAAATAAATTATAATTAATTTGCATTTAATTAAAAAAGTATTATATTTGCATAACAATATCGGTCAGGATATTTAACAAAAAACAAAATTAGTCCTGACTATGCCAATACTGACCTATTGGATTTTAGTCAGGATATTTTTTTAAAACAATATTATGGAAACATTATTAAAAATTATTGAAGAAAAATTGTTATTGATTGAGCAGTTACAAGCTAAATTAATGGAAGCACAAAAAGAAATTGAATATCAACAAGAAAGTAAATTTACTTGGTACAAAAAATTCACTGAATTAGAATCAACTTTAAAAAATAATTAAGATGCCACATTTAACTTTTTTAGAATTTTGCAAAGCAGTAAGAGGATATGACTTTTACTCTAAAAGAACAGGTTACCAAGTTTATAGATATCAAATGTACTGGAAGAATTTAAGTCCGGTTGATTGTTTTGATATTTATGATAGTAAAATAATTATAAATGAAATTAGCTATGAATAATATTGAAATTGCAAATTGTACTTATTCTGGAGTAATGGCAGAAAAATTAATTTTTGACTCTATGTTTATAAGATTTGAATATGGTAATAAATATTTAGATTATATTAATAAAATAAATAAAGAAAATGATTTTACTATGCTTCCAATGACTTATTTTGAAAAAGAAATTTTAAAACAGCTTTGTGAGTTAGATTTTTTAAAAATTAATAAAATAACAAAAAATATACATTTAAATTTAATTAATAATAAATTAACAATTACATATAATGAGTAAAGATTTATTTATGATGTTACGTGAACAGGAAGTTCAGACATCAAACTTTCTACCAAATAAGAAAGAGATCCAATTTAGCAGTAAGAAGTTTATTGCTGAAATATTAGAAGCAGGTGAAGTTGACAAATTTGAATTACTTGCACAAGCTAAAAGAATTGGTGAAGCATTGGATGTTATTAATGCAGAACTGCTAAAAGTAATACCACAAGAAAACTTTGAAGCATTTGGTTTAAAAGGTATATTCCGTAGTGGTGGTGAAACTATTAATTATTCAGAAGATGCGATTTACGCAACGATAAAAAAAGATTTAGATGATAGGGCAGAATTATTAAAATTGGCTCTTAAACAAGACATAATTGATGCGTATGGTAATGATGTGCCTAAAGTTTCAACTACACCAAGAAAATCAAGTTTGGCTATATCATTTTAATTACTTATATTTACAAATCTTAAACAATTAAATATCTTATCTTATGAAACAAATTGCAACAGCTTTATTAAAAGCACAATCGGAAATGAGCAATCCTAAAAAAGGTGCTACAAATCCATTTTTTAAATCTAAATATGCGGACTTAAACGCAATTAGAGAAGCAGTAATTCCAATATTAAATTCAAATGGAATTAGCGTACTTCAACCAATAGTTCACGTTGATAACAAAAACTTTGTTAAAACGATTTTACTACACGAATCAGGCGAATGTTTAGAATCACTTACCGAAATTATTTATAATAAAGTAAACGATGCACAAGCACAAGGAAGTGGTATTAGTTATGCTCGTAGATATTCTCTACAATCATTTGTTTGCGTTGGAAGTTCAGATGATGATGGAAATGCTGCATCACAAGTTTCAAAACCTGAAGCTACAAAAGAGGTTATGAAAAAAGCTAAAGAAGCAAATGCAAATATAAATCAAATTAGAACTAAATATTTAGTTTCAAAAGAAATGGAAGATTACTTTAATTCTTTATAAATTTTTATGATAGGAATATATAAAATAACATCGCCAATAAATAAAATTTATATTGGTCAAAGCGTAAACATTAATAAAAGATTTAATTCTTATTATAAATTACAAAACGTTATTAGTCAAAGAAAACTTTACAACTCTTTTTTAAAATATGGTATTGAAAATCATAAATTTGAAATTTTAGAGGAGTGCGATGTTATTTTATTAAATGAACGTGAAAGATTTTACCAAGATTTATTTAATGTTATTTCTGATGGTTTAAATTGTAGATTAACAGAAACTAATGATAAAAGTGGTAAATTAAGTAAAGAAACAATTGATTTATTAGTTAAAATAAATACAGGTAAAAAAGCAAGTTTAGAAACAAAATTAAAAGTAAGTTTAAATCATTCAAGACATAATTTAGGAAAAAAACACAAACCAGAATCAATTAAAAAAATGAGTTTAAATAGAAAAAACAAACTTATTTTAGGAGATAATGGAAGAGCCAAAAAAGTTATTTGTACAGAAACAAATATTATTTATAGTTGTTGCAAAGAAGCATCTATTTTATTAGGTTATAAATATTCTACTTTAAGGTGTATGTTAAATGGTTCAGATAAAAATAAAACATCTTTAAAATATATTTAACAGGGGAGCCGAAAACTGAATAGAGTAGGCAATTTAATAAATATCTTATATTATGGGAGTTAAAACAAGTTATTACGGAAGCATTGATTTTAGCAAATTGTTAGAACAAGCAAAAGCAGGAAATAAAGCATTTACTAAAAATGAAAATGGTAAAATCTATTTGAATGTTAGATTATGGATAAACGATGAATTGGATAAATACGGAAACGTAGCATCGTTTCAATCTAATTTTAAAGGATCAACAAAGGAAGATAAATTTTACTTCGGGAACTTAAAAGAAAGTTTACCAGTAGAAGATGCAGTTGTATCTGAAGATATAGTTGATGCTTCAGATTTACCTTTTTAATTAATTTATTATGAGAAAATATAGATTAGAATATAATGAAAAAACTGGATATTTTCATTTAGATAATTATACACACGATGAAAATACAAATAATTGGAATACAATTTTTGAATGTGTTTCAGATAAGGAAGTAGATTTATTTTTTGATTTTATAGAATATGGATTTCCATATAAATTAAAAAAACATAAATTAAGTTATGTTAAAAGTAAATCATATACTTTTATTAAAATTTTAAGATTACATTTAATAGAAAGTATTTAATTAATATAATCCGCACTTAATTAAATTTAGGTGCGGTTTTATTTTTTTATATTAAATATTTTATTATATTTGCAAACGTAGAGTCGAAGCTACTAATAAAAAATATTACCAATGCCTTATTACTTGCGACTTCGACCGCTTGTAGTAGGGCATTAACTTTTAAATAATATGGCAGAAAACAAAAAATCATTTGTACTTTATACCGATACATTTGGTTTAATTAAACAACTTCCTGATGATGTTGCAGGTAGATTATTAAAGCATATTTATTCATATGTAAATGATGAAAATCCTATTACTGATGAATTACTATTAAATATTGCTTTTGAACCAATTAAAGCACAATTAAAACGTGATTTAGTTAAATGGGAAACTCAATTAAAACAAAGAAGTGAAGCAGGAAAAAAATCTGCAGAACAACGAGCTTTAACGAAATCCAACGAGCGTTCAATTTCGTTCAACGAAATCCAACGAAATTCAACTGATAATGTAAATGTAAGTGTAAGTGTAAATGATAATGTAATAACTACAGAAATAATTAACTTTGATGATGCTGTTAATATTTGTTTATTTTCAGAACAATGGAAAGAAGATATTGAAAGGTTATATAAAATAGATAGAAATAAAATACATTTTGCATTACAAGAGTTTAAATTGCATTGTGGAACTACTGGAGATAATAAACCAAGAAGTTTAAATCAATTTAAAAAGCATTTTACAAATTGGGTGCGAGTAAAAAAACAATATCAAATAAAAACTGAAATAAAAGACAAATTATGAAAATTAAAGAAGCTATTAACCGATTAAGTTATACAATAAGCAAACAGAATAAACCTAACACAACTGATGCTGATGCTTTAAATTCAATAATTGAGTTTATAAACTTATCAAACAAAGAAGTTGTAAAAGAAAATGAGTTACTTGCTAAAATGTACTGCTTTGTTTTAACTGACTTTTTATTCTATTACAAGAATGTAAACTTTGCAAGTAAGCAAATAAATAAGGACATACTTTCAAAACCTTTAGAATACCATTTAGAGTGCTTAAAAATTAATTTAGATACAAATGAACTAACAAGTTTTTTAGAGTCAGAAAATTGTCTTAATATTGATGCGTTTAAAGAATCTAACGAAACTTGGGAAATTGAAAATGTAAAAGCAAACTTTGAATTTAATTTTAACTTGGCAGTAAACACTTATAAAAATGTTTGAAAAAATTATAATATCTGAAAAATCTGAATTAATTTCAAATGAAGTTGATTTTAGTAAAATGTTTAAAGAAGCATTAATAGATGCTTCTGAAGAAATTAAACCACAACCGATTGCTTTATCAATAGGAACAACAGAATACAAAGGAACTAATTATCCTACACCATTTGGTAGTTATGGTGATTTCAGTTGTATTGTAGGAGCTTCTAAATCAAAGAAAACATTTTTTAAATCAATGATTGAAGCAAGTTATTTAGGTGGAAATTCAAATAGTTATACACCAAGCATTAAAGGACACGATACAAAAGATAAATTTATAATTTCATTTGATACAGAGCAATCATCTTTTCACACACAAAGAGTTCAACGCAGAGTATTAGAAATGTACGGAAGTAAATCGGATCAATACAAAACATTTTCACTTAGACAATATTCACCTAAAGAACGATTTGATTTTATTGATTGGGTAGTTTTTGAAAGTGAATTTAAAAATAATATTGGTTTAATGTCTATTGATGGTTATGTAGATTTAGTTACTGACTTTAATAGTTTGGAACAAGCTACAGGATTAACTGAAAAACTACTACAATGGACTGCAAAAGGAATGATGCACTGCACAGGAATATTACACAAAAATTTCGGAACTGCTAAACCTGTTGGTCACGTTGGAAGTAGTGTGTTAAAAAAAGCAGAAACAGTTGTATTTATTTCAACTGATAACGACATAACACTTGCTAAATGCGAATATAGTCGTAATATTGCATTTAATGATATTACTTTTAAAATTGGTAATGATTGGTTACCAAGAGAAGATTTACCACAAATTGAATCAGATAATTGGTTATGAAAACAGTAAATAGTATTTCAGGTGGTAAAACATCATCATATATTGCAAAACATTATCCAGCAGATATAAATATATTTTCTTTAGTTAGAATTGAAGATACTGATAACTTATGGATGAAAGGTAAAGATGAAAAAACAAGACAATTAATTTCTGATAAATTAGGAATTGAATTTATAGTTACAGCTGAAATGGATGAAATAATTTATACTATTTTAGATTTAGAGCAATTTATAGGAAGTGAGATAACTTGGATAACTGGTAAAACATTTGAAGAAATAATTAAACAAAATTATAATTATTTGCCAAATAAAATGACTCGGTATTGTACTGTTGAAATGAAACTTAAACCTATTTTTAATTGGTTAAAAGAAAATACAAAGTTACCTGTTGAAATGAGAATAGGATTTAGACCTAATGAAATTAAAAGAGCAGAATCAGTTTTAGCAAGAGCAGATGAAACAGGTTTAGAATTATTTGATACAATAATTGGTAAAAGAGGTAAGCAAAATAAATGGGGTAAAGTACCTTATAGATATTGCAAATTCCCATTAATTGAAAATAATATACAAAAAGATATTATTTATAATTATTGGAATGAAAAACCTGTTAGATTTGCATATCGTAATAATTGTGTAGGTTGTGTTAATAGACAGCCATTAATGATTTCGCATATGGCTTCAAAAGATTTAGATAAAATAAAATGGTTTGAAAAACAAGAAACAAAAACAGGTAATAGATTTTTATCTGATGTATCATTTAAACAAATATTAAAATTTGGAAGCCAAGCAACATTTTTTGATGATGATTTTAATGAATGCGATAGTGGATTTTGCGGAATATAATTATGAAAATTCAAATTAAATCTTTAGTTCAAAATGGAATATTAAAACGTAATAGAACTTTAATTATAGATACAATAAATTCATTTGAGGGTAAAGAAATTTTAATTACATTTGAAAAACCAAAAAATAAACGAAGCAATCAACAAAATAATTATCTTTGGGCGGTGCTTTATCCAATTACGCAACAAGCAATTAAGAATGAATGGGGTGAAGTTTGGAATATTGAAAAGGTACACGAATTTTATAAAATACAATTTAATGTAATTGAAAAGGTAAATGAAGATACAGGTCAAATAATTAAATTACCAAAATCAACTACAGAAAATACAACAACGCAACAAGAAGAATATCATTTACAAATTAGAGAATTTTTACAGGAATGGTTTAATATAACTGCTCCTATGCCAAATGAAACCTTAACTTTAAAATTATGACAAATATTGAAAAAGAAAATTATATTGATTTATTAAAAATAATTATTTTATTAAGTTTTTATGGATTTTTAGCATATATTATTATTCATTTTATAATAAAATATTGGTAATGGAAATTAAAGAAAAACCTTGCAAAGGAATCAATAAAGCAAGAATGGTTAAAGGTTGTGGTAAGATAACTTTATATCGTACATTTGGTTTATGTGCATCCTGTTTATCTGATTTTCTATTCAACTCTGATGCAGGTAAAGTTATATTTAATAAAATTAACTTAAAAGTTAAGTCAGATAAAGACAAAGCATTTAAAAGCGATTTAAGAGCAAAACTTAAAACAATAGGTGAATATAAGGCAGAAGCAAGAAAATCGTTTCAAAAGTGGATTAGATTGCGTGATAGTGATAAAAATTGCATAAGTTGTAATAGTAATAAAGCAAAAGATTGGCACGGATCACATTATTTTCCTGCTAATTTATATAGTGGATTAATTTTTGATGAAACTAATGTACATAAATCTTGTGATTATTGTAATGTATTTTTACACGGAAACATTACAGGATATAGAAAAGGATTGATTCAAAGATATGGAGTTGATTATGTTGAAAAATTGGAAAATAAAAGTGATGACAATAGAGTTAAAAAATATACAAAAGAAGAATTAATAAAAATTAAAAATAAATATGATTTATTAAATAAAAATAGTATATTTGTAAACGTAGAGTAGTCGCTACTAATAAAAAAAATTATTAAATTCCCATAGGATAAAAGACGACTACCTTTTTGAATATGGGTATTTTATTTATGGAAAATTGGATTAATATTAAAGGTTATTACGGAGATTACAAAATAAGTAATTTTGGTAGAGTAAAAAGTTTTAAAAATAATAATGAAAAATTATTAAAGTTTGGAATTTGTAATAGTGGATATAAAATGGTTAATTTATCTAAAAACAATATTAATAAAAATCATATGATTCATAAATTAGTTTATGAAAATTTTAATAATATAGAATTAAAAGGTAAATTAATTGTTATTGATCATATAGATAATGATAAGTTAAATAATAATTTAGAAAATTTACAAGTGATTACACAAAGAGAAAATTCTTATAAAGATAAAATTTCTAAATCTGGAAATTATAATGTTTATTTAAATTGTGGTAATTATTTAGTTAGAATGAGAATTGATGGTATAAAAAAATCATTTGGAACTTTTAAAAATATTCAAGATGCAATAATAAAAAGAGATGAAGTAATAAAAAGTTTAAAATATGAAAAGTAAAATGTTTTTAGATGAATTTACTGGTGAGCATTACAAAACAGATAAGATTGATGTTATTGATTTCTGCAAGTTATATGACTTAAATTTTAATGAGGGAAATGTAATAAAATACGTTTCAAGAGCAAGACGTAAAGGAACGCATATTCAGGATCTAAAAAAAGCTATTGATTACTTACAACGTGAACTTAAACATTTAGAAGATGGCGAAAAGTAATACATTTGCATTAGCATCAGAAACTAAATTAAAATTAGTTGCAACACATAAGAAAACTTTTACTACTTTTGAAAAAGAAATTACTTATAGTGAATGGATTAACTTTAAAAAAAATAAAGATTATTATTATTTAACATATCAAATATGAAATATTTATTATTGTTAGCAGCTTATGAATTTATAAGAAGTAAATTAATATGGTTATGGTATTACTTAATTAAAAAAGGATCAAAATGACACCAAAAGAAAAAGCAAAAAAATTAGTGGATAAAATGTGGATTTATTCATTACCAAATGCAAATGGAAGTTGGCAAAACGCTAAAAAATGTGCATTAATAGCAGTTGATGAAGTATTATATATGTTAATTGGAGATAATTTAGTTATTGATTATTGGAAAGAAGTTAAACAAGAAATAGAAAAGTTATAATGGCAGATATATCAATGTGTGTAAATACAAGTTGTCCATCTAAAGATTATTGTTATAGATTTACTGCAACACCAAGTAAGTTTGGACAAGCATACGCAGATTTTACTTGTGAGGATGATGAAATAAATTGCTCCTACTTTTGGGCAAATGGTATTGACTCTATCAAATGTAAATTAGGTGGTGTTAAACGTGATGGCGAAATATGCAATTTAGATTACTGTACCTATCCTAAATGCATCCAAGATAAATATTGTCCTAAATGTCATCAAACTGATGGAATACATAAAATGGGTTGTGAAACAAGAAAAATAACTATAATTGAAACAAAACAATAATTTAAACGTTATATAACTATGAGTTTAGGAAAAGAATATAGTCCGATATTAGTTGAAATAGAAAATGGATTGATTGATACAGTTGCATTAAAGCCAAATTATACAACAGATGGATTTAGAGCAGCAGTTTATATTTTTCAATCTGCTATGTTTGATAAAATGATTGACTTGCAAGAAAAAGAAAATATGTCTGATGAAGATTGCGAACTAATGGCTAAAAATTTAGGTGAAGAATTAAGAAACTTTATCGGCAGATTTACTGCAATAGATACACATAAATTATTTACAAATGAAAGTGCAGAGATATAGTCCAATAGTAAGAATAAAAAGAGTAATGAAATTTTATTACAATCGTGGTGTAAATTCTGAACGAATTAATAGTTTATATCGCAAAATATTAAATGGAGTCAGTTGAAAGTATGATTGCTATTGTGCAAATTTACATACATTTGACAAAGTTTGTAGAAGTTAATATAAAAGTAACTAACTTTGTAGAAATTAGAAAACTAAAACAAGCACATAAAATAGCAAAAGATTACTTAACTTTTTATAATATGCAAATAATTGAAAGAAATCTGTAAACAACACCAAAGGTGGATTAATATTGTCAAGCAATTTGGAATTGATGATTATGCAGAAGATGTAGTACAAGAAGCATATTTAAAATGTATTGAAAAAGAAACAATAAACGAAGCATATTTTTATTTAACTTTGCGGAGTTTAGCGATGGATTTACACCGCAAACAAAAAAAGATTATCAAAGTATCAATAGATGAAGTAAACATAATTACTGAAATTGAACAACAGAATGAAGTTTTAGAAGTAGTTAAAGATTTTCACTGGTTTGATAAAGAAATATTTTTTTTATACTACGATAATAAAATGTCAATGCAAAAAATTGCAGATGAAACAGGAATATCAAAAAGCACAATATTTAAAACTATAAGAAGTTGTAACTTAAAAATTAAAACAGAATGGAAAAAACCACATTATTAATTAGATTAACAGAAGCAGAAAAAATACAAATACAAATTGCTGCTGCTTTAAAAGGAATGACAATGAGTAAATATATTAGATATATGATTTTTGAAAATAAACCAAAAGAAATAAATGATAGTATTTTTGGTGAAGTAGATAAAAGTAAATTAATGAAATCTAATTATGGATATTTTGTTTCTAGAGAGGATTATTTAGATGCAATTAATAGTAAATAACAATAAAAAACAATGGAAAATAATAAATTACCTTTTATGTGTCCAAAATATTTAACTGACAACCATCTTTGGGATGGTGAATGGTTAGAAAAAAAAAATAACTTAAAAATTAAAACAGAATGGCAAAAGGAAGAAAAGCATTAGGATTAGGTGATACATTAGAAGCTATCACAGAAGCTACAGGAATTAAAGCAGTAGTTGAAAAAGTAAAAGAAGTAACAGGTTGGGATTGTAATTGCGATGCAAGGAAAGAAACTCTTAATCGTTTATTTCCATACGTTAAACCAAACTGTCTAACAGAAGATAACTACAATTATCTTTCAAACTTATTTAGTAAGAATTTGAATGAAATTTCAATAAATCAACAATACGAATTGATTGATATTTACTTACAAGTATTTGGATCTAAATTAGAGCATTCAAATTGTTCAAGTTGTTGGAGAGATAGAATAAATGAATTAAGAAAAGTTTACGATACACACAAAGAAGATGCCAATACCGAAACCAAAGAGTAACGAACCTAAAAAGGAATTCATACAACGGTGTATGAGTAATCCTGTAATGGTTGCAGAATATTCAAAAGATAAACGTACTGCTATCTGCACAACTGCTTTTCAAACTAAACTTAATTCAAATCAAAAAATTAGTTTTGATTACGATGGAACTTTGTCAACTAAAAAAGGTACTTTACTTGCCAAAGATTTAATTACAAATAATACTTTGTATATTATATCTGCTCGAAGTAGTAAAACAGGAATGATTGATAAGGCAAGAGAAATTGGAATACCATTTAATCATATATTTGCAACAGGTTCAAATGATGCGAAAATAGAGAAGATAAAAGCATTAAAGATACAAGTACATTACGATAACAATAACGATGTCTTAAATCAATTAGGAAGCATTGGAAAACATATTTAAAACTTGATTAACCAAAATTTTTTTCAAGATGGCAAACGGACACGGAGGAGTAAGACCAAACTCAGGAAATAAATCTAAACAAGATTTTGAAAAAACTAATACTGTTTTTTTAACTGCTATTAAACAAGTAAAAAATGTTAATACAGATGTAGAAGCAAGAATAGAATTAGCAAAGGATTTATACAATAGTCAAAGAGGACAGATATTTATTGCAGAGCATTTATTCGGTAAACCAAAAGAAACAGTTGAAACAACTCACAATATAAACAACTTCGATATTAAAGAATTATTTACTATTGATAAAGATACACAAAAAATATAATATTTTAGGATCTGATAGTAGGTACTTTATAATATCAGGTGGTAGGGGTTCAGGGAAGTCATATTCTGTGAACTCCTTTTTGTTATTGCTTACTTATGAAGTAGGACATATAATTTTATTTACTCGATATACTTTAACTTCTGCACACATATCAATCATTCCTGAATTTATAGATAAGATTGAAACAGGAAATCTTCACGCAGATTTTCATATTAATAAAGATGAAATTGTAAATCTAAAGACAGGAAGTAAGATTATATTTCGTGGTATTAAAACAAGTTCAGGTACTCAAACTGCAAACTTGAAATCGATAGCCAATGTTACTACTTGGGTACTTGATGAAGCAGAAGAACTTGTTGATGAAGATATATTCGATAAGATTGATTTGTCAATACGACATCAGACAAAACAAAACAGAGTTATACTTATACTCAATCCAACAACTAAAGAGCATTTTATTTATAATAAATTCTTTCAGTCAAAAGGAGTTGCTCCTGGAAGTAATTTAATCAATGGCGATACTTCATACATTCACACAACTTATAATGATAATTTAGAAAACTTATCTGAATCATTTTTAAATCAAATTGAACTTACTAAACAAAACAATCCTAAAAAGTATCAACACGTTATACTTGGTGGATGGTTAGACAAAGCAGAAGGAGTTGTATTTACTAATTGGAGTTTTGGCGAGTTTAATCCTGATAACTTACAAACTTCATTCGGTCAAGATTTTGGATTTAGTATTGATCCGACAACTTTGATAGAAGTTGCAATAGACAAAAGCAAAAAGAAAATTTATTTATTCGAGCATTTATACAAACCTAAATTAACAACTTCTGAAATATCACAAATCAATAAAAGAGTTTGCGGTGATAGATTAATTATTGCGGATAGTGCAGAACCAAGATTGATTGCAGAGATGCAAAACAACGGTTGTAATATTAAAGCTACAGAGAAAGGAGCAGGAAGTATATCGGCAGGAATAGCATTGATGCAAGATTATGAATTGATAGTTGAACCTAACTCAACAAACATAGCAAAGGAATTAAACAACTACATTTATTCAGATAAGAAAAGCGGATTAGTAATTGACAATTTCAATCACGCAATAGATGCTATCAGGTACAATGTGTTTTTTAATTTGTCAAATCCAAATAAAGGAAGTTATTTTATTTATTAGTCGTAATACAAAAAACAATTAAATACGTTATATAATTATGAAAGTTAAGATTACAATTCCAACATCGTTAAATGAAATTACTTTAGAGCAATATCAAAGGTTTATTTCTATATCTGAAAAGAACGAAGATAATGATTTTCTGCAGTTAAAAATGTTAGAGATATTCTGCAACATTCCTTTGGATGTAGCTTCTAAAATGTCCTTAAAAGATGTCAATGAAATTACTGCAAGTATCAATCAAATGTTTGCAAAAGAATATAAACTGCAAACTATATTTAAACTTGGTGAAACTAACTTTGGATTTATACCAAACTTGGATGAAATAAGTTTGGGTGAGTTTAGTGATTTAGATACTTACTTTGGTAAGATGGATAAATTGCATAATGCTATGGCGGTCCTATATAGACCTATAATTGAAAAGTACAAAGACAAATATACTATTCAAGATTACAACGGAAGCATAACTTATTCCGATGTAATGAAACATATGCCAATGGATGTAGTTTTTGGTGCTATGGTTTTTTTTTACAATTTAAGCAACGAATTATTAATCAGTTCCCTGAACTTTTTGGAAACGAATCCAGAAGTGAAAGCTTTGATAGACAAGCACAATTCGGAGTTAAGTGGGGATGGTATTCATCTTTCTATGCTCTCGCTCAAGCTGATGTTAGAAGATTTGATGAAATATCAAAACTTCGATTACTTACTGCACTTACATTCTTAACTTTTGAAAAGGAAAAAATAGAAATAGAACAATCAATGTTAAAAAGAAATGAATAACTACTATAAAATAACGGAAGTATTAAGGGATGAAATTCTAAAAGATGGAATTGTAAACAATGTATCACAAGGCGATATATTCAATGTTGATATAAATAAACCTACAATATTCCCTTTAGGACATATTATTATAAATACTGCATCACAAAGCGAATCAGGTAACACTAACATTTTTAATGTTTCAGTTTTATTTATGGATGTTTGCGATATATCTAAAGCAGAACCTTACGATTTGTTTTTTAATAATGATAACGAAGCAGATATATTTAATTCGCAGTTTGAAAATGCAAATCGTTTATTGATGTCTTTACGCAGAGGAAATCTTTACGATATGGGTTATAGATTAAATGGTAATGCAAATTTAGAAGCATTTAGCGATAGATTTGAAAATAAGATAGTAGGATGGACTATTACATTTGCTATTGAAACTGCTAATGATATGACTATCTGCTAATGGTAAATTTAGAACATACACAAAAGACATTAGAGAAGTTTCGTGATTACGTTATACAGCAATCACGAAGCAATTTAACTAAAAGCGGACATAACGATACAAAGAAATTATACAATGAAATTAAAGGTAATGTTAAAGTAAGTGCTAATAGTTTTCAGTTAGGTTTTGATATGCCAATGTATGGGCAGTTTCAAGACAAAGGAGTAAAGGGTAAATTTTCAAGTATGAAAGCTACTAATAGTCCATTTAAATTTGGTAGCGGA
>Ga0209190_1001662_pt1 | contig 15432 bp, 19 predicted proteins | sample M_140205_XF_Meta_FD_187315 | JGI IMG/M metagenome (GOLD analysis project Ga0209190, IMG submission 187315) | Freshwater microbial communities from Lake Montjoie, Canada to study carbon cycling - M_140205_XF_MetaG (SPAdes) (version 2) | ecosystem: Environmental > Aquatic > Freshwater > Lake... | reverse complement strand
CACCCACGAGGATCATTCTAGCATCGCCAGACTAAAGCGCAATAACCGTTCCAACACCGAGAGCGCAACCATGACCGACCGCCACCGCACGACGGCATGGCGCGAACTCAAGCGCAACTCCAACCCCTCGGGAACCTATACCGCCCCCGCCGCAAGCAAAGCCGCCGCAGGGCGTGCCGCGCAAGCCTCCTGCCGTGCCTCACGTGTCGCCCCGGAGCGTTGGGGATACGTTGAGGGGAAGTTGCGCACCGCGCAGTGGAGTCCCGAGGAAATCCGCAACAGGATGAAACTCGAAGGCATCGTTCCGATCAGCCACGAGTCCATCTACCGGCGTCTGTGGTCGGACAAGAAGGCAGGCGGGGATCTCCACACGAACCTGCGTCACAAAATCCGCAGCTATCGCAGACCCCCACAGGCCCCCACACCCAATGGGTTAATTTCGCACTCGTTCAATTAGATGTATCCGCTGCAGTCGAGGTTTTGATTCATTTCAATAGCAGGATTTTCTTCACTCGAGAGACCAACAACCACGGCAGGAACACCAGCAACCGTCTGGTGCGGTGCAACGTCTGCTAAGACCACACTCCCAGCACCAATCTTGGCACCCGTGCCAATTTCAACACGACCAAGAATTTTAGCTCCCGCGCCGATAAGCACACCAGAGCGAATAATCGGGTGACGATCACCCGAAGATTTACCAGTCCCTCCGAGTGTCACCTCATGCAAGATCGATACATCATCTTCAATGATCGCCGTCTCCCCCACGACAAACGAAGTCGCGTGATCAAGCATGATACCACAACCGATTCGAGCCGCAGGATGAATATCTACCGCAAAGGCTTCGCTAGCGACACTTTGAAAATAAAGCGCCAGCCAGCGCCGACCATCGATCCAAAGCTGATGGGAAACTCGATAGGTAGTTAGAGCCAGAAACCCTTTGAAGAACAACAAAGGCTCAAGCAAAGAAAAGCATGCCGGATCTCTTTCAAAAATCGCGAGCATGTCTCTCGTCGCCGCATGGACGATTTGTGGATGATTTTCAAAAACGCCGGTGAGCAGCGGTTCCATGCTGCTGCGCGGCATGTCCTCGCGCGCAAGACGACGAGCCAAGCGAGCACCCAAAGCGGCGGCAAGCATATCTCTGGATACGATCACATCATGGACAAGGTGCTTTAGCGTGGGCTCCTCCCCAGAGATACGAAAAGCTTCGCTGCGTAGCATTTCCCAAACCCTATCCAGGTCTGCGACCTTGCCTGCGCAAAGATTACTCGTGTTCTTGTTCATATTCTCGCCTTTATTCTTGCTCGCCGAATCGCTTGTAGCCTGTTGAGATTCACTCATGAAGATTTCACAGAAATTGGAATACGCTTGCCGGGCGATGACCCAGTTGGCGAAGTACCATGACGGGCGGACTCTTACACGGCTTGAGGACCTCGCGCAACGTGAAGCTGTGTCAGGAAATTTCCTAGTCCAAATTCTTAACGACCTGCGCCGTGCAGGCTTGATCGATAGTCGTCGTGGTAAAGCGGGTGGATATTTACTCGCCCGTGGCGCCGATCAAATCACTCTGCGCCATGTCGTTGAAGCGGTCGACCCATCACTCGTGCAGTGTTCGGTCACCCGCGAAGGAGACTCAGGTTACGCGGTAAGGCACGCATGGGAAACGGTTTCCACTGGACTCCTGCACTCGCTAGACCAAATCACTGTGGAAAGCCTCGCCAGCAAGCAAGGTGACCCGATGTTCTATATTTGACTGAATAATTGGCATCAATCTATCTACCAGAAGGGAATTTAGTGCTTTTATCAACAAAGGTTAAATATTTCGCTGGATGTGTGAATCGGTTTGAGTTAAACCACTTGTGTCTAAACACCCATTTTAAATTATGGCTTTACTCGGCGAACATACCCACCATATCAAAATCCGCTCGACGCAAATGGAAATGTCATCCGCTGGCAGCGCAAATCGTGACGAAGATTACGACCGTAAGCTGAAGGATGCCCAAGACGAACTCGACCGGATCCAACTCCAACGTGACGAGCTCGAACGCAAAAAAAGCGAACTCGAAGAACTTACGATTCGCAAGCGCACTTTTATTTCCCAGCAGATTGAACTAACTGAAAAGTTCACGTCCTCTCTAACATTTATCGACCGAGGTCTCTTTGAGATGCGCCAACAAGCCGAAGAACTCGAACAGTGCCGAGTCTGCTTCGCCTCCCATCTCGACAAAATTCAAAAGCTAAACCCAGATAACTGGAGTCGCGAAAATCAAGTTGATCGGTTAGAAAAAGCAACGATGACTTTGGACATTGCTGCAGATGAGTATGATCAAGCAGCGGCCCACTTTGAAGGAAGTCCTAGCGGCGCAATTTTTGGTCGCGTCTCGAAGCGAGGGCGTACGACTGGTCGAAACCTAAACACTTCTGAGTTCATTTCAAACCTACGTAATGGTTTTGCTTTCAATCTTCCCATCGTAGCCCTTGGAGGAATCGCTATTCTTGTTTACCTAACAAAATAATCTAACTCTCATCCTGATGAGTCGCCGTGTAACCCTGAAAGAAGACTTGGAACTGGATGAACTACTCCAGCGGGAACAGGAGTTAGTTCGACTCCAGAACGAGTATGCCAAACTTCCTCAGAAGCTTGCTCAAGAAGAAAGAGATCGGCAGAATACAATGCCACCTCTTGAAGAAATTGAAGAGCGAAAGCGCCGAAAAAATCATGAAAATACCATCTCCAGGCGCGAAGCGACCAATATCATGCGAGACCAAAGCCGCAGCGTGCTTCTCCTTTTTGCTCTGCTAGCTGCAATTGGCTCATTGATCTGGTGGGGAGTTAAGTTGATGCAAGGGTAAAAATATCTTTGTTACTTACTTTTTAAGTTTTAAACGAGCGCCAAGCTCATCCCACTGGCTCCGACTAACAATGTAGCCGATGCATTGATCTTTTCCGCAAAGACATGGATGTTCTTCGTAGTGATCAACGTCAAATCCATAGTCAAAAGTGAATTCATCACCGGCTTGGATGTCGCTCAGCGAGTGAATGAAAATTTTGCGTCCCTCAATCCATGCCTCACAATTTGGATTGCATGAATGATTGATAAGACGGGCAGTGTTCCACGGCACATTTCCATCGATGTCGTATTTCTTTGATAGAGTGAAAATGTAAACTGCGGCATCCCCTGTCCGTAACGATTTGTGATGCTGAGAAATTCCACGTTTACCACTCTCATCCTTGTCGATAATCTCACCGACATACTCGATAATCTTCATGCCTTTTGCGATATCGCACGTTGCGTAGACACCACGACCATGAATTTCGGATCCACGCACCTCACAGTAATTACTATGACCACGGTTCCAGAGCTTGATCAACTTACGTGTTAGGACTTGCTGTTCTGTGAGTGAATGCTTCTTTTTTGCCATCGACGTGAGACTAACGAGATTCGCGTTTTACCAAAGGAGGAAATTCAATATCTTGAGGTAAAGTTGGGAACAGGATACGCAGATCATTCACCGTCAAACCGGAGCCATCGATAAAAGTCCAGTCGTTCTTCCCTTTGTCGGAAATTGCAATTTGAAATCCGACACTTTCAATAATGGTAGGCTTAGGTTCACTTTGACGGATGATTCGAAACTTCGTCACCGTGGGAATCATCACCATCCACTTGGTGAAAATAAGACTCTCCACTTCTTCGCCACCAACAAGTTCCACCTTCTTGCCCGGTCCAACTTCATACGAGCGAGGCTGTCCTTGTGGCTTAAACGAAATCATGCTGATCCCCTGTTGGACCATCTGCCGTGCCACACCAGCAAGCTGTTTTTCAAGCTCCTTCATGCCCCCAATTCTCTTTGCTGCACGCTCTTTCCACATCGGGTTCATTCGCTCGACCGCCACTTGATAGCGCCCAAGAACAACCTCATCACCGAGGTTTGCTACCGCAGAAACTGCCGAAGCAACCACATCTGGCGAAGCCGCAGCGGGGACGCTTGGTGCTAAGGTGAGAGGACTAGAGCCAGTCGAAATCTCCCTGGTCTCTCGCACCTTCGGGAGCGGAGGAAGTGCCGGTGCATCTTGAGCGGATAACCACCCAGCCGCCGAGACCCACACCGCTAATGACAAAATAAATTGGTTTAGGTTCACCCCGCAATGGATGACCTTTGACACCCACCTCGTCAAGCTTACCGAATTCAGCTTGGATTTCTTGCTGGCTTCACCTCATGCTTGTCCTCACATGGCCAAACAAGCACTTGGAAAAGGACTCGGAGCACTCATCAAAAAGAGTAGCAATCCGCCAACACTCGAAGCTTTAACCGCCCCAGACGATCTCAAACGAGTCAGGGATGTCCCTCTCGACATGGTCATCCCATCCCCACTCCAACCGCGCACTCAGTTTGTCGAGTCACCTCTCGACGATCTCATGGAGTCGATCCGACAGCACGGTATCATCCAACCACTTATCGTGCGCGCCGTAGACGGCAAGCTCGAACTAATCGCTGGAGAGCGGCGCTGGCGAGCTTCGAAAAAACTCGGCCTAACCACTGTGCCCGTCATCGAGCGTCAAGCCTCAGACCGAGACGTCTTAGAAATGGCACTGATAGAAAACCTCCAACGCGAAGACCTCAATCCGATGGAGGAAGCCGCCGGATATGTCCGACTCGCTGAAGAATTCACTCTCAAGCAGGACGAAATTGCAACACGTGTTGGCAAGTCCCGCGCAAGCGTCGCCAACGCGATGCGTCTTCTCAGTTTGCATATCGACATCCAAATGCTCGTCGCACAAGCAAGAATCAGCGTCGGCCACGCGAAAGCGATTCTCGCCATTAAAGATCACCCCACCCAAATCCTCGCGGCCGACCAAGTTATCCGCCGCCAGCTCACCGTCCGCGCCACTGAAAAACTCACCCAGTCACTCCTAAACGATGGTACCCAAGATACCAACGCGTCCAAAAAATCAGCAACTACCCGCGAGGTAGACCTCCATGTGCGCGCGATCACCAACCGCCTGCGTGAGCACCTCGCCACCCATGTGGCCATCTTCCACTCATCAAAAAAAGGCAAAATTGAGATCGAATATTACGGTGACGATGATTTGCAACGGTTGCTCGAGCTACTCGGCTTACCCAGCGATGTTTAATCTTATCGGTCACTATCACTTGCCACCTCGACCTGTCACAGGTTATCTAGCGGCATCAAAAAACGCTCATTCAGTTTTCTTCTCGCTCGGCGGTATCTCAATCCCCGCCGCTCAATGCTTTCCTCTTTCAGCCTGATCTCGTTACTCGGAGTGATGCTGGGCGTATTGGTCCTTGTCGTCGTCATGGCAATCTATTCTGGCCTCGAACGGAATGTGAAAAGCCGCTTGTTAGGATTCACTCCTCACGTCTTACTCAGCTACCAAGACCCAGCCACGATTAATGGACGCATGAGCGACTGGCCCACCGCGGCCGCTCGCGCCAAAACTCTTGCTCACGTCGAGACCGCCACCGCCTACGTGACTGATAACGTCATCGTCGACGTTCATTCATGGCAGCGTCCAGTGATGTTCCGAGGTATCGACACATCAGACCCTGCACAAGTGGAAGGAATTTTAAAAATGTTAGATTTATCTAATTATCCAAATTCCACCGCAGACCTAGGAATCGACGACCGCGTAGTGATTTCATCGACTCTCGCCGAACAACTTCAAATCACCGTTGGTGATAAAATCCGCCTACTCTCCACTCGTAACATCGAAGGTGTGATGCGCGCCTACAAAACTACGGAAAATCCTCCCCTGCGAGAAGCACATAAACAATCATGGGAAATCGTTTCAACAACACTTTCTTCTGGATGGAAACAAGAGGGAGAAATGATTAGTTTAACTTTTGATACCTACCGACAAGGATACAAAATGATAGAAGAAATTCTCTCTAACGACATCCGAGAGCCAGAAAAAGAACGACTCACCGCGATCCTCATCGCCATGGATCACTCGAAAAAAGACGAGACGAAGCAGTTGTTCCAATTCACTCCTGAATTAAAAAAAGAAATTGAAAAATCCATCGCCGACCTCAACGCCAGTGACCAAGAGAAAATGGATGCCGATATTCTTAAAAGTCTTAAAAGCGTGGTCTTACCGAAGGATGCCGAGGTGTGTGGCGTCTATCAGGCATCTCAAATGGCCGTCACACCGGACCTTTTTATTCCCTTACCTCTCGCACAAGATCTCGCGGGACTTGGCGATTCGGTACAGGGCATCGCCCTTCGACTTGACAATCCCTACAACGCCGAGTTCTTCGCCGACAAAGCCCGTAAAATCCTAGGCGAGGACTGGACACTCATCACTTGGGGCCAGCAATACCAAGCATTTTTCTCTCTCATCGAACAGCAGCGTGGAATGATGTATTTCATGCTCTCGTTCATCGTACTCATTTCCGCATTTTCAATGATGGCAGTAATGTTCACCGTAACCATCCAAAAACGCAGAGAAATCGGTGTCATGAAGGCTCTCGGTGCCACACCCGGTCAAATCACGCGAGTCTTCCTCTATCAGGGAATGATTTTAGGCACACTAGGTGCCATACTCGGCATTGGCTTGGGGCGAGTAGTGATTCACTTTCGCGGTCAAATCCAAGCATTATTTCGTACACTCGGATTCGATCCGTTCACATCATCATTCACTGGTTTCGACATTCTGCCAGCTCACAACGACCCTTTTGAACAAGCGATCTTCGCACTGATGGCTTTCATTCTTTGCTCACTCGCGGCCTTGGTTCCCGCCTTCTTCGCAGCACGCAGCGATGCTGCAAAATCACTCCGCAATCTCTAACTTATGGATGTTTGGATCATACGCGACGGGGAAAAAGTTGGACCCATCCACGACTTTGAAATCCGTCGACGGATCGAGGCCGGGGATTTGCCCGCGACCACTCCCGCTTGGCACGAAGGCCTTTCCACATGGAAGCCCATCATTGAAATCCAGCTCTTCACTCGTGAATTTCAGTTAGTGACAGGGCCTCCACCCGTATCTTTTAATGCTACGGCAGATGATATCGGTTCCGCCACCACAAGTCCGACGCAAACAAGCTACTATGGCAGGCGTTTTTGGGCTCGATGGCTTGACCTTTCGATGTATTCGGGTCTTTGGTGGTTGGCAATGTGGGCCGCACGCCAAGACATCGAAGGCACCCTGATGAATCCATGGTTGATGTTCCTCCAATACGTGCCTTGGTTCGCTTTTGAGGCATTCCTGATCCACCGTTTTGCAACAACCCCCGGCAAGTGGCTACTTGGTTTGCAAGTGACAAATAAAAACGACACCTATCTCGACCTTGGTCCAGCCACTCGCCGCTCGCTGCGGGTCCTGTTCAGCGGCATCGGATTTGGCTGGAGTATTCTTTCGATTTTCTGTCAGGCGCTTAGCCTATTCACAGCGAAACGCTTGAGCGAAACACTTTGGGATCACACTGGCGGTCACCAAGTCACCGCCAGTCACTTGCGACCCATTCGCGTCATCACACTAATCGTGCTTTTTGCAGCTGCTTTGCACCTCCAGATGATCGTCATTTCGCCAGCACTCTTTAAACTGGCTGGCGAAAGATACCCCTCATTCAAAGAGGAATACGAAAAAAATCCACCGTGGCATCTGCCTCAAAGATCGGCTTCACCCAGACCTTGATTGACTGCTCAGCGCGCACCCCCTCCGAACAGTCATTAGACGGAAAAATGAGGTTGCTTGATCAAACTGTTAGGAGATTCATGCATCGGAAGGTGTTTTGATCTGAGATGGGTCTCGATGTAGTCCTCGGGCTTGTATTAATTCCGCGGATTGAAGCGGCCAACGCAATTGCGGGAATCCACTTGATGTGAATCAATTTAACCCGAACTCCGAAGTTGGAGGCACGGGCAGCGGCTGAAAGCACCTGAAAACGCGAGGAATCGTGGAGTTTTGGCTACCCGATTTCCGCACCAAATCCAACTTCGGCGAAGTTGGATTATGGCGTTGCAAAATGCTGAAAATAAATGGTTTCCGAATCACGGAAGGGGTTCAAAATCGGAGTTCGGGTTTAAGAGATGAAGGACATTGAGATTCAGTAAAAAACCATACGGGCTAATCTATTAGGAGCTTTTGATGGGGCTCAATGTCAGATTTCCTATGTGTTTGCTGGCATCAAAAAATTGCATTGGCCGCTTGAATCCGCCGGTGAAGTCCGATGTGATAGCAGGGTGGATAGCCTGGAGACTGGGTGGTGACTTGGTTACTTTTCAGCCACCCTCGCGATCACCTACCCCCGCCATTGGCGGTCGCCTCTACCACGGGCGACTTCTGATGGTTTCGCAAATAACGAGTAAGTAGCCGCATGGGTAATCAGGAGTCCATCGCCGATGTGCCGGTAAGTTCAACCGTTAGAGTTAGAGGGGCAGGATTGTTTCTAGCGTGAGCGCTTTTTTGCCGAAGGTTCCATCTTGAACTTCCACGATTGATTCTCGGACGAAGGCGCCTTTGCCATCGTAGCGTCGGATGGCACAGGCTTGGAGCACGCCGGTGGTCTCGCCTTTTTCCGCGCAGCTGAAGCTTAGGAAAAGGCGGCCATCACCAGCGGACTCAGTGCCCAACTTGTTTAGCAATGACGTGAGATCGATGCCGATTTCGAGCGGGCTGTCATTATTAGGTCCGGCGAGAGGGACTTCGCCGACGTTGTCCTTCGGATTCTTACCGAAAAGCGGCCAGCCGTTGAGGACCTCTGGAGCGAGTTCGTGTTCGGGTTTTGAGGCGTCTTTTTTGCCGGCGATGCCGATGGTCACCCGTAGGTCCGAGCGCTTGTTGCAGGCGAGCTTCAGTTTTAAGGTGAGTCGGGGATGATGCCGGTAAACCTCGATCCGTCCGAGATAGTTTCCGCGTTCCCAGGTGGGATCGACCATCGCGCTGTAGAGCAGGTAAATCTTGCCGTCTTTCGACCAGGTCTTGCCCCATGAGTTAAGCACGATGAAGGCACCGCGCTCGTGGTCAGCGAGGGTGACTTTACCATCGCCGTTGATGTCGCTGTCGTTGGTCACCTTGCCGTCGCCGTTCACATCGAATCCGACCTGGTCATCGTATCCCACACAAGTGATTCCGTGGCCGAAACCGCTAGGGCACCAATGGATCCACAGGTCCTCGCCCGCCAGATAATCTCCTTCGGGAATCGTCCTTGTGATCGTTTTGAGTTCGCCCATCCGTCCGTCCAGCGCCAGCAATCCGCCGATGGATTCCTTGCCGAGTTTGGGTTGGTTGCGATCGAAAAGCCAGCCGCGAGCCTCGTTGATTTGTGAGACGGTGGCGGTCGGAGTGTAGCGATAGCCAGCGACGCGATACTCCATCGCTTCGCGCCAGATAGGGTAACCGTTGGCCCACGAGCCGATCTTGTCCTTGTCTCCTTCTACGCGTCCATAGGATTTGACGGTGGGAATTCCGATCTGCTTGGCCACTTCCCAACCATGATGCGCCTCCGATCCTTGGGCGCTATCGGCGGCATTGCACATGTTCCAGGAAAAGTCGGCGGGAAATTGCGTGGCGGTGGTTCTGGCCTCGGTACCATTCAGCACGTTCATTTCGTAGGTAAAGATCGAGGCAACCGCGGTGAACTGGCCACAGGCACCTCCCTTCTGTTTGTAGATCGGAGGGAACTGCGGGCGGGTGGAGTTATCGACGCGCGACGGCAAACGGTTGATGTCGACGGGTGTCGCGCCGACATCAGGGCCTGTCGCATCACGCCAAGTGTCATAGTTTTCTCCCATCGAATGAGGCCGGGAAAACGGCTGGGGATAAGCGGCGTGTGCGGGACTGTCGGCATCGTCCGCCAACATCGTGGTGATGGAGGCTGAAATGAAAATGAAAAAAGCGAGCGTGGGATATCGGAGGATGGAAGTCATGGATGGCGGTTACTTAAATGGGATTGCCACAGGAGACGAGGCTCATCGCGAGGGCTGCCGTGGCGGGATCTGAATGAAATTTCATCTAAACACTGGCTTGTCGTCTAGAAGATAGTCAGTGGAAACATGTCGGCGTGGCGGGTCATTTTTTGGGTAAATCGCACCGTCATCTCGGCAAATTTTGCAGCGTGTTCGGGCTTGTCAATTTAGAGTATCAGACAAATAAATAGAGTTGTTTTATGCATTTCGCATCCCCGTTATTTGTCTGAGCAAAAGAAATAGCGTTCGCCATGCTCGCCCATGACATGATTTCGCCAAGCAAATTTGCTAGAGCAAGATGAATTTTGATTGTTTCTGTATCTTGTAATTTAGGCTCCACGAAGCAAGGGATCTTACGCCACCATGACTCGTATAAAAATCCGCAGATGATGCTGGCCTTCTGAATAACTGCCTTGTCAGCAACCGCAATTTGAGTTAATTATGTCCATGGTCGTCACCTTAGACAGTCTTTTTGCCGAAGCCATGTCCCTGCCGGACGATACCCGCCTGCAACTGGTGGAGCGCTTGATTTCCACAATCCAGAGCGAGCCGGAACTGGAGGTTGAGCAGGCACAAGAAGTGCGGCGGCGCATGGATGATGTGAGGTCAGGACGGGTGCAGACCATTCCTGGAGAACAGGTCTTTCTAGATATAGCGCGATCACTGACCTCGCGACGAGAGGCATGACCTTCGACTTCCATCCCGAGGCGCGGGCAGAGTTTCAGGATGCCGCGCATTGGTATGAAGACCGCAGCCCGTTAGCGGGCGATCGCTTTGTCGCAGTGGTGCGCGCGACCGTTGATGCCATCATGGCTGATCCGCTGCGTTACCCGCCAGATGAAGAGGGCATCCGGGTCTTCCGGCTCAAGAAGTTTCCCTTCAAACTTTACTACAGCTTTGATGAGGGCATGCAATTCGTCTGCATCTACGCCGTGATGCATGAAAAACGCCGGCCCGAATACTGGCGGAAGCGAATTTCGGGTAACTAATTCCATGCGGATGGCCTCCACGTCTTACTAAGCGTGCCGTAGAAATGATAAGTGATAGAAATGATTGTCAAATCCGCTAGTGGACCGGTGGCAAAGAGGTTTCTCGCAAAAAGCCTGTCTTGTTGAATTGGGCTCTTCGGGAAGCTCTCCACGCGCTCTAGGACCCACTTGGCGTAGGCGTACCACTTCACCAGCACTTGTGGCATCTCACTACCCAGTGGCTTCATCTTCTCAGACTTGTGGATTGGCTCATTTTCTCAAAAAAATCCGCCGCCTGCGGCGGGAGGTAAACGCAAGCGCAGTTCCCACCAACGACAAAGACGGATACATAGACCCGCCCATGCGCTTTAAAGGACAAAGGGATAAAGGATCAAAGGGAAGAATCAGCGTTTCCGGCGGATCAACATCATGCCGCCTGTAAGCATCGTCAGGAGAATCGACGTGGGTTCAGGGACGGCGGCGACACGGAACCCGACGAGGAAGTCCTCGCCCGAGGGGTCGCCGAAATTGAAGCGGACCGAGGAGCGCAAGAAGTAGTCGCTGCCGTTCCAAGCGCCCCCGCGAAGCCCGCGCAACGAGCCGGATATCACCGCGTCATTCCATTCCCAGACGTTGCCTCCTTGGTCATTGGTTCCATAAGAACTTGGATCACTGCTGTAGGTGCCTACATTGGTCGAAGAGCCAACGGAGAAAGCATAATTCGCATCTGCCGTGGTGATCGTGTTTTGACCGTTCGGATAGAGCGAGTAGGATGCATTCGCTGCATTGTAATACGCAGCCTTGTACCACTCGTTCTCGCTAGGGATGTAGACTTGCGCCCCGATGTTCGCGGTGATGATGCCGCTGGTCGCGTTGTTGAGTGTATAGGCACCGGTTTCCATGCTAGCACTGCCTTGGCCATTCATCATCCAGTTGGCGAAGCGCGCTGCATCAAACCACGAGACAAGAACCACCGGGTGGTTAGCGAGGGCGGTGGTCACGGTGTAGCTGTAGTTGCCGAAACTACCCGATCGAGTGATGCCGTAGCTCGGCATGCTGATATCGTAGATGCCGTTGGCGTTCGTCTGGCCCTTGGCATTGAGGAACTCGCCGTATTGGGCGTTGGTGACCTCATACTTACCTATTTTGTAAGCATGATCCACTGCGCCGTAGCTCGTGGTGTCTGCCGCGTTGTTTGCGTTGCCAATCGTAACCCAGTCCATCGTGACGGTGGCTGAGGCGGAGGTGATGACCGCCGCGACAATGGCGCAGGTGGATAGGGGGAGATTTCGTTTCATTGGGTTATTTTTAATTTCTAGCAACAATTTCCTTAGCTGCAACACACTGAGGAGTCAAACTATTCGATGGAATTTCTTATAATTTCTCAATTTCCTATCATCTGGGAGGAATTATCGGTGGCTGAATGTTTGGATTTCCCGCAGGCTTCCAGAGCATCTCGACCGGCACGCCGTGTTTTGCCGCCGTCTCAAGAATGAGCTTCGAAAAATCACAAGAGACAGAAATAATAAATATTCTTGTTCTAGAAAAAAATCCACCCACGGCGACTGATCGCTACTTACAGATTTTCAAGTTCCCGACTTGCCTTGTCTGGCTTCGCCTATATTTCTCGACCTATGAAAATCCCACTGACTTTCCATCGGGTCGCCACGCTCGCCCTCGCGCTGTTTGCCATCGCCTCCATTTCCTCAGCCTCAAATCTGCCCGTTGGACTCATTTTAGATCTCGATGCTAATCGCGGACTGACCTTAGAGGAAGGTGACCGGGTCGCTAAATGGGAAAATCAGGTCACACAATTTCCCGCCAAAGATTTCATCAAACGTGATCAAGGTAGAAAAGAGCCTGGTTCTGGCCGCCCCACTTTAAAAAAGAATCTCCCCGAATTAAATGGTCGCAACGCCCTTGTGTTTCTTCAACAGGAATTGACCTGTTTAGATGAAGATGCCTTCGACTCGCTCAGCCAAGGTGGCGGATCCACATGGTTCTGTGTGCTTGCTGTCCATCCTCAACGCGTCGGCCTTGAAGATGTGAACTCATTCTTCGGGAACCTCCGCAACGGTGATAATTACGAAGGAATATGGGGCTGTTTCAAAGACGATAACACTTTCTGGTGGGGTGCCAGAAATGGTCTAACTTTCGGTCGCTTCGACCACAACAATCCCCAGGTCATTGGTCCAAAATTCTCCCCCGGTCAGTTCGTGATCGTCGCGGGTCGAATGGCTGCGGGGACGCCGACTGCAAAACTCGAACTCTTTCTCAATCAACTGCCCGCTTACTCCTTTGCAGAAATTCCCGTCAATCCTAAAGCAAATCCTTCCTGCCTCTCCATCGGCCAAGAAAGAGACGCCATCAATCACCCGGGTCACGAGTCCTTTGATGGCGAAATCGCCCGATTTCTCATCTGGCCACGGCCACTATCAGATCCAGAAATGATCGTCACATTCAATTCACTCGCCACCCTCTACGACCTCACAAAATTACGATAGACAGATATAATCAAAATATTCTTGCTCGATGGATTAGCTAGGCGAAATCAAGTTGTGGGTCAGCACGGTAGACGCCAAAACTCACAAAGGCCAAAACCTCGCCAAGATCGATGTTTTCTAATCAGGTCAATATTAGACACCGTTACATCGGGTTATCAGGGTGTCGAAATCGAAATCCAACGCGCGGAGTTCTCGGCGCTTGCCAAAGAAGTTTTAAGCGCGGGATTTCGGAGAAGAGGTTGATGGATGAGGAATCATCGTTTTTACTTCTTGGCACTGATGAGTCGTTTCCGCAACCCCTGGCCGCATGAGGAGCATGGCATTCTAGACATCGCGAGGTGGAAACTGAAATGGGGTCTGCAGGAAATCGCGGTGATGCCGTTAGCTCCGGATGGCCCAGCAAAGCGGCGGCAGGTGCACCCAGAGGAGATCGCCGTACCGCCGGAGTCGGGTTGGCGTGTGACTTGGCTCGGGCACGCGTCATTTCTCGTGCAGGGCGGCGGGGTTTCGATCTTGATCGACCCGGTGTTCTCGGAGTTCTGCGCGCCGTTGCCCTTGCCGGGATTGAAGCGGATGGTGGCCTTGCCGTGTGGCTTGGGCGATTTGCCGGCGATTGATCTGGTTCTTCTAACACACGGGCACTACGACCACCTTGACCTGCCGACGTTGCGCCGCCTTGGGAGGGATATGCGCGTCGTGATCGCTGAAGGACATGCGGAGTGGCTCGGAAGTAAAGGATTCGGAAACGTGAGCGAAATCAAATGGGAGGCGAGTCTCGAGATTTTCCCAGGTCTAACACTGACCTCGACACCAGCGCAGCATTTCACGGCGCGGACGCCGTGGGACCGGAACGATGGCCACTGGTGCGGGTGGCTTTTGGAGGGCCTTGGGTGCAAGCTCTGGCATGCGGGCGACAGCGGCTATTGCCCCGCGTTCGCGGAAATCGGCGTAAGGCATGGGCCCATCGATTTCGGTATGATCCCGATCGGCGCCTATCAGCCACAGCGAATCATGAAGGCGATGCATATGACGCCGGAGGAAGCGGTAAGGGCTTTTCAGGAAACCCGCTGCCGCCGGGCGATGGCGATGCACTGGGGAACCTTCCAACTCACTGACGAGCCGATGGGGGAGCCGCCATTGCGACTGGCGAAGGAATTGATGCAAAAAGAGATCGACCCAGAGCGGTTTGAGGCGACGGAGGTGGGAGCGATCCGTGAAATCCAGCCTGTTGGTTAGTCCACCGGTTGTTTCCTTTTTAGCGCTAGAAAGACATGCTTGAAAAGCGTCCAGCCGATGCCGCCGGTGATGTAACAAAGCGACAAGATCAAAAGAGCCGGAAGATTCAGCTAGGTGGTCAACGCGGTGCCGAAGATCGCTCCGGCGAAAAAACTCAGGACCAGCGCGCTGGGGATCAGCAGTTTCCATCCGGCAATGCTTGCGGTTTTCAGAACGCGCTGGCCACTCATTATGGCCTTGTCCTGCGCACCACGCATGTCACTGGACTACTAACAGATCTCGGCACCAATCTCGGGATGAGGCTGCGCGGGCACCGCTATTCCCGATTATTTGGTCACTGATTACGGACTCAAGGGCACAGTTTCCCCACCCTGCTGCGGCTTTCGGCCTGATGTGCTACCAAGAAAATTGCTTTTTGGTGTGAAGTGCGAATCTTGGACTCGGGGTTCTCGATCGCGAGGTCCCCGTAGCCCATATCGTCGGCGTAGAGGATGACGATATTGGAGTGCGACGCGGCGGCTTGAGCGAAGTCGAACAGCAGGCAAAAAATAGACATGAAGAAGCAGGAGGAAGAGTCGCATAGTCTATAGTGTAAAATTTAAACTGAAGAGAAAAACCGAATGAAAAAGCGTCAATCGGCCTTGGTAATGCTTTATTTTCGATTTAACCCTAACAGTGCAAATTCTTTATGATGGACGCTCAGCTGTTGAAGTCGGACTGTCTGAAAACCCATGGCGGTGAGCGCTGCGTACCACTGGGATTTTTCGGCGACTTGGAGGAGGTCGGTGAGCTT
>Ga0209190_1001661_pt1 | contig 15443 bp, 20 predicted proteins | sample M_140205_XF_Meta_FD_187315 | JGI IMG/M metagenome (GOLD analysis project Ga0209190, IMG submission 187315) | Freshwater microbial communities from Lake Montjoie, Canada to study carbon cycling - M_140205_XF_MetaG (SPAdes) (version 2) | ecosystem: Environmental > Aquatic > Freshwater > Lake... | reverse complement strand
TCGGTGACAGCCGAATTGGAAAAATGTATAAATTCGGCTAAATATCTACAGATTAGAGGATTCCATAATGAAACTGCAAGAACTAGCGGCTCCTAAGCCATCAAAACAAATCGCCAAAGTATTCGAAAGTTATTTTGGTTCACGCATCAAATTTGACCGTTTGAACACACGCCAAACTCAGATAATGCTGAACAAAGTACGTGGTGTGCTAGGTGAACATCGCAGCACCACTGCACGTCACACCAGTGAACAAAATCCACACTACTTAAAATTAGTCATGATGGAACAGGCCTTGGCCAGTCGACTGCGTGAAGAAATTGTGCCTGGCGGCGGTGGCGGCGCACCAAATCCAACAGCCGGCGCTGCTCCCGGACAGACCATCCAACAAGCACCACAACCCACTGCCGGTAGCCAACCTCCCGCAACTGCTCAAGATCCCAAAGTGGCTGCTGCTGTTAAGAAAAGTGCAGCTGGTCAAACACTCACCGCAGATGAACAAAAATTAGTAGCTGGTGCTGCAATGGCCATGGCTGAAAGCCGTTTGCGTAGAGAATATCGCATATTGAAAGAATCTGAAATTCAGCAAGCCCAAGTGGTATTGGCTGCTCAAGATCTAGTGGACAAGATGCAAGACATGGTAGAAGAAGTCAGTGAATTGCAATTCAAAGACCTGCCTGCTCTAGTCGAAAGTATCAAGAACCAAGTTGGCGTGGACCAAGCCATGCAATTCAACACCGACGCCACTGGCGCGTTGGCTGGCCTGCTGCAAAATCTGCAAGGCGCCAAACAACAACTAGAAGCTGCACTGGGCGTGGTAACAGGCACAGGCGGACCAGACATGAGTGCCATGGCCAATGCTGGCGCTGCCGCAGGCAACATGGGCGCAGCTGGCGCCGACATGGGTGCTGCTGGTGCTGACCTAGGATTAGACGCACCACCTCCGGGAGAAGGTGATCTTGAAGCTGCTGCTGAACCTCCGGTTGGAGCAGCGTTAGGTCGAGCACGTAGATAATGCGTATATTTGAAGTTGACGACTCTGCATCGGCAACTCCGAGTCCAAATCAATTGATGGGACTGGTTTCTTTTTTGGCTGGCCGTTCAGATGACACCAGTGCTCGAAAAGAAATCAGTCAAGATGCATTTGTGAGTTTGGCACAAAGTCTGAAAATCAATGTGAACAGACAAAATCTCGGTGATCTAATTGCACAACCACCATTGAGCAACATGCTGGAACCACTGGATCCCAATTCGGGTGTGATAACATTCAAAGGTGGCGAAGAAACTGATCCGGCCATGCCAGTGAATCGTGCTCAAGACATAGTGGCAGCAGCAGCCAAGTCAGCCATGAAACGCCCAATGTAAGCAAACTGGAGAAAACAATGGAAACTTTTTTAGTGAGCTCGCCACCGCGAACCGGAAGACATTACCTGCATGCATTAATGCTTAGTACAGCTACAAATACAACCACAGCTGGAAATATAATACTAACTCATAATCCGTGGTATGAACTTGACTACAGCGGTACCTGTTTGATATTGTTGTCTCGGCAAGACAAAACAGCAGCAATATTATCACAGATGATAGGCAAGCGCACGAAGCAATGGACAGAATATGAAATCACACCGGATCCATTTCTAGTAGATTGCGATCTGGGATCAGATTTATATCATGCTTATATGTTTAATCGCTGGTATCAAAAATCTCATGATCTTTCTAGACCATATGCAAAAATACAATATCTTTATTTTGAGGACTTTGTTGACAATCATGATCATGTATTTTCAACACTTGGTCTGAGTCCAGTTCGCAATGTGGTGTTACCACAAAAAAGCCCGTATGGTTACCGGGATATAATTATCAATTACCAAGATTGTATTCAAGCCATTCAGCAATGGGATATAGAAAATCACCCCTTTGTAACAGTTACTCAACCACATTTAAGAACCAGCACTTGACCAAACAGCTATGTGAATTAACATAAATGTAGTACAATCAGTTTGTTAAGATAAAAATTCTCGGAGGTAATTATGGCTTATTCAAATCAAGTAATCGATCATTATGAAAATCCACGCAACGTAGGCAGCTTTGCCAAAGGCGATGCGGATGTGGGCACAGGCATGGTGGGAGCACCTGCTTGTGGTGATGTGATGAAACTACAGATCCGCGTAGAGAATGGCATCATCACAGATGCACGATTCAAAACTTACGGCTGCGGATCAGCAATTGCCTCGAGTAGTCTGGTAACAGAGTGGGTCAAGGGCAAAACCCTGGACGAAGCCGCAGCTCTAAAAAATTCAGTGATTGCTGAAGAACTTGCGCTGCCCCCAGTCAAGATCCATTGTAGCATCCTTGCAGAAGATGCCATCAAAGCAGCAGTGGCAGATTATCGTAGCAAGCATGATCTCGTTCACTGAAACGGCCAGCAACAAAATCCAACGACTATTGAAACAACGCGGTGGTGCTGGCATACGACTGGGTGTGAAAACTACAGGTTGCTCAGGACTGGCTTATGTGTTAGAATACATAGACACATGCACCGACGATCCCACCACGATAAACTATGCCCAACCCAATTTTGCTGTGATAGTGGACAAAAAACATGAAGTATATCTTTTGGGCATGACCATAGATTATGTGCGCCAAGGACTCAACGAAGGATTTGAATTTTCAAATCCCAACGAGCGTGATCGTTGTGGTTGCGGAGAAAGTTTCAGAGTGTGAATTCATTAGCAGTTTTTGGATGCAGTTGGGCTGCGGGTGTTGGTGTGTTAGATTCTAACACATTTGGATCACGCCTGGCAGCAAAATTACCCACAACCGATTTTATCAATTTAGGCATAGCTGGATCCAGCAACAGCAGATCAGTGTTGCAACTGCTTGAGTATGTCAAACGCACCGACATACCTGTGGAAAATTCAATAGCAGTTTTTTTAGTAACAACGCCGGCAAGAGAATGTGTGATCACCCATGATTACCCAACCCCTGCACGTACCATTGATATAAAGTCTGGGCAACCAGGTAAACTTGTTCACAGTTGGGAAAGACATTTCTCGTCAATACCTAATCTTAATTTTAATCTGCACAAAAATATATTGAGCACACAAGCCATATGTCGACAGTACAACATCCGCGATTATTACATTGTTGGGTGGTCTGATATTGATTTGCAATTGCCAGGCATTGACACTGCCAAGATATATCATAAATCTTGTGTGCAACTGTTTGGGTATCATGATCAGGCGCACTATCTTAAACAGCCGCCAAATCAATACAATCAATACTTGCGTGAGTGTGGCCACCCAAGCGAATTGGGTCACGAATTAATTGCACAAACATTACACAACTGGATAACTGAACCAACCAATGTACAATCCAAAATTTAATTATCAACCCATACCCCGAGTCACAATAGAAGGCAAAAGATTCTACGCCACACCAGATGGCAACAACTTGCCATCTGTAACCACCATTCTTGACAAGACTAAAAGTGAAGCCAGCCGCGCAGCACTACACAATTGGCGACGTACTGTGGGTGCAGAAAAAGCTCAACAAATCACCACAGAAGCTGCCAATCGTGGCACACGCATGCACACCTATCTTGAAGATTATGTCAAAACAGGTGCCATAAAAGAACGTGGCTCAAATCCATTCAGTTGGCCCAGCCACGAAATGGCCAAAACTGTGATTGCCGAGGGATTGAAAAATGTGAATGAATTTTGGGGCATCGAAGTTCCACTGTATTTTCCAAAGATCTACGCAGGCACAACCGACGGTGCTGGCATACATCTCAATGAAGAATCAATATTGGATTACAAGCAGACCAACAAGCCCAAAAAACGCGAATGGATTGACGATTATTTTGTGCAGTTATGCGCCTATGCAGAAGCACACAACGAACTGCATGGCACAAAAATACGCAAGGGTGTGATCCTGATGTGTGTGAAACCTGATCTTGATGTGAATCACAATCTTGTCAGCCAGCCGCAATATCAAGAGTTTGTGTTAGAGGGCACAGAATACAATCGATATTGTGATCAATGGTGGCGCAAAGTAGAAGAATACTACACCAAACACATATAGTTGCCCTGGCCCTGCCGGGCTAAATATGTGATACCTCAAGGAATCACATCGTGGCAATTGTACAAATTTCAAGAATCACCCAACGAAAAGGTCTGACTACAGATCTACCGCAACCGCTGGCCGGTGCGGAATTTGGCTGGGCCACCGACGAACGCCGATTGTTCATCGGAAATGGCACTATCGAAGACGGTGCTCCTATCGTGGGCAATACTGAAGTATTGACAGAATTTTCTGATGTGTTGGCCTTTACCACAGCCTACACTTATCAAGGTGCTGCTGCTGGATACACAGTACAAACCGGTGCCAGTGCCAGCGTGCCTATAGCACAAAGTATTCAACAACGTCTTGACAGTTATGCAGTGATCACTGATTTTGGTGCCATGGGCGACGGAATCACTGATGATACTGCTGCTATCAATCGTGCTCTTTATCAACTGTACTGCCGTGAATCCAACACAGCTATTCGCCGTAGTTTGTTTTTTCCAGCTGGCACATACATTGTGACAGATACCATTGCCATTCCGCCTTATGCATTGTTGTATGGCGAAGGCTCCAACTCCAGTATTGTTAAATTTTCCGTACTGCCATGGACCAATGCTGTTGCATATCCGTCAGGAGTGTTGGTCAGTAACTCGGGTAGTTTTTATCGAGCAAACTTTGATGTACCCATAGGTACCAATCTTGGCAGCACAACCAGTGGTGGTCAATATTATTGGGGCAACATCAGCACCGGTGCTGCAACAACATTGCCCACTTGCGTGGCCAGCACCGCAGACAGTTTGCAACAGACAGGTGTCAGCGTGGGAGCCAATGGTGCCACCACACCACAATATATTGCACTGAGAGACATGTCGTTTGTGACCGATCAGGCCAACGACTCATTCCTTTGGCAAAATGCACAACAGTGCTCGGCCACCGGAGTCACATTCTCAGGTGCAGGAACCACCAGTACTCTCACTGTTGCCACTGCCAATACACACGCAGTGAATTATGCTGGTACTTCGCCGGCTTGTAAAAATATCATCATGGACACTTGTAAATTCACTGGCTGTACATACGCTACCTACACCAATGCAACTGTTCAAGGTATCACATACAGCAACAGCACATTTGACACTCTGTATCAAGGCGTGTATTTCAGCACCAATCCCACTGGAGTACGTGTGGTACAAAACACATTTGACAACATCTATAACGAAGGCGTGGTGTTTAGTGCCTGTTCGTTGAACGCCAGCGCATACAATACATTTTATGATGTGGGAAATCATTTTGCTGGTATTGGTTCTCCGGCCAGCAACATAATCTTGATTTCTGGTGACAACAACATCAGTGTGGGTGACATGTTCACTCGTACCACTGCCAACAGTACAGTGTATGCTAGAATTGCACTGAACAATACCAACAGCACTGCCATGAGCATGAACAATCGTGGTATCACATACTATGTCAGTAATGCAGTCAGCAATAGCATAGCCAATCAGTTGGCTCAAGGAACCTGGGCCAGAGACAACGGCATCAACGATACCTTGACCAACAACTCCACAGCCACCTTGTTCATAGTTGACACCAGCATCATGAAAGCATTCAAGGTGGATTATACCATCACCAGAGATATTTTTGCTAGGACTGGTCAACTCACTGTGGTATATGGATCGGGTGGCGGATTTGGGTACACAGACGAATATTCTGAAAATGGTGTTACCGGTATCACACTGAGTGCTGCAGAAGCCTCAGCCGGCGGCAACATCACAGTGAGCTATTCATCAACCAACTCAGGTTACGCAGGCAACATCAAATACAGCGTGACACATTTAAATTGATGTGGTTATCAACTTTTGCACAGCGACTTGAAAGCTGGCAGCAACTCAGGCTCACCGTTCAATCTCAGTCTGCACAGACCGCAGCGGAAGCTGTGAATCAATGGTGGTTTCGAGCACCTTGGTCAGCGTATCACTTGCACTGGGATGATCAGCCAACCTGGCCTGATCCATGGCAATTATTGAGCGATAACATGTATTGCCCGGTTGCTCGCGGCTTGGGAATACTGTATACTATAGCTATGATAGACCACCCAGAGTTGCAAGATGCAGTTTTGATCGACACCGGAACTGACAATTTAGTCCTGATGGCCAATGAGAAATATATATTGAATTGGGACCAGTCTCGAGTGTTAAATATTGATCCAGGACCATATCAAGTCCAACACAGCTTGACTCAACAACAAGTACAACAACAAACAAGGTAGCGATGAAAATTACAACAGTACAAAAGCGTGATGGCACGCGAGAGCCATTGGCATTGGAAAAATGGCAAGCACAAATAGCCAAAGTATGTGCAGGCATAGCAGATGTTAGTCAGAGCATGGTGGAGATCAAAGCTCAAATGCACTTTTATGATGGCATAAGCACACGAGAAATTGATGGAGTCACGCTCAGAGCCATTGTGGATCTAATAGATGTGGAATCAAATCCCGACGTGGGACATACCAACTATCAATATGTAGCAGGCAAACAACGACTCAGCATGCTGCGTAAAGATGTGTATGGCAACTATCAACCTCCTCACCTGTACGACATTGTGAAAAAGAATGTTGCAACTGGTCTTTACACCCCCGAACTGTTGGAATGGTACTCAGAGGATGACTGGAATCGCATGCAGGACATGATTGATCATTCCAAAGACGAAACACTCAGTTATGCTGCTATTGAACAACTGATTGAAAAGTATCTGGTAAAAAATCGCAGCACCAAGGAAACATATGAAACTCCACAAATTCGATATATGGTTGCGGCCGCTACTGTATTTCACAAAGAAGAACCGAACTCAGCGAGAATGCGCTACATCAAAGAATACTACAATGCTGCTAGTGATGGTCTTTTCACATTGGCTACCCCTGTGCTTGCTGGCTTGGGAACTCCAACTAAGCAATTTAGTAGTTGTGTGCTTATTCGCAGTGACGATGATCTGGACAGTATTTTTGCTTCGGGAGAAATGATGGCCAAGTATGCCAGCAAACGTGCCGGCATTGGATTGGAGATTGGCCGCCTACGTCCATTGGGTAGTCCTATTCGTGGTGGCGAAATCATGCACACAGGCATGATACCATTCTTGAAAAAATGGTTTGGCGACTTAAGAAGTTGCAGTCAAGGAGGCATCCGCAATGCAAGTGCCACTGTGTTTTATCCTATTTGGCATCATCAGTTTGATGATCTTATCGTACTCAAGAACAACCAGGGTACAGAAGAGACCCGCGTTCGACACATGGACTATGGAGTGGTCCTCTCCGCCTTCTTCTGGAGACGTTTTAAGAATCGAGAAAACATAACATTCTTTGATCCAAATGAAGTGCCAGACTTGTATGAAGCCTTCTACAAGAATACAACCTTGTTTGAAGAACTGTATGTTAAATATGAAAAGCAAAAAGGCCTTCGTAAAAAGACCATGAGTGCCGAAGAGGTATTCAAAAGTGGAATACTGAAAGAACGCACAGACACAGGCAGAATCTATCTAGTATTCATTGATAATGTAATGAATCAAGGCCCATTTGACCCTGAGTATCATACAATTTACCAGAGTAACTTATGCTGTGAAATACTTTTACCAACAAAATCATTTAAGAGACTTGACGATCCGGAAGGACGTATCGCTCTCTGTACTCTCGGAAGTGTCAACTGGGGAGCATTCCGTAACCCAGAAGATATGCGGCGTGCTAGCAGGATTCTACATCGGAGTCTTAACAATATACTGGATTACCAGGATTTTCTTTCCATACAGTCTAAACTAAGCAACGATGAAATTCGCCCACTGGGCATTGGTGTAACAAACTTGGCCTACTGGCATGCCAAACGGCATCTCCGTTACGGCGAGAAAGACGCACTAGCTGAAGTCAAAACCTGGATGGAACACCTGTCATTCTATCTCACAGAGGCTAGTGTAGAACTGGCGCAAGAACGCGGTGCTTGTGTAGGCAGTGAGCACACACGCTATGGTCAAGGCATATTTCCTTGGGAACTACGGGCCGAAGGAGTTAATGAACTCACAAGTTTTGCGCCCGAATTGGACTGGGAAACACTACGCACCAACATGAAGAAACATGGTGTACGTAATGCCACACAGATGGCTATTGCTCCTGTGGAGAGCAGCAGCGTGGTCATCAACAGCACCAACGGCATTGAAATGCCCATGAGCCTGATCTCGGTAAAAGAAAGCAAAGCCGGTAGTCTAACACAGGTGGTTCCTGAATATCACAAACTAAAGAACCGATATCAATTGATGTGGGAACAAAAAGACTGTGATGGTTACTTGAAAACTGCGGCAGTGCTGGCAGCCTATGTTGATCAGGCAATATCTGTAAATACTTTTTATAATCCAGCACACTTTGCGGACCGCAAGGTACCAATCACTTTGATTGCAAAAAATTTGATGCAGGCACATGCTTGGGGTCTTAAAACTTTCTACTACAGTTTGATCAACAAACAAGGCAGTAAATCTCCCGACGAGATAGCCCCCACAATGCTGGAACCAATCAATTTTGATGCTGAAGAAGATTGCGAATCTTGCAAACTTTAGAGAGAAAAATAAATGTCAAAACAACAATACAATCTAACAACAAAAACTGATTATCTCAATCGCAAGATGTTTCTAGACCCACAGGGTCCGGTCACTATTCAACGTTTTGAAGAAGTCAAGTATAAAAAACTTGCAGACTTTGACAGCACTGCAAGAGGATTCTTTTGGCAACCAGAAGAAATAAGTTTGACCAAAGATGCCAACGACTTCAAAGATGCCAGCGATGCTGTCAAGCATATTTTCACTAGCAATCTCCTGAGACAAACTGCATTGGACAGCTTGCAGGGCCGTGGCCCAACCCAGGTGTTTACTCCTGTGTGCAGCATTCCTGAACTGGAATCACTAATGTACAACTGGGGATTCTTCGAAACCAACATCCACAGCAAAAGCTACAGTCATATCATCCGTAACATCTACAATGTGCCCAAGGATGTGTTCAACACCATACATGACACACAAGAAATTGTAGACATGGCGTCAAGTGTGGGAGACTACTACGACAAGCTTCATGAACTAAATTGCTTCAAAGAAATCAGTCCGGGAACTGTGTCAGAAGAAAATCATATCCGAGCCATATGGATGGCCCTGCATGCCAGCTATGCATTGGAAGCATTCAGATTCATGGTATCATTTGCCACCAGTTTGGCCATGGTTGAGAACAAGATCTTCATTGGCAACGGCAACATCATCAGTTTGATTCTTCAAGATGAACTGTTACACAAAGGCTGGACCGCATACATCATCAACCAAGTGATCAAAGAAGACAGCCGTTTTGCAGCGGCCAAAGCGGAATGCGAAGCTGAAGTTTACCAACTGTATGTGGATGTGATCCGTGAAGAAAAAGCCTGGGCAGATTACTTGTTCAACAAAGGACCAGTGATCGGATTGAATGCTGCTGTGCTCAAAGACTTTGTGGATTATACCGCAGTGGCAGCATTGAAAGAAATTGGTATCAAATATCAAAGCAATGCGCCCAAGAGCACACCCATTCCGTGGTTCAACAAACATGTAGACACCAGCAAGAAACAAACTGCACTGCAAGAAAATGAAAGCACCAACTACGTCATTGGGGTGATGTCAGACTCTCTTGACTACGATCAACTGCCCAACTTATAAGGAAAACAAATGAAAGCAATAGTGTGGTCCAAGGACCAGTGCCCTTACTGCGATCAAGCCAAAGCATTGCTGAAGTCTCGCAATATTGAATTTGAAGAACGCAACGTGAGCCAAGACTGGACACGTGAACAACTACTAGAAGCAGTACCAACGGCTCGAACCGTACCTCAGATCTTCTTGGATGAAGAACTGGTTGGAGGGTTCAATGAACTCAGAACACGTCTTACCACAGAAAGTTTACAATGAAATTATCTATCAGCACCGGTCAAGTTTATACCTTTAAATTAAACTCAGGAGAAGAACTCATTGCCAAAGTGTCAGACACATCATCTGATGACTGGATCAGCATTGAGCACCCAGTCAGTGTGGCACCCGGTCCGCAAGGCATGGGTCTTGTGCCCAGTTTGTTCACAGCCGATCCCGACGAAAAACTACGGCTAAATACTGCCAGTATAAGTCTTTATGCACTGACTGATGACCCAGTCAAAATGAAGTATATTGAAGCAACCACAGGTATCAAGGTACCGGACAAGAAAATCATACTAGGATAAAATGCCAGCAGCTCAACGTGTAGGAGACAGTGATTCCGCCGGGGGAACAATTACCAGTGGAGTCAATTCTGTGCGAGTCAACAATCAGGCAGTATCTGTAGACGGCAGCCCAGTTAGTCCTCATAGTTCAAGACCTGTACATGTTCCTGTCACAGCTGGCGGTGTTGGCAGTGTCAAAGCCGGTGGCCGTCCAATCAATGTAACCGGCAATGCAGACACCTGCGGACATGCTAGAACTGGTGGCAGCGAAAATGTAAAGATTGGTTAACATGGCCACCAGCATCTTAACACCGTTGCAACTCACAGCCGCAGCTGCCTTGTTAAACAATCAAGGATTAAAAACACTGCCCACAGCATTGGCTGCTGCAATATCACTGTACAATTCGTTTAGCATAATTGCAGCAATCAACGGCGCCATTGACAATGCAGCAGATACCATATGGTGCTCAGCTGCCACTCTGACCAGCCTTGAAACCATACGCGGAACAGGAACAGGATGTCCTGCCCTGGGCAACAGCATACCAGCAGCATATACCACACTGACACCGGTGGCCAATCCTGCAGGATTGACTGGGTTGGTTTCACAAACTGCCAACTACTATTTGGGCTACGGAGACAGTGGTAGATTTGCACAAGGATTCATGGCAGTGCAAGCATTTGTTACCACCACCAACAGTTACATCAATACCGCAGTGAATGCTCCGACATATCTTGGTCCCAGCTTCAGCAGCATGGACAGTTTGACCACGGCAGATATCGCTACGGTTAATTCAGGTCTGAGTGCGTTTGGGACAGACCTGGCCCGGCAAGGGCAATTGACCAATCTAAACAATTTAGAACTGTACGGTACACCAGCTGGACTACTTCAACAAATCAGTGCAGTGGCAAGAATTTCCAATGTCACTGTGCCGGCTGTGCAAAATGCATTGATTGCAGTGGGGTTGACTGCTACTGACATCCAAAATCTTGTGAGCAATAATCGTGTTGGTTTGTTCAATCCAGACGGTATTACCAACAATGAATTTGATCAGTTGCAACTAAAAGCATACAATGCCATGACCATGGTGTCAGGTGATGACCTTGCTCAGATATTGAGTATATTGGATGTGACCACGCCCAATATCAATTCACTTAGTGATTTGTTAGATCCTAAAAAAATATTTCCGCTGAGTTATCTTACTTTGCAAACTCCCAGCCCGACTGGACCGGTGCCAGTGTTCAATGCCAATGGCAGTTTGAATTCTGCAGTGCAGCCCATAGTCAATTCTTACCTGCCCGATGCATCGGGTTGTGATGAATTGGGAAAAATCATACCACCTGGTGACGCAGTGGCCAACAAGGCCATACAAGTGGCATTTCAGCAAATACCCAACATAGCAGCTACTGATTTGCCAGCACTGGCCGAAGCTGTGAAAGGATATGTTGATCGTCCTTGGGATCCGGCTCAGCCTTATCTGGCCAACGATTTGGTTGCCAATGGCGGCAATTGCCCAACGTTTTATCGAGCACAACAAGATGTTCCTACAGGCGTTGATATTAACAATACCAGTTATTGGTTGCCAACCACACTAGGTGGGCAGAGCAACATGTCAGGATTGCCTGATATCACAGCGTTGACTACTCCGGTACCTGCATCAGTGACTGCATTCTTTGATACCAGCATAGCCAATGGCACTGGTCCCAATGGAACTGTCACTGTGAATGATGTGCTAGGAACTGCGATTGATTACAATGGCCTTGCCACGTATCTCAACACGGCCAGCACAGCGTTGACTGCTATCTCTGGGTCTGCCAGTTATAACACATTATTAGATCTTTATCAACGAATACAAAATGTATGCAACAGTACCTATGGTAATCCTGCAGTGAGTGTGACAGTACCGGTGGGTGCTGGTTCGGGAACTTATGCCAATGCATTTCCATACTATGGTGGCGACCTGGCACTGCAAACTCTAATACCATTGGCCAACACTGCCTTGGATGGGGTGGTCACCGCCTGGGCCACGCAGACCGCCACAATGAACACTGCCTGGAATAGTATTGCCAGTTCGTTGAGTTCAGAAAAAGCCTTTCAGACTCGCGCTGGTATAGATTATTTTAATCTGCTGGCCAGCGAACAATCAAGTGTGATGGCGTTTGTGCAAAACTTGCCATCCTATGCTGCGTTAACAGATTCTGGCCAAGCAGCTGAATTTTTGGAAGATGTGGCAGACACCACCATCGTAGGCGGACAAGCCATGATTGGTTCCATGCGCGAAGCCCGCAATCAAGATTCGTATCAATCTGCAGGATTGTTCTCAGCCAATCGTATACCAGCAGATCCGCCAATCACACCGTCACCTGCGGTAATTCCAGTTCAACCAGATTGCTAGAGCCAAATACATGTAATAAACACCTAAAACTCCGGGAAAATACCGGAGTATGAGCATATCAGCTTAAATATTATTCTGTGGCAGTTGACATTTCGATATCAATCATGCTACAATTAGCTACTTCAAAATTTAAGGAGACTTCATGAAGAAATTAGTAACAGTATTGGCCTTGGCAGCAGCCACTTCGGCCGTTTTGGCACAATCTGCCCCTCAAGTCAGTGTGTATGGTAAAGCTCGAGTGTACGAAGAATCGTACAAATTGGGCACTGCTGATGCACTGACCCGACTGACCAATGACACCAGCCGCATTGGAATTAAGGCCACTGCTGACGTAGGCAATGGCTTCACAGCCGCTGCCATTGTTGAAACAGGCGTTGGTGCTGATGCCCCAGGTGCTACCACATTGGGCGACCGTACCACTTTGTTTAACCTCAGCAACAAACTGGGCACTGTGGGACTGGGTCGTGACAAACACGCTGTGACTCGTGCATTGGATAACTTTGATGTTATGGAAAATACCTATGGTACCATTGCACCCAGCATTCATGCTGCTCAAGGTTCACGTGTGCAAAATGCTATTTTTGTAACCACAGCACCTGTGATGGGCTTGACCGGAACTTATCAACTGAGCAACAGCGAAACTGCCAACGTTTCCAATGTTCAAGCTGGTAGCATCAACTACAGCCTCGGAGCTCTTGCAGCCACCGTGGCAATGTATGATAACGGCACTACCAGTACCAGCACCATTGGTGGTGTGAAGTATACCGTGGCCGCAAGCAAGACTACCATCTATGGCATGTACAGTGAAGACAAAGTTGTTGGTGTCAGCACCACAGGCAAAAGCATTGGCGTAAATCAAGCAGTCAGCCCACAATTAAGTTTGTTGGCCAGCTACGGTGAAACCAATAACGGTACCACTGGCAAAGCAGTAGGTGCTGCTTATGCCATGAGCAAGGCATTGACTTTGCATGCTCGTTGGAGCAGCGTTGACGCAGCAGGTTCTGCGTCTGATGTTACACAATTTGGCGCTGGCGTAGAATACAATTTCTAATCTAGTTTTTCAAAACACAATAGGCCCTTCGGGGCCTATTTTTATGAGCACCGGTCAGTGGATACTGATATATAATTACAATACAAGGAGATTGGCATGACGGATCCCAAAGCAACTGCGAGGGAATTGCTCAACGAATGGAATCGTTACAAAGTTGCAAAACCACGAAATCATGCCTTGGATATTCAGTACGAAAAAGATCAGTTATCTCGGTGGGCAGAGTTACTGCGTCGTAACATGTTGTGGAGCACTGATTTAACTGAGATAACCGAAAACTGTTATCAATTTCAAACTAGATTATCTAGATTCAAAGATAATATAATAATTGAATTACTTACCAATGGCTCAGCCTAAATATTATCTCCGATAATATTGAAATAATATTATCTATAATCTACTATAATTCACTATAATATTATTGATATTCCAGCTTAATCCAGTGTATATTCCAGTGTGTTGTTAAAAAACAACAAAAAATAGCCCAGAAAACGGTTGACCAAAATTGCTAGATCGGCTATAATACATGTATGGAAGCAACAAAAGTCACCCGTAAAAAGCGAGTAGATCGCACTCATATCGTGTATGCTTTGCATATCGGTTTTGAGACGTATATTGGCATCACTGCCAAGACTCAGCGCACTGTGCCCATGAGCTTGCGTAGCCGTGTGAACAAGCACATCTATCGCTCGCGCACTGAAGACAAGTCTTGGCGCCTGTACGAAGCAATTCGTGCCGCAGGTGCCGACAACATTGTGTCAACTATAGTTGACATTGTGCGTGGTAAAGATGTTGCACATAAGTTAGAACGTGAACTTATTGCAAAATATGCACCTGCACTGAACACAGACGTTCGCATCAAGCAGAACGGTTGACCAGAAATCACCGTTCTGCTATAATACACACATAGACAGCAAAAAGGAATCACCATGCAAGATACAATGACCCGTGAAGAAGAACTGCACAGCATCTTTTGGGATATGTACAAGGATGCCCACGGTGTTCGCCCACGTCATGTGGATATCTCAGGTTGGGACGAGGCTACCTTTAAAGCCGAGTTTGATTACTTGCAGGACCTGATTGTCAAGAACGAGCAAGAACGCAAGGTCGAAGAGCAAGAGGCTGCACATGCCTTTGAGATGCGAGTGCAGAGCATCATGGCCTGCGGTGCTCATAATCGTGCTATGGCCCTGCGTTGGATCCACGAGGCAGAAGGTTCAAATGGGGACGACGAGTTCCTGTGCTACTTGATGGGCTTGCCTTATCGTTATTTTGAGTAATAGGAGAAGATTATGACAGCAATAACAGTAGCAGCAATGATAGAGGCATTGAGCGCATTGCCTCCGGACGCAGAGTTGGTAGTGACCGAAAGCGGTTATTACTGCTATGGCGAATTCGCAACGATCATGTTGCCAGAAGCCTACACCGTAGAAGGTGCTGGTATGGACGGAGCCGTGGCTGACGAAGATGTTGGTCGGGTAGTGTACCGTATCGGTCACAGCCACCAATCTTACTAAGGAGAAAATAATGGCCTCATACATGGACGCCGTAAACGGCAATCACACTAGCCAACCTAACTATGACCCACGGCATGGTGGTCCTTATGATCGCGGCAGTGCCGACAGCTACTACAGCCGTGGTTACAATCCACACTACTTCGAGGGTGCCACTTCAACCACGCCTCGTGTGGAAATGAAAGATATGACT
>Ga0209190_1001660_pt1 | contig 15465 bp, 5 predicted proteins | sample M_140205_XF_Meta_FD_187315 | JGI IMG/M metagenome (GOLD analysis project Ga0209190, IMG submission 187315) | Freshwater microbial communities from Lake Montjoie, Canada to study carbon cycling - M_140205_XF_MetaG (SPAdes) (version 2) | ecosystem: Environmental > Aquatic > Freshwater > Lake... | reverse complement strand
GATGCCAACACCCAGCAAAAATCCTTCTACTTCGATTTAAAGAAGTATCGTGACAACCTCAAGAACAACGACACGCCTTTTACCCCTGCAAACACCCTTATCAAAGCACTCAAGCACAGTTTGAAAATGCTGCGAGCAGAGGGCATTGAAAACACCTGGGCCCGCCATGCAAGAATGGGCAAGGCTTGCAGAGCAGGCCTTAGCGCAATGAATCTTAAACTACTTGCAGAAGATCCAGTTGATGGGTTGACTGTTGCTTGGGTTCCTGAAGGAGTCGATGGCACAGAAATCCTAACTCGTCTTGAAAAAGGTTACGGGGTTAAGGTGGCAGGTGGTCAAGATACATTAAAGGGTAAAATTATCCGAGTTGCCCACATGGGATACATGGATATGTTTGATGTGCTTACCGCAGTAAGTGCAATCGAGATGGTATTGGTTGAAATGGGCCACAAACTGGAACCGGGCGCAGGGATTGCAGCAGCGCAGAAATCACTTACCTCGGGAATCAAGGCGAAGGCCTAGTAACTGGAGAATTGTTATGCCAAGAGTATTGATCAGCGACAAGATGGAACTTCCAGGCCTTGAGATCTTGCGTAATGCAGGCATCGAACTCGATGAAAGGCCGGGCTTAAAGGGCGAAGAACTCAAAGCAGCTCTTCGTCTTGCGGATGGTGTAGTGGTACGCAGTGGTACTCGCATCACCGCAGACCTGATCGAAAATCCTGGCAAGCTAAGGGTTATTGTCCGAGGTGGCGTGGGCGTTGATAACATCGATGTTGCTGCAGCAACCCGCAAGGGTATTGTTGTTATGAACACACCTGATGCCAACACTTTCAGCACCGCTGAACACACCATCAGCTTGTTAATGTCGATGGCAAGGCATGTGCCTGCAGCAGATGCAAGCATGAGAGCCGGGAAGTGGGAGAAGAGCAAGTTTCTGGGCTGCCAACTTACAGGTAAAACCTTGGGTGTATTAGGGCTTGGCAGAATAGGCCGAGAAGTAGCACGTAGAGCGGCCAACGGCTTGGATATGAAAGTGGTTGGCTACGACCCGGTGCTTGCACCTACCGCAGCAGCACAGCTTGGAATAGAATCTTTTGCCTCGGTTGACGAAATACTTCCCAAGTGTGATTTCATCACCGTGCACACCCCGCTTACCGAGCAAACCAAGGATATGATAGGCGCAAAGCAAGTCGCCTTATTGCCCAAGGGGGCCCGGGTGATCAACTGCGCACGCGGCGGCATCATCAACGAACAAGCTGTAATCGATGGCATCAATTCGGGCCATCTTGCAGGCGCTGCGTTCGATGTCTTTGTCGAAGAACCAATGACTCCTGATCATGCTTTTTTAAAGATGCCAAATGTAGTTATAACACCTCACCTTGGCGCTGCAACTGCTGAAGCACAGTTGCTGGTTGCAAAAGAATCCGCACAACTATTGGTCGACTTCCTATGCAAGGGTATGGTTCGCTTTGCAGTGAATATGGGCGCGATGGATCGTGCAGAGATGGAAGAAATGCGTCCCTTCGTTGATCTGGCACACAGGCTTGGTCTGATGGCAGCCCAACTCAACAAAGGCTCGATCCAACGGGCCGAAATTCTTTATCGGGGCGAAATAGCAAAACGATCCACCCGCTTAGTCACCAGCGCTTTTGCTGCTGGCCTTTTGGAACGAGGCATGGAACAGCAGGTAAACATTGTCAACGCACGCATGCTTGCCAGCGAGCGCGGAGTCGAAGTTGTTGAACAGGCATCCATGGAAAAAGGTGACTTTAGCTCACTCATCAAAGTTTCGATTCAAAGCGATAAAGAAACTATCACCATTGCAGGAACACTTTTCGGCAACCAATACCTTCGCCTAGTACAGTTTGGTTCGCATCGATTAGATGCCCACATGGATGGGGTTTTACTCATCTTCACCCACAAAGATGTACCAGGGTTGATCGGGCATATCGGCACGATTTGTGGTAAAAATGGCGTGAACATTGCCCAGATGAATGTAGGCAGGCAGAATCAAGGGGGCGAAGCTATTGCTGTGCTAAACCTCGATGCCCGACCACCAGAATCTGTGCTTAAAGAAGTTTCGAGCCATCCGCAAATTCGTGCGGTCACAGTGCTTGATCTTCCGCCTGCAGGCGAACTCCCTACTTGGTTTGCCTAAAAGTATTTCTCCTTGCCTTCCCTATGATTTTCATGGTCAACTAGTCTGGTACCTACCATCCTAATTGACCATGAGCTTTATCATGAATCTAATCTTTTGCATCATTGCCCTAGCACCGCTACAACTTAACGCAGACTGGCCGCAATGGCGCGGCCCCACCCGCGATGGCACTTGGCATGAACCTCGGTTCCCACTTCACCTTCCTAAAGATACTAAACCGTTGTGGAAACTCCCGCTTGGTGGTGGCTATGGCGGCATTGCTGTCGCAAACGATAAACTCTTTGTCATGGATCGCATCAAAGACGGCAAAGAAAACGAAGCGGGGGAACTCGAACGAATCCATTGCCTAGAATCGCTTACAGGAAAACAACTCTGGCTGCACTCTTACAAAGCTGCTTACAAAAAACTCGATTATGGGAACGGCCCCCGTACCACACCTACCATTCATCAAGGCAAAGTGTACACCTTTGGATCTATTGGTGACATCCACTGCCTTGATATGAATACTGGCAAAGTGCTTTGGCATCGCAATGTAGTTGCAGACTTCAATGCAAAGTATCCAACCTGGGGTTATTCTTCTTCGCCCTTAATTGATGAAAACCGAGTGTTGCTACAGATTGGGGGCAAGCCTGATGCCTGCTTTATCGCATTGGATAAAGACACAGGGAAAGAGGTTTGGCGCTCGGGGACAGATAGGCCTGGCTATGCTTCTGCGCAGATTTTCACTGTGAACAATCAAAAGCAGATCGTTTGGTGGAGTGCCCAGAACGCTTGCGGGCTAGACCCCAAGACTGGATCAATACTTTGGAAATCCCCAGTGGGCATGGATTACGATGTAGCGATTGCAGATCTCATATTTCATGAAGGGGTTTTTCTTGCATCGGATTATTGGACAGGCAGCAAGGCGATTGAGCTTGCCCCTAATGGCCCCAAGGTGGTTTGGGAAGGCAAGCAACTTAGTATGCTGATGTGTTCCCCCTTGGTTCGGGATGGTTACTTTTATGCGCTTGATCGATTTCGTGGCATCAAGTGTATCGAGGCGAAAACCGGCAAGAATATGTGGGAGAATGAAACTGCGACAGTGCGTGGCACCAATCCGCAGGCGAGTTTGGTTTGGGTGGGAAAGAGGGCGCTAATCTTTAATGAAAAGGGAGAACTTATACTCGCAGAGCTTTCACCCAAAGAATTTAAGTTGATAGATAAGATCAGCGTGTGTGGTTTCACTTGGGCTCATCCTGCATTCGCCCAAGGGTGCATCTTTGCACGAACCGACAAAGAAATCGTTGCAGTCCAACTCTTCAAGCCTTGATAAATACAACGAAAAAGCCCCGGAGATAGTACATCTTCGGGGCTTGATCATACAAAAGACCGAACGCTTACTTGTTCGATTCTTCCAAATCTTTTTCAATCTTGGCGAAGTCGAATTTATCGGGCACTGGATAATCCATGTTCTCGCGAAGTTCCATCAAGGTTGGCCTCTTGGAATTCACACCCGTTGTGGGCACTTCAACCTTGCAAATCCAAGCGAGGGAATTAAGGATCATCTTGCGGTTGTTGTCATTGCCCCAGTTCCAATGGGAGTGACCACCAGTATAACCAAAACCCCTACCGCCATCGGCACGATCGCAGGCCCAAGCAAGCACTTGCTTTTCCTTACGATCAAGAACAGCTTCGCGAACAAAAGGATTGTTGGAATGGGGGCCATCGCCACGCGAAAGTTTGCCATCTTTGTTAACCAAAGTTTCGGAAGGAGGAAGCGCGCTAAGGATTGGGGTAACGCCTTCCATTTTTGGCCTGAATCGCATGTGGTAATACCATTCATCATGGGTTTTGAAAGGGTTTACACCCCGGGTAATCGGGTGATTTTTAGCAAGATCCGATTCGCCCAAGCGCCAGTGTGGATTGACTGACCAGTTGGGTTCAAAATAACCACCAATCCAATCAAGAAATTTATCCCCATTCTTGCCCTTGGTAGTCTCTACCCCGTAGTGAAACATCGCAAGGCCAACGCCCTTCTTTGCAAGGCCATCAATTTTTTCGAGGTGGGCATTGTAAGGGTGACCGCCACCACCATCGCTGAATATACATATGCCATCTGCGGAATCGAGGATGGATTCATCAGCGGGCCAGCCATCTAAAACCAAAGTGGTTTCAAGACCGGGAACATTTTCATCAAGTGCTTTTTTAAGCAATGCGCAACCAGCTTTGAAAGAATGCTGGCCATAGCCATGGCTTTTCCTACCTGCAATAAGAATCAACTTCTTTTTCTTGGCATCTTGAGCAAAAAGGGGAGAAAAGCTCATACTCACAGCGATGCCCAAAAGCAGTATGGAAGCTAATAATCTTTTAATCATGATCACCTCAACAACTTAAATGGTTTAGTAAATACTGCTCTTAGAGTAAGGGGAATCTCTTTCTTTTACCAGCATCTAAACACTATTTTTTATAGGAAAGTTACAAAAAACACTCGTATTTAAAAATTCCTATTCTTCTACTTAACTCTTTTAAGGTATCTTCAATCCAAATGGCCCCACCGTTCGTCTTATTATCAAGGCCATTTATTTAACTTCAAAGGATCAGCCATGAACAAAAAACTTATCCCCTTGGCTTGCGCAGGGTTTCTACTGACGCTGGCAGTACTTGCATTGCCCGAATTCTTTAAAGGGCAGGTTCGTGGTGCGGATGAATCCTCTGAAAAATATCTGAAATTATTTAATCAGGGAAACTACAAGGAAGCTTTTGAAGGCTTCAAAAAGCTCGCCCTCGAGCCTAATGCTGAAGGCAAAAACGCTGCCACCAACATGAACATGGCTCTGCAATCTCTTCGGAACCTTGGCAGAAATAATGAGGTCGATGCATTCCGTGATTCTGTCATTAAGGTGCATGAAAGCAAATGGCGCTTCATGCAAATGACTGCTGCTTCGTTTCTAGAATCGGAACATTTTGGGTTTGTAGTTGCTGGGAAGTTTGAACGGGGTTATCACCGCGGCGGGGGCAAACAAGTCAGCAGCTATGCCCGCGACCGCGCACAAGCCATGCAACTACTTTACAAAGCATTATTAGAAGTTCGTAAAGATAAAGATTTGCAAGCTGCCTCTTTGTTTTATCTCGATTTTGCAGATATCATTTTGCGAGGCTCCGCAGGGCATGAATCTTGGCGCCTGCAGGTGCTTACCGATTTCTCCACCTTGCCCGAATATGATGAAAGCCCCTACTGGCACCCCTACCATGGCGTTACCCCAGCCCCGGTTGATGAAACAGGCAAACCTGTTTTTTATAAACTCCCCGAATCTTTTGAAAAAGCTGCTAACGATGGAGAACGATGGAGATCACTTCTTCAAGAAGCTGCAAAGGCTGATCCCTCCAGAAAAAATGTATCCAAAATGCGCTTGGCTCAATTCTTATATCAACAATTTGGTGTACATACCTTAGCGGGGTATTTTCCCGGGTTCATGGAAGATTCTAAACAGGAAACAGGCACTTACGATCTTGCAAAGCTAAAAGATGAAGAAACAATTGCTCGCATTGCTTCGGGTATCAAAAAACTTTCTCTCCCCGATGAATTCAACTACTTGAAGATCTGGCATGAAGTTGCAATCGATGGCAAAATTACTGAAAACGAAACCGCTGCGGATATGATCGCGATCGAATATGAAAATCGAAGACAATACATCAAAGCTGCAGAAGCCTGGAAGAGAGCCATCGCCAAATTTGGTGGTAAGGGCAATTACAACAGATCCGATAAACTCGAGCAAATAGTTGGGAACTGGGGCCGTTTCGAGCCTACCAACTCTCAAGTCTCTGAAACCAAAGCTGATATTCAGTTTCGTTATCGCAACGCTAAAACTATAAACCTTGAAGCTTTTGAAATTAATGTGGCTAAGTTGCTTGCAGATGTGCAGAAGTATTTAAAAGATAATCCAGCTAGACTGGAGTACGAGAAAATCAATATCGCAGATATTGGCCAGCGCATTCTCAATAAAAATCAAGAATTCTATTTGGGTAAGAAAGTTTCTACTTGGGACCAAAAGCTTGAACCCAAGCCTGCTCATAACGATGCCAGGACTGCCATTAATTTGCCCAAGCTTCCCGCGGGTGCTTACTTTCTCGTTGCCAAGCTTGAAGGCGGTAACACCAGTCGAATGGTTGTTTGGCTCAACGACCTTGCCATTGTGAAAAAGAATATCGATGGCAAAGGGTACTACTTTGTCTGCGATGCAGTTACGGGCTTACCCGAGGAAGCCGCCAAGATGGATTTCTTTGGCTGGAGACAAGAACAAATCAAACCGAACCAGAATAACTTCAAAGTCGTTACGAAAGAGTTTTCAAAACAGGCGGACAAAGATGGTCAGATTTTTGTGGATGGTAACGATGCAACCAACTCGATGCAATGGTTGGTGCAAGCCACGGGCAAGGAAAAAAGGCAGGCCTATCTAGGTTTTAGCGGCCTATGGTATGGCAACTACCACGATACTTATTTTCAGCAGATGAAGGCCTTTGCTATCACCGATAGGCCGGTCTACCGACCCGGGCAAAAGGTTGAGTTCAAATTATGGGCTGCCGAGGCCCGCTATGATTTGGAGGGGCCTTCACGCTTTGCTGGCCAAAACCTCAAGATCATTATCAACAGCCCCAAGGGCGATAAGATTTACGAAAAAGATATGGTTGCAGATGCCTTCGGTGGCGTTGCAGGTTCCTTTGATATCTCGAAGGATGCAACTTTGGGCGCTTACTATTTGCATACCGCAAACCTTAATAATAATGTTCCAGGCGGAATTCAATTCCGGGTCGAAGAATACAAGAAGCCCGAGTTCGAAGTTAAAGTTGAAGCCCCTACCAAACCTGTGATGCTGGGAGAAAAAATCCCCGTCACTGTCATCGCTAAATACTATTTCGGCGCACCCGTCACCAAGGGCAAAGCCAAAATCAAAGTCACCAGACAATCCAAATCCACCGATTGGCACCCCAACGGCGTATGGGATTGGTTTTATGGCAAAGGTTATTGGTGGTTCTCCCCGGACTACTCCTTCTATGAAGGCTGGGACAAATGGGGCTGTGGCAGACCTCATCCTTTCTGGTACCCCAGAGTTCAAGGACCGGGTGAAATCGTTCTCGAACAAGAATCCCCGATCGGCCCTGATGGCACCGTCAAACTCGAAATCGACACCGCACTTGCAAAGCAATTTCATGGCAATCAAGATCACGAATTTTCCATCAGCGCGGAAGTAGTTGATGAATCCCGTAGAACGATCAATGGTTCAGGCAAAGTGATTGTGGCTCGCAAGCCCTTCAGAGTTTTTGCTTGGCTTAACCGTGGGCATTTCCAAACCAACGATACCATCGAAGCCTTCTTCAATTCTCAAACACCCGATGGCAAACCCGTGCCCGGAGCAGGTGAAGCTGTCATCTTCAAAATCTCTTACGACAAAGCTGGTAAACCCGTTGAGCAACCCATCGAAAAAGCTTTACTGCGTGCAGATGAACAAGGCAAAGCGACCTATAAATTCAAACCCTTGGCTGCCGGGCAATACCGTGTCTCCTTCACCCTTGCTGATGAAAAAGGCCACAAAGAAGAAGGTGCCTACCTCTTTAATGTTTATGGCAAAGACTTCGATGGCAAGTCGCTCAAGTTCAACGATCTTGAGTTGATTTTGGATAAACGAGAATTCGCACCAGGTGATAAAGCGAAACTTCTTATCAATGCTAATCAAAACAACGCCACCGTTTTGCTTTTCGCTAAACCAGTCAATGGTTTGTCCAAAGCACCCAAGGTAATTCGTATGGATGGCAAAAGTTCCCTCGAAGAAATCGTACTCACCCAGGGGGATATGCCTAATACCTTTGTTGAAGTACTGAGCGTTTCTAATGGAAAAGTTCATACCGAAATGAAAGAACTTGTGGTTCCTCCTGAAAAAAGAATCTTGAATGTAACTGTGGTCCCAGACAAAGCTGAATACAAGCCAGGCGAAAAAGGAAAGATCCAAGTTAAGGTTACGGATTTAGAGGGTAAGCCCGTTGCTGGTTCCATTGTGCTTACAGCCTACGATCGAAGTGTTGAGTATATTTCAGGTGGTTCCAATGTGCCAGATATCAAAGAGTATTTCTGGAAATGGCGCAGACATCATCACCCCTCGCAGGAATCCACCCTTACCAAAACAGGTTATAACCTGCTTAAACAAAATGAAAAAGGCATGAACGATCTGGGTGTCTTCGGCGCACAAGGCGTAGATGAATTTAATCAAATGAATTTACAAGGGCGTAGTGGGCAAACTAGAGGAAGAATGGCTAAATCCGAAATGGCCGGCTTTGGAGGCGGCGGGCCTGGCGCACCCATGGCCATGATGGCAAATGCAGCAATGGATGGCGTTTCCGAACGACGTGCGGATCGAAAATCCCTCGAATCAGATAAAGCAGGAGCAGATCCGGGTAATGCCGAAGCCCCTGCAGCACCCGACATGGTACAACCCACCATCCGCAAAAACTTTGTAGATACTGCTTTATGGGTGGCCTCCATCGAAGCTGGCCCAGATGGTACTGCAACCGCAGATATCACCATGCCTGAAAATCTTACTGGTTGGAAAGTGCGTGCGTGGTCCATCTCTGCAGGCACCCGGGTTGGCGAAGGCGAAACCATTGTCACCACCAAAAAAGACCTTCTTGTTCGCCTCCAATCACCTAGATTCTTTACCCAGAATGATGAGGTTATCCTAAGCGCTAATGTTCACAACTATTTGAAAGATGCAAAGACTGTTGAGGTTTCCCTCGAACTCGATGGCAATGTATTGAAAGCTCTTTCACCTTTGACCGTTAAGGTTCCCATTTCTCCCAATGGAGAAAAACGAATCGACTGGAAAGTTAAAGTTGTTAACGAAGGCAAGGCAATCGTTCGTATCAAAGGCATCACCGATGTTGAATCCGATGCCATGGAAATGAGCTTCCCCGCATACATACATGGCATGGCACGAACAGAATCATTCTCTGGTGCAATCAGGCCGAATCAAAATTCTGCCAAGCTGACTTTTAGTGTTCCAGAACAACGCAGGGAAAACGATTCCAGACTTGAAATCCGTTACTCACCAACGCTTGCAGGGGCGCTGGTCGATGCCCTTCCCTACCTTGCCGATTACCCCTATGGCTGCACCGAGCAAACGCTTAATCGCTTTGTTCCAACTGTCATCACACTAAGCTTATTGCAGAAATTAGAAGTGGATCTTGCTGCAGTTCGCGAAAAACGAACCAATCTTAATGCCCAGGAAATAGGCGACCCGATGGCACGCGCAAAAGGTTGGAAACGCTTTAATCGCAACCCTGTGTTCGATCCCGAAGAAGTCAAAACCATGACCAAAGATGGCATCAAGGCTTTGCAAAACATGCAGCTTGCTGATGGTGGATGGGGCTGGTTCTCCGGATTCGGAGAATACTCCTACCCCCATACCACAGCCATCGTAGTTCATGGCTTGCAACTCGCTCGCGATCATAAAGTGGTGCTTCCAGCGAATATGCTTGAACGAGGTGTTGCATGGTTGAAAAATTACCAAACCAAACAAGTGGAGTTGATCAAACGAGCACCTGCAAAAGTTCATCCCTTCAAAAACTATGCGGATGATCTTGATGCATTCATCTACATGGTTTTGCTCGATGCTGATGCCACCAACAATGAGATGAACGAATTCTTATACCGCGATCGCACCCACATCTCGGCTTATGCCAAGGCGGTTTTTGGTATCGCCCTATTCAAACAAAAACAACAGCAAAAACTCGATATGATTCTTCGAAATCTGGAACAATTCCTTGTTCAAGACGAAGAAAACCAGACTGCATACCTCAAACTCCCACCTGAAAACCACTGGTGGAACTGGTATGGTAGCGATACCGAAGCCAATGCCTGGTATCTCAAACTGCTAAGTAAAACCAATCCAAAAGGCGAAGTACCCGCAAGGCTTGCAAAATACATTCTTAACAACCGCAAGCATGCCACTTATTGGAACAGTACACGCGATACTGCTTTCTGTATCGAAGCACTTGCAGAGTTCTTCACCGCATCCCAAGAAGACAAACCCGATATGACTGTCGAAGTTTTACTCGATGGAAAAATGATCAAAGAAGTAAAAATCGGACCCAAAGATTTATTCACCTTCGAAAACACAGCCCTAGTTCTAGGCGATGGGGTTCTCACCGGCAATCACACTGTTGAACTGCGAAAGAAAGGCACGGGCCCCCTTTACTTCAATGCTTATCTCACAGTATTTACCCTTGAAACACCCATTAAAAAAGCAGGCCTCGAAGTTAAGATTAATCGTAAATACTATCTCTTAAAGAAATCTGCGACGGAAGTAAAGGTGCCGGGCGCACGGGGTGAAGCGGTAAACCAAAGAGGCGAAAAATATGAACGCAGCGAAATCCAAGATCTTGCCATGGTAAAGAGTGGCGATCTTGTCGAAATCGAAATGGAAATCCTAAGCAAAAATGATTACGAGTACATTTTGATCGAAGATATGAAAGCTGCTGGATTTGAACCGGTAGAACTTCGAAGCGGTTATGGCAACAATGACATGCGTGCTTATATGGAACTTCGGGATGAACGCGTTTGCTTCTTTATCAAAGAATTAGCCCGGGGAAATCACAGCTTGCGTTACAGAATGCGAGCAGAAATCCCAGGCCTCTTCCATGCCCTGCCTGCCAAAATCAATGGCATGTATGCTCCCGAACTCACAGGCAATTCAGACGAGATTCGCATCAGTATCGAAGATGTACCCATTGCTATAGGAGTTGGAAACTAATCTAATTAACAATGCAAAATCAAAACTATTTTGAATGGCTGATATAAGTACCATCCCAATCGGAGGGGGGTGGGAAAACCAAAAAGCCCTTGCATCGTTCGATATAAAACATAGCTAGATGATCGCCCTTGTTAACCCCAAGAATTTGCTTAAAGCAATCAATCGCCTGTTGAAACCTCATCGCTAAATAATGTTCGAATCCCAACATAGTTAAATCTATAATCTTCCGTAGTTCAGGGGTTTCATTTTCTTTTTTGCAAAGAACCTCATGAATCAGTATTGCATTGGCTTTGCCCTTAACCGCAACTTTATCCACAGGCCGGGTTAGAATTTGCTCCCGAATTCTAATTTGCGTCTTATCCGAAATTAGAATCCAAGTTTTATAGGTTTTATTCGTACCTTCCAACCTGCTGGCAAGGTTTACCGTATCACCAACCGCTGTGTAATTCAAACGGTCTTCACTACCAATATTCCCCACAAAAACTGTACCAGTACCTATCCCTATTCGCATTTTCAAATGGGGCAGACCCTCTGCTTTATTTTTCTCATTGAACAACACCATTTGTTCTTGGCATACCAAGGCTGCCTGGCACGCTTTAAGTTCATGATTTTCACAATCCTCAGGCGCATTCCAAAACGCCATCACGGAATCACCTATGTATTTATCCACTGTTCCATCCAGCGATTGAATGATGTTGGTGCACATCGCAAGATGATCACCGATCAACTTCACTAATTTATCCGGTTCGAGGGATTCTGATATGGTTGTAAAATTTTCTAAATCCGAAAAGAACAGGGTTAGTTCCTTCTTTTCTGCAAAAGGCTCTGCGGTTTTTCTTGAAGCTAATACTTGGTTCACGACTTTGTAGGGAATGTATTTTCTGAATGATAGCAAACCTGATTTCATCTTTTCAATGCCTTCGGTTAATTGAATTATTTCTCTGTAGTTAGATTTAGGGCTATTGGAAAAAGAAATATCGCCCCTGCTAATTTTAACAACATCGGCTGCCATTTTTTCAAGAGGGTCACCAATTGATTTTCCACTCCTAATACCAATGGGAATCATAATTATAATCATGAATATTAAACTCATAAAAACCATTCGCCCCATAGCAATACCCCCAGCACTCATTGCTTTTCTTTTTACACAAACCCCAACCACCCAATCTGGTTTTTCGCCTGGTTTGATTTCTGACCACGAATAAACCCAAGTTTCACCATTTGTATCTGAGCATGCTTCAATTGAAGTAGCTTCTTGATTAAAGATATCATTACCAAGATTCTTTTGATTTTGAACGAGTTTTGCAAAAGTTTGAATTCTTAGATCTGGATGTTGATCCGCAAGAAAAAGATATCCGCTGTAATCATTTTTACCTAACGATCGAGGGAATTCTTCCTCATCATGCTTGTGGGGATAGCCTATGACTAAAAGTTCATCCTTAATGGATTTTTCTATTATAAATGGGACCCCGTTGTAAAGTTCAGAAAAATTGGACTTCTGATTTGTTATTTCACCTAACAACTCCTCTAATTGTATAACTCCAACATCAAGAGATATTAAACCTACTAATTCCCCTTGCAAATCATTTAACGGGAAAGCATAGCTTAATATTGGAGCTGCTTTTTCAAGATATTTAATACTTTTAGATTTCCTTGAATGGACCCAGCGAGCCTTATTATTTTTCTTCATTTCTGAAAAGAAAGAAAAGCTACGAGGGTCAATTTGATTTGGATCATTATCAATCTCTTCCTGTTTGGTGGTAAGAAATTCTTTGTAGACACTTGTGGTATATAAACCATTCCCTTTAGATTTTACTTCGACAACCAGAAGATTTTGGTCTTTGACTTTAATCATGCGGAACATTTCGCCTGTCTTAGCATCAAAATAGGCAAAACCATCATAGTCTTTGTTTGATTTTAGGTTCTCCATGACAAAAAGAAGAAGATCTTTTTTTTGGTCAACTCCGTTATTAAATAATTTTTGAAATAAAGATGCATACATTTTTGCATCAACCTCTACCCCATGCATCACGAATTCAACTTTTTCTTTAATATTGTCTGCATTAGTTTTTAACATCGATTGCATCAACGCTCTTGCCTGCAAAAGTGATACTCCCAAGGAAAACAGAGTTAGCGTAATACCAATAATAAAAACCGCGAGTACAATACGAAAAATCAGTACGGTTTTTAAAGACGTTCCTTCATTTCCAGATTTGATAAAGAAAGGCATATACTACTTACTCATTTAAATAAAACTGAAAAACCTAAATCATTTATACAGGGAAAACAGATAGGAATCAAAAAACCTTAGTCATTTTACTTGGAATTACTGATATGTATCCCATCCCAATCAGAGGGGGGCGGGAACACCAAAAAGCCCTTGCATCGTTCGATATAAAACAATGCCAAATGATCGCCTTTGTTAAACCCTAGGATTTGCGTGTAGCAATCGATCGCCTGTTTAAATCTCATCGCTAAATAATGCTCGAATCCCAACACAGTTAAATCTATTATCTTCCGTAGTTCAGGGGTCTCGTTTTCGCCAAGGGCAAGAACTTCATGAATCAAAATCGCCTTAGCTTTACCCTTCACCGCAACTTTATCCACAGGCCGGGTAAGAATTTGCCCACGGATTTCAGCAGCCGTGTTATCTGAAATTAGAATCCAAGTTTTATAGGTTTTATTTGTGCCTTCCAACCTGCTTGCTAGGTTTACTGTATCACCCACTGCAGTATAATTGAGCCGATCGTCACTGCCTATATTCCCCACAAAAACTGTTCCCGTACTTATCCCGATTCGCATTTTCAGATAAGGCAGTCCCTCAGCTTTATTTTTCTCATTGAACAGCACCATTTTTTCTTGGCACGCCAGCGCTGCCTGACAGGCTTTAAGTTCATGATTTTTACAATCTTCTGGCGCATTCCAAAACGCCATTACGGAATCACCTATGTATTTATCCACGGTTCCATCCAGCGATTGAATGATGTTGGTGCACATTGCAAGATGATCACCGATCAACTGCACCAGTTTATCTGGTTCAAGCGATTCTGATATGGTTGTGAAGTTCTCTAGATCCGAAAAGAATATCGTTAGCTCTTTCTTTTCTGCAAAGGGCTCTGCAGTTTTTCTAGAAGCTAATACTTGATTCACCACCTTGTAGGGAATGTATTTCCTGAATGACAACAAACCTGATTTCATCTTTTCAATACCGTCATTTAAATCAATCATTTCTTTGACTATAATATTTTTTCCGGATGTAAAAACGATATTTCCTTTACCAATTTCGATGACATCCGTCGCAATTCTTTCCAGCGGTTTCGACATTAATCTCGAATTTTTTATAGAAATAAAAACTGATACAATAATCAAGAGTCCCAAAACCATAATAGTAAGTCGAAGGCTTCTTATAACAGATTCAAAGGCTAATTCCCGATTGACACAAACGCCAATGATCCAATCAGGTTTTTCGCCAGGATAGGTTGCAGTCCAAGAGTAAAGCCACAAACTGTTATCATCTGCTTTACCAACATTTATACCCGTGGAATTTTGATTAAAGGGGTCTCTGTTTTCCTTATATTCTTTTTCAATGATTTTAGTAAAAGCCCTGATTCGTTGATCAGGATGTTTTTCTGCAAGAATTAAAAATTTATTACTAACACTTACTATGGAAGGGTCAGGAATTGTTTCAATATAAATGGGGTCTGGATGGCCAATGACTACAATTTCATCATTGTTTCTTCTTTCCAGTACAAAGGGAATACCGCCAAAGCTATAATTTTGGTCCATTTTTTTGTTAGTGATATCCATAAGATATTTCTGAAGTTGGAGCACGCCAAAATCAAGTGTCAACATTCCCACTAATTCCCCCAAATCATCTTCCAAGGGGACAACATAACTAAGAATAGGTGGACGACCATGAAGCACATTTTGTGAATACCCTCTGGAATTAAACCATCCCTTTTTTTTGTTATCTTTAAATTTTAAATAGTAATCAAAATGACGGGGATCACTTTCATTTGAGTCAGTCAAAATTATTTTTTGTTCAGGCGTCCCTCGATTCTCATACAGCGTAGAGCGAAAGACTTGGTTTCCTTCAGAAATTGTTTCTGCAACCAATAATTTCTCTTCTTGGTTTTTTATCGTACGAATCATAATGCCTGTTTTGCTATCGATTATGGAAAAACTATCCATGTACTTGTGAGCTTTAAGATTTTTTGTAATAAAGATTCTTGCCTGATTTCTGAACTCCAGATTATTTATGGGTGTTTTGCTCAATAAATCTTTATAGCCTTCGGCTTCTCCTTCTATTTCTGCAATAAAATCCAAGAGAAGGTCATTGATATTGTTGGAAATCAGATTCATCATCATGTACCTAGATGATTTACCCTCGTTGTATTGCATTGTAAAAGAGATGGAAGTAAGAACGGTGCCAATAATTGTAATCAGTAGTATCAACCGAAACATCAAATGGTATTTTAAAGGCCAACCCCTAAAGAAAAGTCCGAGAAAATCCATGGAATTCAA
>Ga0209190_1001659_pt1 | contig 15466 bp, 17 predicted proteins | sample M_140205_XF_Meta_FD_187315 | JGI IMG/M metagenome (GOLD analysis project Ga0209190, IMG submission 187315) | Freshwater microbial communities from Lake Montjoie, Canada to study carbon cycling - M_140205_XF_MetaG (SPAdes) (version 2) | ecosystem: Environmental > Aquatic > Freshwater > Lake... | reverse complement strand
CGACTTCGACAACGGCACCGAGTTCTTAAACGCGCACTTTATCAGCCACTTCAAAGCGCAAGAGCCCAAGATCGAACTGAGCCGCTCGCGCCCTTACCGGAAGAACGACAACGCCCACATCGAACAAAAGAACTACACCCACGTGCGCCTGCTGCTGGGAGACGACCGCTTCGAGCACTACGAGCTCGTGGAGCCGCTCAACGAAGCGCTGCGCCAGTGGAGTGTGTGGAACAACCTCTACGCCGCGCAACGCCGGCTGCTGCGCAAAGAGCGGCAACCCGACGGCAAAGTGAAGCGATACCACGAAAAGAAAGCCAGCACGCCCTGCGCAAGGCTGCTAGCACGGGAAGACCTCAGCGAAGAGCAGCGACAGAAGCTGCAAGCGATGCTCAGCAGCCACGACCCCATCAGCATGAGAGCGAGCATCGAAGCCAAACTACGGGCGCTCTACGCGCAGCGAGCCGAGCTCCAAGCCGAGCAGGACGAGGACGAGGACGAGGACATGGAGACTGAATCCGAGAGCGCCCCATCCCCGAGTGCGCGCGCAGGGGGGAAGGCGGGCTTGCGTTACGTTCGCTCAGTCGCCTACGGCTCCATCGACTCACTGCACTCCAGCCCGCCTTCCCCCGTGCGGAGTCCGAAGCGAAAACAAGCCTTGCCAAACTCTCCAAGAAACACCAAAGCGAACTCGATCACGGTGTCCCCCATCGTGAGGCATCGAGCCGCTTCCTGAAATCCTCCTCGGTGTCCTATTTCAATGAGGCATCACGGTCGGCAAAACCAGCGTCGAAGAACTGCAGAAGTTCCAAGATCAGGCCACCGCGAAAGGCGGCGGTGACCTTCGCGCCAAGAAAAACTCCGACGGCTCCCATACGCTCTACGTGTCGGCCGATAAAAAATTGAGGATGAAGGGGGTCTTCGGTAAAAGCTATGGAAGTGAAGCTCGCACGGCGAAGCTGGACCTTGCCAAGGATCTGGTGAAGGAAATCATCTCACGCCGGATGCCTGAAGGTGCGGGTGAGACATCGAAAGCCTTGATGAGTAGGATCGACGATCGGAACAATTCGACCGAACTGGGAGCGGTCTTGAAAGAAGTGTCCAAGGTGGTTTATGATACCATCCCTGAAAGCGCTAAAAAGCATTACGGCGAGCTCGACACAATCATGTCCACGCCGAGTCTGAGAGAGGCCTTCGGCAAAAGTATGTCGGCTCAATTTGTTAGGGAAAATTTCGATTTTCTGTGCCTCGAGAGGGCGTTCTCCAAGACGGAGAACCCCCATGAAAAGATGAAGCTGGCGGAAGAAATGTTCAAGATGGTGGAGTCAGCCGAGAATCCGCCGGGGCAGGGTTACGACGCCACCGGACCCGATCAGATAAATATTTCCGGTGAGATGGCTTCGAAAATATATGACGACATTCAACACCTCCGCGGTGCGATTGTCCCAGGAAGGGAGCCAGCGGCGGCGGATAAGGAAATGTTGAACAACCTTTTCTCTCCCGCAAAGAACACGGTGAGTAATTTGGTGAAGCAAAACGACAACCTAGCGAAGTTTGTCGCCTCCGACGGTTTTAAAAACGGAGCCAGTGATGCCTACGCGAAGTCAGCGTTGTCGCCGAGGGATGCCAACTCCGCCAGCTACCTCGCGCCGGGATCCGGCAAGGAATACTTGGAGGAAGTCGAAAAAGGCAGAGCTCACTTTTCCCGGATTGAGAATATCCTTGAGGACCCGGAGATGAACTCGGCCTTCCGGGAGCATTTGGTCTCAAGCGGGCAAACGGAGTCCCTCAAACGCTACGAGGGCGTGGAGTTTCTGGAGGGCCTCGCTGACAGTGATGGAGTCGATGATTCTGAGCTGCTTGCGCAGGCGGAGGCCTTTTTTCTGGAAATTCCAAAGGAAAGCAAAGAGCACTTTTCGCGCGTTGAGAATATCCTTGAGGACCCAGAGATGCGCTCGGCATTCCGAGAGCATTTGGTGTCAAGTGGGCAAACGGAGCCCTTCTATCAGTACGAAAACGTGGAGGTTCTGATGGTCCTCGCTGACAGTGATGACGTCGATGACGCTGAACTGCTCGCGCAGGCAGAGCTCCTTTTTCTGGGAGCCAGGAACGATGCTGCAGAGGGAATGGACCCTCACAAGGATTTTGTAATCCGCCAACTGTCCAATTTCAGAAGGGACCTGAATGCCGTGGACCTGATGGGTGGAAGCGCGGAGAGCCGTGCGGAGGAGGACAACTTGTTCGGTCCGATGGATGAGATCCCCATTCGCAGCAAGATCAAGGATTTCATTGGCACCATGAAGGCCGATGCGGAGAACGGGCTGCGGGCTGGCGGATGCCGGGGTTTCCAGGGAGAGAAGCTTGACGGGCTGATTCGCGAGAGAGAGGCGAGTGTGGACCCTCACAAGGGTTTTATAAGCCGCGAACTGACCGCTCTCAAACAGGACCTGGCGAATGCCGTGGACCTGAGGGGCGGAAGTGCGGAGAGCCTTGCGGAGCAGGACAACTTGTTCGGTCCGATGGATGAACCCCCTTCCAAGGAGATCCTCATACGCGGCAAGATCAAGGGTTTCATTGCCACCATGAAGGCCGATGCGGAGAACGGGCTGAGGGCTGGCGGATCCAGAGGTTTCCAGGGAGAAAAGCTTGACGGGCTGATCGGCAAGAGAGTGGGGGAAAAAATGCTCAACGAGCAGCTGGAATGGCGGCCGGATGCGGAGCAGCACTACGGTGCTTGGGATCAATTTGCTGGCAAAGAGCTCGTAAGTTCAGTTGGCGCCACGGGCAGCGGGAGGACCAAGGATCGTATCGGCAAACAACTCTACCAGGTCAAAGGTTCCATCGCGCATGCGGGGCTGACCCGCAGACTGAAGGCTGGCGGATTGAATACGGAAAACTATGGCGAGGTCATCGCCTCGAATACGGCGCGCGCTATCGTAGGGTCCGCCAACCGGGGCCAGATCCCTGAAGTCTCTCTGCGGCAGGACGGAAACTCCCATGAAGCGATGGTCACCTCCAAATACCTCACCGGGGGGAAAGGAGACCTGAAGGAGCTTTACGTCGGGCTGGCAGGTCCCCTGCCCAAAGGGCAGAAGCATCCCAAGGTCCACCTGGACTCCTCCGGCCCCAGCGGTGATGGGATTCTCAGGCTCGGCACGACTGCCTCGCGGGACGTGCAGCGGAACATCGCGCTCTCGGCTTTGATGGGCGATCACGACGTGAATCCCGGCAATATGATCGCCCTCAAGGACGGCCACGTGGGCCGCATCGATTTTGGTCACGCGTTTAATGAGCTGATCAACGGTCCGGGCGGCTCAGCCACAGGAGGCGGCGGAGTCCGCAACAAGAGCAATCGCATTCTCGATTTTTTCAATCGGGAAACGGTGAGTGGCGTTCCGTTCACAGCAGGACAAAAGTCAAAACTCTGGCGCGACTACACGGGTGCCGGCCCTTCAGATGGTATGACCGATTCCCTGCGCTCGATCGCATCCAGCACGGAAGCTCTCGACGGATTGGTGCAGTCGAAGACCCAGTTCGCCGACCTGATCGTCGCTCTGGAGGCAGAAGGCACACCCGAGGCAAAGAAGCAAATCGAAGACCTTACCAAGTCGCTCATCCGGATGAGCCAAAATATTGAAAAGCCGATCACATCCACCGATCCGGGAGCAGTTGTGAAAGAGGTCTTCGATAACTTGGCCGCCTTCGTGACCGAGGGGCAAGATCAGATGCGTGAGGTGGCCGATCTTTCTGATTTGCAGACGAAGATCGATGCCTACGTCACCTCCACCCGGGAGAATCCCGATGCTCCCGTGCCGCCTGAGATCACTCAATTGTATCAAGACCTGTCGGCCAAGTCCGTAAAGTCTCCCGACGGAGAGGGCCTTTGCTGGATGAAGATGTCCGCCGGTTCGCCCGCATTCCAAGGAAACATCGAGTCTTATATCCAGACCCGTCGGGATGCGCTGACTGCGCAGGTCTAAATGATGAGCACGGCATGTTTTGTCAGGTTCGTTGGTTGAAGTGTTTTCGCCGCCTCAAAATGTGTGGCAGAGAGCTTCAGGGAACTGCGCAAAATCAACCTCACAAGATGAGCCGAGCCTGGCAGCTCAGGGACTGGCTTGGCAAAGCCATCCACAGGCAGCTCTGCACATCACCCTGCTGCAAGACATGGCATTTGGCCTTCAGCATATCCAGCACCAACGCGGCATGACTCATTTGGACATCAAACCGGTTACCATTTCTTCGGCAGCGGCGGCCAATTCCAGCTCGGAGATTTTGGAATCTCCATGAGTTCCCCCGAAAACACCCTGCAAGACTCGCCGCTGGACGCAACCATGAATTTGTCAGCTGACAATGTATGCGACCTTGATAAAATGAGCAAACAAACCGTGCAACTCGACACTTCCTTCTCGGGCCGAATCCTGAAAAACAGGCCACTATGGACGAAGCGCTGAACATGAGTCTCTTCTTTGAACCTGGCATGGGCAAGCCTGACCTGCGTGAACTCAACAAGATTAGCTTTGATTCGCATACTGACTCCGACCCGCTCAAACAAACTCCTGTGAAAGTCGGAGTGTAAATTTCCAAATCAGCATGCAGTCCAAGTCCACCCATCCCTTCGTCTTACACACACTGCTTGGCATTGCCTGCCTCATCTTGGTCTTGGTAGTACTTCCCGAAGACACGGCTCTTTGGCGCAAGATCTTTGCTGGTATTTTAAGCATCACATTTGGGCACCACCTCGCTCGTGCCATTTTGCCCACGAATACACGTGCCGAGCGTATCAAACTCTGGCTGGAATGTCTGGCTTTCCCTGCATTGATCTTCGCTTTTCTCATTCTACCTACCTGGCAGGGCTGGCTCTTGTTTGCCGTCGGCTTTTTCTGGCGGTCATTGGTTGGGAATCTATTCATCAAGCCCTGACTATCCTTCAATATCGCCTCTCATGAGTCAAGATCATCAAGATAAGCATCTAAATGACTTAAGATGTTTACATCAAAGTGGACGGCTGGATGAGGCCAGAACTGGTTATCTAGACCTACTGCGTCTGTCCCCCACGAATTGCTACGCGCTGGCAGGCCTAGCCATGATCCATGCTCAAGATGGCCACTACGTCCTGTCTATTGAATGCTTTTCGTTAGCCCTCAAAGCGAATCCAAATGTTGCTGAAATCCATAGCCAAAAAGGAGTGGTTCTATCTCAATTAAGCAGGTTTAGCGAGGCGCTGGAATGCTTTACTCAAGCCCTAACAATCCAGCCGAACACTCCAGAATCCTTCAATAACCGGGCTATCGTTCTAACGAAAATGGGAAGAAATCAGGAAGCTTTGGATGATTATAATCGAGCTGTGAAGATTCGGCCGGAGTACGGTAATGCCTGGAAGAACCGAGGTATTGTCCTGCGATCTTTGGAGCTTCTCGACGAAAGCATCGCAAGTTATGATCGTGCATTAGAGATCAGTCCCAAGGGTGCCCAGACGTGGAACTATCGCGGGCATGTCCTGCGCCAGTTAGGCAGACTCGAAGACTCACTCGCGAGCTATCGCGAAGCCGTGCGCATTCGCCCCGACTATGCCGAGGCCCACTACAACCAAAGCATCGTGCTGCGTGAGTTCGGCCGCCTCACCGAAGCCATCGAATGCTGCGATCGTGCGACCACCCTTGTTCCCGACTACGCAGACGCCTGGTGGAACAAGGCCGAGATCCTGGTGCTGACGGGCGACTTCGAAAACGGCTGGCCCATGTTTGAGTGGCGCTGGAAATCTGACCGGCATGGCAAAGAATTCCGTGAGGTTGGCAAGCCGCTCTGGCTGGGTGAAGGCCCGCTGGAGGGAAAACGACTGCTGGTGAACGTCGATGGGGGTCTTGGCGACGTCATCCAGTTCTGCCGCTATGCACCACTGTTGGTTCAGCAAGGTGCACGGGTGATCCTTGAGGCACAAGTGGGTCTCATCCCGCTCCTGCGTGAGAGCTTTGATTCAATTGAGCTGACGCCTTACCTGCAGCCGCTCCCCGAGTTTGACTGCCACTGCCCGCAGATGAGCCTGCCCGGCGCCTTCCGGCAGTCCGTGGACCAGCTCACGGCCGACCTTCCCTACCTTCGCGCCCCCGCCCTGCATCGCGAAGCATGGGCAGCCAGGCTGGGTCCGAAGACGCGTCCCCGCATCGGCCTCGTCTGGTCAGGCGGAAACCTTCACTACAAGGGCCAGGAACACCGCAGCATCCCGCTGGATCAAATGCAGGTCCTGCTGACTCAGGACGCCGAGTTTCACTGCCTGCAAAAAGTAATTCTAGAGAGCGACCGCCCCGCGCTCTCCGGCCTGCCCATTCAAACATGGGAAAACGCACTCCATGACTTCGCCGAGACTGCCGCGCTGATCTCCCAGATGGATCTCGTCATCAGCGTGGACACCGCCGTGGCTCACCTCGCCGGAGCGATGGGACAGCAGGTCTGGGTCACCCTGCCCTTTGATCCCGACATGCGCTGGATGCTCCACCGCGCAGACACGCCCTGGTATCCCGGTGTCATGCGCCTCTTCCGCCAGCCTGCGCTTGGCGACTGGAGCACGCCTCTGAACTCTGTCCGTGAGCAGATGCTTCGCTGCATCGACTGACAAAATCTAAGTAAAACATGGTTGCGCAGAAGTGGCACGCCATATAACACCCGGTCATGGCGGCTGACGACAGCTCTATCGACGATGCTCCCAGCAAGGTTTATGACCAGGCTCGGGGGCCCGAGGCTTTTTCCGCAACCCGGTGGAGCATGGTTTTCCGTGCTGCGGACGACTCGGACCAGCGTTCTAAAAAGGATCTCGAGGACATCTGCCGTGCCTGCTGGTATCCCATCTATGCCTTTGTGCGCCGCCAGGGCTACTCGCCGGAAGATTCACAGGATTTGGCCCAGGGCTTCTTTGTCCACGTGCTGCAAAACAATGTGCTCTCTCATGCCGATCCCGAGCGTGGCAGATTCCGCTCCTTCCTGCTCGGCGCCGTGAGGCACTTCGTCAGCAATGAGGCACGCAAAAACCGCGCCGAGAAGCGCGGGGGCCGCATCACCTTTGTCCCCGTGGACTCCAATGAAGGTGAGGAACGCTATGAGCGTGAGATCGCCCATCCCGACACGCCCGAGAAATTGTTTCAAAGAAGCTGGGCGGAAAACCTCCTCCAGCGCGCGCTGGACGCTCTGAAGCGTGACTACGAGAGACAAGGGAAAGTGAACTTGTTCAATGCCCTTCAGCCGTTCCTGGCTGGAGGTTCGAATCCAGACTCCTATCAGGGCCTGGGACAGCAGCTCGGCATGAGCTCGGGCACCGTCGCGGTCGCAGTCTTCCGCATGAGAAAGCGCTATGGCGAAGTGCTCCGCCACGAGATCGCCCAGACCGTGGAGGATCCTGCGGACATTGAACAGGAGATCCGTCTGCTTCTCGATGCCGTGGCAGCCTGAAGGTGGTGCAAGCTTCCAGCTCTCCCTCCCCGTTCATTGCCGCCTGCCATGAGCCAATAACAGACGGTTAGGCGGATGGCCTGTCATCAAGCCATGTCCAGAGCACTGAAGATGACCTCATTGCCAAAACGCACATCGCAATGGTTATAGTTCTGCCGGATATGAGTGGCAAAGAACTGGAGATCCTTTTCATCCTGTGATCCTGGCAGCACCTGCGTCAGCGCCTGATCCACATTTTCGAGCATCACACGTATGCCACTGGCCGTGCCCGTAGGATCGCCCAGACCGAGCGTCGCTTTCGCCGGATTACCAATGCGCTCTGTGAGGCTGACATAGGCATTCTTGACGGTGTCCGGAATGCGTTCTTTAAACGTGCCGGCAGCCGAGCCCTGGCCACGTGTGGCAATGAAGGACAGACTATGTCCCAGGAAGGCTCCAACATCATGACGGTTGCCTGTGCGGTGCGGACCGCCGGCATCGTCCCCGCCGCGCGGCTTGGTGAGCCATGCACCGTGGCTCTCAATCTTCAGGTAGAGACGATCCTCCGGCATCTTCAGCGCGGGATTGGTGGGCATACCTCCATAGAGAAGCGTCTTCATGCCATGCGGCAGTGTTTTGTCAAAGTTCGGACCTCCGCCGTTTGCATCGATGCCGCGATGCCCCTGACCACCTGTCGTCTGGAAGGCCGTGATGTGGGATGAGTCACGCTGATAAGCACTATTGTTGGAATCCAGGAAGGTTTTGATCCGGCCTCCTGGATCCGCAATGTTGAAGGCGCCTTCGGAAAAGCTGCCCTTGGAACCTTCCGCCTTCACCTGGAGGAAGAACATGATGTCTGTCATGTCCTTTTGCGTGCATGGGGCTCCGTTGTGCGTGTCCGCCGTGAGACTGGAGACGAGCTGATATCCTGCATCGACCTTGTCTTGCAGCGCCTGCTGCATCTGCAACTGCGTCATGCCTTTCGGGATGCGACCCGGCAGAATGCTGGGATCCACATGCACCAATCCACCTCCATTCGGCAGATTGATGGCGATCGGCCCCTGATGACGGCTGCTTGTGGTGATGGCGTCCGCGATCTTTCCACCCAGTGCCTTCAGACCTTCAGAAATACCCAGGGTGCCCACGGCCAGCAGAGCGCGAAAAGCACTCCCCACGCCCACAAGCACGGCACTGAAACGGCGCATGTGAATGCTGGGCTGCGGAATCTGCTGCCCACCCTGCTGCTGCGCCAGATGGGGCGCCTGCGGGAGCTGGCCGCCGAGCTGAGGAGGAATGTAGGCACCTTGCTGGGGCACGTTGTGTTGCCCCGCGTCCTGGACCTGATCGTGTGGCATGAGAGGCATGCCACCGAGGAGAGGTTGTTGAAAATGAACAGACATGGTGTTCGAAGTGGAATAGGTTTTCCGTTCGTTTTAAGCAAAATTGGCTAGGCCCGATCAGGCGCGGATCATGGAGCCCGCGTCCGCAGGAATGGCGTCTTCCGTATCGCTGCTCATTTCAGCGATGACATTCATCCAGTGCTGGCTCACAGCGGCCAGCTTGCTGATGATCTGCGGCATCTGCGCAGGCTCCGCCAGCGGCAGGTCCACCAGATAGTTCAGGCAGATCAGGTCTGTCGTGCGGTCAACTCCCAGCGTGCCGCCTTGGGTGAGGTTCCAGCAGTAGTTCGCGCGCAGTAGTTCCAGCATGACCGCACCACGCGACACATCGTCTGGCAGCTTGGTGATCGGCACTGTCAGGATTAACGTGCTTGTGGTTTCATCGAGATAGATCATCACAATGATCTTTTCGTCGAGCGTGAGGATGCACTGGTTCTCGTCGGTCAGTTTCAAGGGATCACCACTGAGTGCATCAGGGAGGATGTCTTCGGCGACGCGTTGGAGCAGTTCGTTGGTATGTTCGTGGAGGTTCATGGGCGATGAAGGGTATGGCTTTGCAAAGACTCGAGGGCGGGCGTCATGGCATTGGCAAACTCTTCCTGCCAGGTCACGGGTTGATCACTTGCATGCCAGCCCCAGCGCGGTGACTCGACCGAGCTCTGCTGGACAATGAGGCGCCCTGGCAGCGAATGCCCGCCCATCAGCGCCTGATCCATGGCCACCAGAAGGCGCTCCAGCAGCACAAAGCGGCGCTGCACCGCATCGATCACGCGCTTCGCATCCGCATACGCGCCACCCCAGGGAGTCTGGATGAAGACACTGAGCGGCCCATGCTGGAGGTAGCAGTGGAGGAACCACGAGTTCGTTCCATAGCCATCATGACCGAGGAGGAAAAAATCCTCGACCGGTGTGTCCGTCGTCTCGTCGATGTAGCTAGCGATATCGTAAAGGCGCGGAACGTCCACACGGGTTCCCCAGACCCAGTCTCGGTGGCGGAGGATGCGTGGTTGCAAGGGCTCTGGAACCTGCGGCGCCGGTGGAGCTCGGGAAGCTTTCTGACGATCAACTGACAGAAGTTTCCAAGCAACTGGCCTCAGCGGACACCTCCCGCCTGACCGACAAGGACAAGGTGGACCTGCAGACGATGCAGCGTGCGGTGCTGCGCCAGCAACTGGCGCGCAGTCCCGAGAGGTCCATGCCTGTGCATAGCCGACATAGGCCTCCATGGTGCTGATGAATCGCTCGGAGGTCGTTAGCGCGAGATCAAAAGGCTGGCAAAGCAGCACCTCACCACGCTGCTCATCCAAGCCGAGGACAGCACCTCCGGTGCCCTGGCCAAAAAGATTGCCCGCCAGCAGTTTGTGCAGCAGCCGCACATTGTCGCCAGGGTGCGGTCCCACGACGGAGAAGGCCTGCACATTGTCCGACCCCGGCTGATGCTCGATGTCGATCACCAGGCTGCCATCCAGCACGATGCGGCAGATATTGTCGTCACTCAGCGCGAGGTTCGGCAGACCAATGTGCGCGCCAAGAGCGCTGAGAAGGGAGGCGAGGCGTGGATCGGCATCTGGCATGATGGTAGAAGTAAAGGCTAAATGAAGTTAAACTGTGAGCGAGAGTCGAAGCAAGGCTAATAAAGCCGTATTAGGCAAAAAACGGCGAGCCTTGGGTCAGTTGATCGGCTTCATTCATGGCGATCCGTTGTAAGGCTGAGGCGCCTGAAACCGCCAGAGGCTTGTGATCCAGACCTCGACTTGCCTGTGCCTTAAACTCAGTCATCCGAGCATGCAGCCAGTCGACATCGGCGCTGCCTTGATGCGGTTCAACGCAGGCCTTGAATGCCTTACTTGATGCTCGGGAGCTTTCAGTGCTGCTGCTCATGAAATTCCTTCACCCAGCGGAGGACTTCCGCCATCGGTTCAATGAGGTCGGCGGGAACATAGCGATCCAAGTCCACCTTCTCATAAAGGGCACGCGCCAGAGGGATGTGCTGCATCACAGGGATCCCTTCCTCCTTCGCCACCTCCACCATGCGGCGAGCGACATCGTCCTCACCCTTGGCGAGAACGACGGGCATCTTGTTATCTTCCTCTTTGTAATAAATGGCGATGGCTAGATGAGTAGGATTAGTTACGACGACGCTAGATTTTCGGGTTCGTTCCATAGTGTCATTCATCACCATTTCCTGATGGATCTGTTTGCGCTTGCCCTTGATCTCGGGATTTCCCTCGCTCTCCTTATACTCGCGCTTTACCTCATCCTTGCTCATCTTGAGCTGTTTGATATGCTGGAACTTCTGGAAGAAGTAATCCGCAGCCGCAATGGCGATGTAAACCATCGTGATGTTGATCGCCAGATTGCTGAGCATGGGCTTCAAGCTGTACAGCACCCCTTCCTCCCCGGCATAGGGGATGCGCGTGAGCGGATCGAGCGAGTTCTTCGTCACGATGTAAATGAGCACCGCGATGATGATAACCTTGGTCGCGTTCTTGAGGAACTCGATGATGTTCTTCATCGAGAACATCTGCTTCGCCTTGTCGAGCGGGTTGAGCTTCTTCAACTCAGGCTTGATCGGCTCCATGGTGAGCAGGAAGCCGACTTGGACATAGTTGAAGGCAATGCCAACGACCATCACTACCACCAGCATGGGCGCAGAGAGCAGCAGGATCTTGATGACGATGCCGAAAAGCACCTCATCCACTACCTCACGAAAGGGCTGAGTGTAGAATGCCGTTGGCAGCAGAATGAGCGCCTTGCACTCCTCCACATAGGAGGGCCATAGAACGGAGATGGTCACGAAACTGGCCACCGTTAGTGCCGCTGCCGTCACGTCCTGGCTCTTCGCGATCTGGCCCTTCTGGCGGGCATCGCGAAGCTTTTTCGGTGTTGGTGGCTCCGTCTTCTCGCTCATGGTGAGTTACTTGAAGAAACCGTGGTAGAAGAGACTCCACTTCTGAGGAGTCATGATCTGCTCTCTAAAGAAGCCGAGCAGGAAGACGAGATAGAAAATGATGAGGAGCGATGCGATGCCGCTCTTCACCGGCATGGCCAGAAAGAACACGTTTAGCTGCGGGCTGAAACGGTTCATCAATCCCAGCCCGAACTCCGCGATGAACATGGCGATGATGATCGGCGCCGAGAAGGTAATGATCAGCCCCATGATGTTGTCCAGCAGGCCGAGGCAGGTCATGGCAAAGCCTGGCTGGAAGGTCGGGAAATACGAAAACACAGGCCAGGTGATGTAGCTGTCGTACATGATGGTCAGGAAGGAGAAGAACCCTCCACCTAGGAAAAAGAGCACGCCCAGCACCTTTGTGAACAGCACACCAAACAAGCTGCTGCTGCCGCCACGCTGGTTATCAATGAAGAAGCCTGTGCCCTCCGCCACCCAGAAGATCAAGCCTGTGCTGAAGCCGATCAGCATACCGAGCACGATCTCCTTCACGAGCACGCCGATTAGAAACAGCGGCCAGAAGTTCGAGTCCGGTATGTTGATCGGGCTTTGCAGCGTGATGGGGATTGCCATCAGGCTGAGCGAGATGATCACCACCTGCCGAGCCATGCCCATGATGAACTGGTCACCAAAAAAGGGGGAGATCAGGAGCGCTGACATCATTCTCGGCACCGTGAAGGCCACGATGAGAAAGAGAGTCCGGACATCATGTTCGCCCATCATCTCTTCAGAGTTGGAAAGGTGTCAAAAATATGCAGTGTAAACTTGTACATCTCAGCCCCCGTCCAACCTGCTGTGAGCAGCAGTACCAGTGTCACCACGATCAGTTTGACGGCAAATCCGAGGGTCTGCTCCTGCACCTGAGTCAGCGCCTGAATCAAGCTCACCAACACCCCCACCACCGTCGCGACGATGATAGGCGGCATGGAAAGGATGAGCACCAGGATGAGCGCCTGGTTGGTCATTTCGAGCAGAAAACTTTGATTCATTCGGCAGGGGAAAAGAGATGCAAGGCGATGCACACGTGGCGTCAGCCACCGCCTGGCAGCACATAGGTGAGGACGAGGCCATGGATCAGGCGTGCCCAGCCATCAATCAGAACGAAGAGCAGCAATTTGAACGGCAGAGAGATCGTCATCGGAGACACCATCATCATGCCCATGGCGAGCAGGATGTTGGAGACGATCAAGTCGATGGCAATGAACGGCAGGTAGAGCAGGAAACCGATCTGGAAGGCGGACGTCAGCTCGCTGACGGTGAAGGCCGGGATCAGTACGAAGAAGCTGTCGGCTGGGATCTCCACCTTGGACTTGTCACCCCAAACGCGCCGGGCGGTGTCCATAAAGAACTTCTTCTCATGAGAGGTGGTGTGACGGTTCAGGAACTCACGAATAGGCGTGCTGCCCTTCTCCAAGACAACTTTCAGCTTGGCAGCATTGAAGTTGCTAAAGTCCTCCTTCTCAACAGAGGCAAAGGTGGCCTGGCCAACCGGTGCCATGATGTAGATGGTGAGAATCACGGCGATGCCATTCAGCACCATGTTTGGCGGGATCTGCTGGATGCCCAGCGCATTGCGCACAAGACTGAGCACGACCACCAGCTTTACATAGGACGTCGCCATGATGGCGAAGAACGGTGCAAGGGACAGCACCGCCGTGAGCAGGATCAGCGTGAGCGGATCAGGGATTTGAAAGGAAGTCATAGTGCGAAAAATTCAGTCACACGAACGCCCAGATGCTCACCCACCTCGATCAACTGGCCTTTGCCGATGGGTTTGCTGTTGGCACAGATGGTGAGGTCAGCGCCCGCAGCAGTGCCGAGCTCAAAGGTGAAGCCCGGAGCTAGGTTGCGCAGTTCGCCCACGGTAAGAGTTATCTGGCCAACCACAAAGGTCAGCTCAATTTCGATGTCGTTCACAGAGGCGGTATTGGCATTGGCCATAGTCGTGGCGGGGGCGGTGATGAGTTGTTTGAGATTGAAGACCTTGGCGTCCAGCGTGCCAACGCCAAGCCGGCGACCGGCCACATAAAATGCGCACTCCTTGGCAGCCCGGTAATCCATCAGCTCGGCAAAGAGCACGTCATGCACTTCCACGGACTTCAACTCACCGAGCTTGAGCGTCATGCTGGCAGCGGCGAGCTGCACAAGCACGGGGAGCTTGGCGTCATCATGAGCGGCCACAGGAGCCCGCTCCATCAAGCTGGCAAGATGGGCGAGAGCAGCATCATTCCCGTGAACGCTGCCGTGCATCCATGAAGTCTCGCTCCCGCGATTGATGTTCCACTCGATGATCTCCTCATGCGCATGACGATGGCTGAACGGCTGAACGGAGGAAATGGAAATATCGATCCCGCCCTTGCTCAGCACCGCAAAGATCTCCCCAAAGCAGGCTTCAATCAGTCCGCAGGCAAGCTCGGGAGGCAATCCCTGGAGATCAATGCCCACCAGTGTAGGTGAGATCCAGGCAAGCTCGGGCAGGTGGCTGATTTCAACCGTCAATTCATGACCTCCAAGATTCAGTCCCAAAGTCCAACTGCCACGTGGATTCGTGGGCAGATTCGTGAAGCTGAACTGCGCGGGCTGGCCGTTCCACTCAAACCGCAGCGGCCGGTTTTTGCCTGCGATGCGGTTGGAGAGACGGATGAACTCGGGACGCAAAGTGGATCGTGGAGGTGTTTGGCTCACTCGGGAGGGTGCGAGAGTTGATGTAACTATTCGTTATCCTGCTGCTGTGCCAGCTCCCATGGAGTGTGGCGGTTGCGGGAGCGGCCGTCCTGCGGCTGACCGCTTTCATGCTGGACGGTCACCTGCGCACCTTCAGCCAAGTTCAGGCGCTCGCTGAGGCGCTGGGAAAGCTGGGTGGTGGAGTCATTCAGCACACGTGCCCAATACGCATTCGTGGTGTCAAACTCCACGCGAAGCTGGCCTCCGTCCTCACGCCAGACACGCACTTCCGTTCCTGGCATGATGTTCTCAGCGATTTTGATGCGAACTTCGGCGTTCTGGCCGTGCAGAGGATCCGTGACGAGCACTCGGTCCGCCATCTCGTTCATGAGGTTGCTGACGTGCTCAATGCGCTCCGCTGTGGCTGGACCGCTGACCTGCGCGGCGGCGGTGGACTGGCTGTCGAGAGATTGCAGGATGCTGTGACCCAGCGTTACAACATCCGAGATTGGGAGTTCAGCCACAGCTGGGATGTCGGTACGGTCCACCTTGGCCTGCGCGGCATTCCTGGTGGAATTGGAGGTGAAAGCATCCTCAAGCGCCCTGCGCAGCGCATCTGCCGCGGAAGGCGTGTTGCTGATGGTGAGCGGGCTCTGGGCAGGCTCAGCCTTCAGAGAGTTCATGAGAGTCTGGAACTGCGCGAGAGCTTCGGCATCGTTCGCGAGGTCACCACCGGACTTGAGTTTATCGCCAAGGCTGTTCAGCAAGGGCACGAGCGATGGCGGGGCGCTGTCATCACTGAGCAGGTTCTGCATCAGGCTGGCGAGACGTTCGCTGAGCTCAGGCGTGAGCTTGGTTTTGTCGTCAACGAGTGTGACGCCAAAGGCGGGCTGCTGGTTTGCGGCACCGCCCATGAGAGCGCGCAGGGCTTCAAGTGCGGCGGCATCGCTGCCAAGCGCGGCTGGGACAAGGCTGCTGTCCTCGTCGATCGACGTGGCTTTCGGAGGTGAGTAGTCGTCAACGAGTGTGA
>Ga0209190_1001658_pt1 | contig 15467 bp, 4 predicted proteins | sample M_140205_XF_Meta_FD_187315 | JGI IMG/M metagenome (GOLD analysis project Ga0209190, IMG submission 187315) | Freshwater microbial communities from Lake Montjoie, Canada to study carbon cycling - M_140205_XF_MetaG (SPAdes) (version 2) | ecosystem: Environmental > Aquatic > Freshwater > Lake... | reverse complement strand
TGTCGTTAAATCTGCTGTTACTGTTTTGAATGTGTTTAATGCTGTTGCCATTTTTTATCCTTCTATTGCTAATATATATGGTGTCATAACTGAGAACAATGCCTTGTTGAATGTTCTACCAGAAATTGTACCGTCAACTCTATTAAATACTAGTTCTGTACCAATTCTAAAGTCCCCTTGTTGATCGGTACTTGTGAAATAAACTCTTCCACCTTTTTCCTCAGTTACTTCATTGTCCTGTATTGGGAAACCGCCGTTATATGGTAACGCTGTTTGAATACTTGTACCTGAACCGATATACTCAAATGTATATCCAAGAGCAGAGATGTAACTTGGTTGATGTAAAGTTAATGTGGAATTTGCTATTATATCACCGTCTGTTACGCCTTCTAATAATGTAACATACGATACATTACCTACCATCGGAGTACTGTTTGCCACTGTATAGAATGCTACAGAACCATTACTAATATTTGCCCATTCTTTACTAATGTAACCTAATACTTCAGCAGTAATATAATCTTTATTTGCAAGAACAATCTTTGCTGCATTATAGGAATTAGCTGCAACTGATACATTACCATTGATAGGTCTCTTTGGAGGTGCTACAGAAGGACCTTGGGAAACAATATTTGTAATAAGGTTTATGTTATTTATTATTAAGTTTGCCTCAGTATACGTTGCTGCAGATGCTGCTGTAGTATTTTGTCTGGCTAATATTTGATAAGGTGGATCAAATAAAACATCGTTAATATATGCAATAGTCTCAGCCTTAATAAATTCTTTATTAGCAAGAATAATCTTTGTTGCATTAACTACATTAGCATTTGTGCTTGCATTTGCACCTATAGGTAATTTGGCTTTCGCAACGCTTGGACCATTAGTAATAATACTAGTAATTAAACTAATATCTGTTAAAATTGTTGCGGTTTCTGTAGATGTTGCTGCGGTTGCTGCAGTTGTATTTTGAGTAACATATGTTTGTCTAGTTGTTACTGGTAAATTTTGTATAATATTACCTATAATACTACCAATATAATCATACGCTTGACCTGTCTTAACAATTTGATTGTTAATCTGAGTAGTGTTTGCATTATAGTTATAATAGTATGTTCCTGATTGAACCGATTGCTTATTGCCACCATGCTTCAAATCAAATATAATACTATCTAAGAGATAACCAACATCGCGAGAACAAGTAGTCTGTGCATTTGCGGCATCCACAAAATTATTTGCGTTAGCAAAGAATCCGGGGTATGTTTGATTTACATAAGCAATAACTTCTGCCTGGATAAATGACTTATTATTAGTAATCAAATTAGCAGCGCGCGATACATTAACATTTGTATTTGCTGGATATTGATTTGAAACAATTCTATCTGTTACACCGACTGTTCCATTAGCAATAATATCTTTAATTAATTCAAAATTTGTATCTACAACAGTTGTTTCTGCTTCTGTACCTGGCAAACCTGTTAAACTTTGTGTTACGTTTGCTTGTTTAACTGAAGTAATTAAATTCTTCAAAACAACATTGGATGCTAATTGCTTAGCATAAGTAATTGCTGCTAATGTTTCAGTATTTTGATTTTTAATTGCGGATTCGGTTTGTGACCAATATTGTAAACCTGCAAAATTAGCTTGGGTATTACCAGAATAAGCTAAGTCAAATGCCAATGCATCTACAATTAATCCAGTATCTCTTTCACATTTTTCTTGATTATATGCTGCAACCTTTTTATTTGTTACAATGTTACTTATAATAGAACCAATGTAATTATATGCTGCACCTGTTTGTACAACTTGATTATTAATTTGAGTTGTATCTGCGTTATAATTATAATAGTATGTGCCCGACATAATTGCTTGACGATTACCGCCATGCAATAGGTCAAAAGTAACACTATCAATCATATAACCCACATCGCGAGAACAAGTAATTTCAGAATTTGCCACGTCAACAAAATTGTTGGCATTGCTAAAGAATCCTGGATAAGTTTGTCTTATATAAGCAACTGTTTCTGCAGCAATAAAACTCTTATTAGATAATAATAAGTTTGCTGTATTATTTAAAGAAACATTAGATGTTACATCCAATCCATTAGGTATGATTCTGTCGGTTACTCCGACTGTTCCGCCACTAATAATATTTGCAATTAATTCAAATTCTGTGTTTATATTTGCTGAAGAATTTCCTCCAGGCCCTCTTACTTGGGAAACATTTGCCTGATAATATTGGGTTGGAACCACATTAGCAGTAACATTTGCTGCTAATCCTTTTACAAATGTAATCGCTGCTATTGTTTGAGGTTGTTCATTTGCAATAGCAGATGTAGATTGTCCCCAATATTGTAGACCAGCAAATGCGGATTGTGTATTGCTACCATATGCAAGATCTATTGCTAATGAATCTAATATTAATCCTGTGTCTCTTGCGCACTTATCTCTATTGTAATTTGCAAATAAAACAGCATCACCATAATTTGGCCTTGCAGTTAAATTAGCAAAGATATATTGGGTACCGGTATCTGTTTCTACACTACCTCTTATTACTCCATACGTCAATGGTGTACTTACACCCTTTGCAACTAGACCAAGTCTACCGAATGATGCGTTAGAGTTTGTTATTGAACAGAAGCCTCCATTCTCAGCAAGAATAGCAATATCGCAACAGATTGTAAATACTGAAACTAATTGAGTGTAACCTCTGTTAAGCATATGTATACCAATACCACCCTCGTTGGTTTGTGTATACGAGTCAACAACAACTGACCTTAATCCGCTTACATAGTCGCCGTTTACTCTTAAACCAGTACCTGTTGTAGTAATGGATGAAGAATTTTGAATATATGGGCTGGTTGTAATAAATCCTGCAGAACCATCTGGATTGTATGAAAATACTGCTGAAGGAGACTGATGATCTCTAAACGTAAATCCTGTTACATAACAAGCATTATTAACATAGAACATATCCTGAGTAACATTCGCAGGGCGAATTGTCGTTGTTCTTAAATTATCTCCAACCAAACCAACACGCTTTTTAATTGTTACTGGTTGTTGGTATAATGTATATTCGCCAGATTTAACAAATACGGTTGTCCAAGAATTTGCTCTGTTTAAAGCAGTGTGAATATTAGCCAATGCATTTGCTACAGAATTACCAGAATTATTATCGTTACCACTCTTTGAAACATATAATACGTTACTTACAGGTGCTTCTATTTGTGATCTTAATAATGCTAAACTTTGATTTAATGGATTAAGCGTAATTGCTTGATCACCATTAACAAAAATATTACCTGTAGTATTTACTTCACCTGTTATATCTACTGGTTTGTTTATTACAAATTTATCGCCGGTACTTGCATAAGTAATATTAGCATTCGCGCCTGCAATAGATATACCTGCGCCGTTGGCTGCGGCAGCATTTATTGCACCGTTTGCTAATAATAGATTCTTATCTTCAATGTTTACTGTTGATGCATTTAATGTAACAGTATTTCCCTGAACTACTAAATCACCTGCAACAGTTAAGTTATTTACAGAAACATCGCTAGTAGCAAGATTGGCTAATACTCTTGCATTTGTATAATATAAATTAGTGCCTTCAACTACATTGGCAGTTGTCAAGTATGGAGTTACTGCGGATATAACACGAGCATTTGTATAATATAAGTTTGTGCCCTCTACTAAATTAGCAGTGGTGAAATTACTAATCGATAATACTGTATTTGCTATGTTTGCTGTATATGCAACATTGGCAATACTTGCTGTCTCGGCTGTTACAACTGTCGGAATAAACGCACTTCCATTCCATACTAAAGCATAACCATTCTGCACTCCAGTAATATCAACGTCTGTAAATACGTTAACACTCATTCGTGCTACATTAGCAAATACTCTAGCATTCGTAAAGTATAAATTACTACCCTCTGCTAAATTAGCAGTGGTAAAATTACTAATTGATAAAACAGAATTAGCTACATTTGAATTATCCGCAGTATTGGCATGGTCTGCTTGGTATGCAACTAATGCAGTATTAGATGTAGCAGCACCACCTATTGTGCCTGCAACAAAAGCAGTTCCATTCCAAGTCAATATACCGTTCGTTTGAATCCCCGTAATATCAACGTCTGATAATACGTTGATACTCATTTGAGATACGTTAGCTAATACTCTTGCATTAGTATAGTAAAGATTGGAGGGGGATTCAATTACATTAGCAGTATATAATCCATTCCAAATATTAGCAGTAATTCTTGTTACTGTTAGATTTGCGCCTTGTTCAGAACTAAATACTTCTACGCCATTGATAACTAAAGAATTAGAAATAATTACATTTGCTGAGATATTGCCTGTTGCTAAAATAGAAGTTAAGTTAGCATTTGCGCCAGAAAGCAAAACATCCTTCCAAGCAGTACCATAAACTTGTACAGTTGCAGTATTAGAATTATATACTAAATCTCCCGTAGAAGGAGTAAAAGTATCTCTGACTGTAGAAGTAATTGGATTTAATCTTAACGCTGAGGATTGGACAACGACTGCGCCACCGTTGATACCGTTAGCAGCAAGGTTAATATTTGTGGCAGAAGATAATGTAGGTACACCTATACCTGTGCTGATGAATGAATTTGCTGTAACAGTATTTGCTGTTAAGCCGCCGGTTAGGTTTAGATTGCCCTGTACTGTAGAATTGGTTAATGCAGTTAATACTCTTGCATTTGTGAAATAAAGATTAATGCCTTCAATTACGTTTGATGTGTATAAGTTATTCCAAATATTAGCAGTAATTCTTGTTACTGTTATATTAGCGCCCTGTTCAGAACTAAATACTTCTACGCCATTGATAACTAACGCATTTGTACTTATTGTTCCGTTGGCATTGACATTTCCGCCGACGTTGATAAAAGCATCAACGAACGCGTTGCCATAAATCCTTGTCCCACTTAGTAATTTTGCCATTTCTTATCTTTTTATTAATACTTAATATTTATATTGCCTAAAACCCGGTATATTCGTCAAAATATCCTGCTACTTGATATCTGCCATCTATATATTCTCTTTTAGCCAAACCATTTTGTATTGGATTGAGTGATACTTCATCAAATTCTGCAGCAAATAATGTGCTTCCGGTTTGACTTATTTTTGTTTGTGAGATTTCATCTAGTCCATTCACATATAAAATACCTTGATTAGTTAATCTTGTTCCTGCTGTCATAGGAATATAGTATCCAAACTAAGATTTGCTTCATTGTAGTATTGATATACTTTTACTACACCCGTAGTATTTGAATAATTTAATGCAGTTGATACTTTCAAATTCCCAACAGTAATATTACCCGTTAATGCTGATAATACTCTTGCATTAGTATAATATAAATTATTACCTTCAACTAGATTGGCGGTTGTAAAATTACTTATACTTAAAACAGTATTTGCAATATTTGCATTATCTACCGCGCCTTGCGGAGCACTTGCAACAAATGAAGATCCATTCCATACTAGGGAATATCCTGTTAACACCCCAGTAATATCTACATCAGCAAATACATTAACGCTCATTTGCGCTACATTGGCAAATACTCTAGCATTAGTATAGTATAAATTTGAACCTTCTGCTACATTTGAAGTAGTCAATAAAGGTGTTACTATAGATAATACTCTTGCATTAGTATAATATAAATTACTACCCTCTGCTAAATTAGCAGTTGTAAAATTACTAATCGATAATACAGAATTAGCTACATTTGAATTATCCGCCGTATTAGCATGGTCTGCCTGATAAGCAATCAATGCAACATTAGATGTAGCAGCACCACTTATCGTACCAGCAACAAACGATGTACCATTCCATTGTAATATACCGTTTGTTTGAATTCCGGTTATATCTACATCAGCAAATACATTAACGCTCATTTGCGACACATTTGCAAATACTCTTGCATTAGTGTAATACTGATTCGTTAATTCTGTTACGTTAGCTGTTGTTAAATCTACAATGTTGGCTTTAGGTGATAATAATCCAATTACATTTGCATATACTCTTGCATTCGTGAAATACTGATTCGTTAATTCTGTTACATTGGCCGTAGTTAAATAAGGGGTTAATGCAGATATTACGCGAGCATTGGTATAGTAAAGATTGTTTAATTCTGTTACGTTAGCTGTTGTTAAATCTACAATGTTGGCTTTAGGTGATAATAATCCAATTACATTTGCATATACTCTTGCATTAGTAAAGTATTGGTTATCAACTTCTGTTACGTTTGCTGTTGTTAGATATGGTGTTATTGCAGATATAACACGAGCATTAGTAAAATACTGATTCGTCAATTCTACTACATTAGCAGTCGTTAAATCAAATATATTAGCTTTTGAACCAATTAATCCAATTACGTTTGCGTATACTCTGGCATTAGTATAATAAAGATTTGAACCTTCAGCAACATTGGATGTTGTTAATAAGGGTGTAACTATTGATAATACTCTTGCATTCGTATAATATAAATTAGTAACTTCGGATACGTTAGCAGTATATAATCCATTCCAAGTATTAGAAGTAATATTATTAAATACTGCAGATGGACCTGTAACTAATGTTGAGAATAGTAAACTATTTCTAGCATTAATATTACCTGCTACATCAAATTCTGCAATCGGTCTTGCAACATTAACACCGACGCCCCCTCCTGTAGTCTTTAAGTTAATACTATCGCCGGCATTATTTGCAACACTAATTTCTAATATGGTATCATCATTAACCCCTATATTAGCAGCATAGTATTGTATCTTTGCTGTATCTCCAGTACCGCCTGCAGGATTATTTTTAAATTCAATACCTGTAGTAGTCTCCGCACCAGATCCAGAACTAATTGTCAATAAACCATTTGTTGTTAAATTATATAATGTTAAATTAGCAGTACCATCTGATAATGTAGAGATCACTCTCGCATTTGTAAAATATAGATTTGTTAATTCTAAAACATTTGCTGTGGTTAATTTATTTGTGAGTGAGCTTGGTCTGAAAACACGATCATTAGAATTCCATAGTAATAATTCATCGTTGTTTATACCAGATATATCTACATCTGCAAGTACATTAATACTTTGTAGTTGTAAATTAGCAACTACTCTTGCATTAGTGAAGTATTGATTATTAACTTCTGTTACGTTAGCTGTTGTTAAATATGGAGTTATTGCAACAACAGCTCTTGTATTAGTAAAGTATTGATTTGTACTTTCTATAACATTTGCTGAATATATACCTGTCCATGTATTAGCGCGAATGTCCCCAAGAATTTCAACATTTTTATTGATGTTAAATTTATCGCCAGAAACCAAATATGTTATATTTGCCTGAGCACCATCAATACTAATACCTGCGCCGTCAGCTTGTGCTGCGCTTGTTAAACCTTTGCCTAAGGTTATATTTTTATCTTCAATGTTGAGTGTTGCCACATTTAATGTGGTAAACTCGCCTTGTACTGTTAAATTGCCTGCAGCATATAAATCATTTACGTTAACATTTAAACCTGTTAAACCAATAGCAGCTCTTGCATTTGTAAAATATAAATTAGTACCTTCTAATAAATTAGAAGTTGTTAATCCTGTCAAAGATAAAACAGAATTTGCCACATTCGAAACATCTGCAGTATTTGCATGGTCTGCTTGATAGGCAATTAATGCAACATTAGATGATGCTGCAGCACTTACTGTACCTGCAACAAAAGATGTCCCGTTCCAAATTAATATACCGCTAGTTTGTAATCCGGTCATATCAACGTCTGCAAATACGTTGATACTCATTTGCGCTACATTAGCAAATACTCTAGCATTAGTATAGTATAAATTAGAACTTAATTCTAATACGTTAGCAGTAGTTAGATAAGGAGTAACTGCTGATACTACACGAGCATTAGTATAATATAAATTATTTAATTCTGTTACGTTAGCTGTCGTTAAATCGGTTACATTAGCCTTTGCTGCTAAATTACCCGCAATAGCAGAATAAACTCTTGCATTGGTGTAGTATAAATTGGAACTCGATTCTAATACGTTAGCAGTAGTTAAGTATGGAGTAACTGCAGATATTACGCGAGCATTAGTATAGTATAAATTAGAACTTGATTCGAATACGTTTGCTGTTGTTAGATATGGTGTTATTGTAGATATTACGCGAGCATTAGTATAGTAAAGATTGTTTAATTCTGTTACGTTAGCTGTCGTTAAATCTGTTACATTAGCCTTTGTTGCTAAATTACTTTGAATAGCAGAATAAACTCTCGCATTAGTATAATATAAATTGGAACTTGATTCTAATACGTTAGCAGTAGTTAGATAAGGAGTAACTGCAGATATAACGCGAGCATTAGTATAGTAAAGATTGTTTAATTCCGTTACATTTGCTGTTGTTAAATCTGTTACATTAGCCTTTGTTGCTAAATTGCCTACAATAGCAGAATAAACTCTCGCATTAGTATAGTAAAGGTTTGGGCCTTCTGCTAAATTAGCAGTTGTAAAATTACTAATACTTAAAACAATATTTGCTATATTAGACGTCGATGCAAATCCAGAGGTGTCTGATGCCGTAGCATTAATTTGGCCGTTGGCTTGAATCTGTATACCTGATCCAGCTAAGCTAGGTAATAATGCAATTACATTTGAGTAAACTCTAGCATTTGTATAGTAAAGATTTGAACCTTCAGAAACATTTGATGTTGTTAGATACGGAGTAACTGTAGATATCACGCGAGCATTAGTGTAATATAAATTAGTGCCCTCTGCAACATTTGATGTTGTTAGATAAGGGGTAACTATTGCTAATACTCTAGAATTAGTATAATATAAATTAATGTTTTCTGCTAAATTAGCAGTTGTAAAATTACTAATACTTAAAACAGTATTTGCCACATTGGATGTTGATGCAAATCCCGATGTTGCTGATGCTGTAGCATTGATTTGACCATTTGCCTGAATCTGTATACCTGATCCAGCCAGAGCGGGCAATAATGCAATTACATTTGAATATACTCTTGTATTAGTATAGTAAAGATTTGAACCTTCACGTAAATTAGAAGTTGTAAAATTACTAATTGTTAATACTGAATTAGCTACATTTGAATTATCAGAAGTATTAGCATGGTCTGCTTGATAGGCAATTAATGCAACATTAGATGTAGCGGCGCCGCCCACTGTACCTGCAACAAAAGATGTTCCATTCCATGATAATATACCATTGGTTGTAATACCAGTTATGTCAACATCTGCAAATACATTAATGCTTTGTTGTGATAAATTAGCAGTAACTCTTGCATTTGTAAAGTATTGATTTGACCCTTCTGTTAAATTTGCAGTTGTAAAATTGCTTAAAGTTAAAACAATATTTGCTATGTTCGCGGCGTATGCAACATTTGCTGTAGTTGCGGTAGTTGCATTTGTCTGAGATGTGATACCTACGGCACCTATATATCGGTAACCTGTAATGTATATAACTTTAGCTGCGGTTAGCGCTGCGGGTATTGTGCCGCCAATGAAATTTAATACGCCAGATTGATAATCAAAGTACCATTCGCCAGCATTACCTGCGCCTGCATCCGATAATGATATACCATTTGTTGGATTCGCATTTCCTGCAGTTTCTGCATATACTTTTACAAAATATGTTGAACCAAATTCTGGGGAAATCCAATCCGTTATATTAGTTTTCCATGTGGGATAAACGCTGCCAACAGGAGTAGTTGTGGTATCTGCAGTACATTCTATACGATTTGTAGTTAAATATGATTGTACTATATTAGTTACATCTGCTGCTATTGCTGGTATACTAGCTGCATCTACCCAAATTTTATCGCCCCGGACTAATGCAGGACTTGCAATGGATTCATTACCAGCACCCTTGTTCGTGGATGTATCTGTCTTGGTTACACCAAAGAGTTTCTTATAAAGTAAGTCTACTTTTGAGGAATCTGATACTGCCATTTAATGTGACGCCGTTTCTAATGATAGAGCTGTTACGCTCTGACCTGTTGTAAGTTTAATTCTAACATATACTTCATTTGTACCTGTACTTGATGTTGATACTGTACCAAATGTGCACGTATTACTTGCAGCTGTTACTGATCTATTGACTCCAATTGCACCACCTAATGCGCAACCGTTAGTACCATTACCACCGACACCTGCGCCAGGAACACCCGAACCTCCATACGCAACGCTCATATCCAACCAACCGTTTGCAGTAGATGTACTATCTATAGTAGAACCTGGCATTGCTACCCACATACCTGCTATGTTACCTGTATATTTAATGTCAAATTTTGACAAGGAAGTTCTGACTAATCTAAATGTAAAATATTGCGATGCATCTTGACCTGAAAGGTTAGGTCCGATTGTTGGCCAATATCCTGCACTATAATTTGTAGTATCGTTTCTTAATACCGCACCGACTATTGCTGCATCATATGTTTGTAATGCTGTTGTTGATGCATATAGATTTGCGCTTGCTGTGTATGTTGGGTTATCACCTGCGCCCGGATTAATTATTCTTGAAACTGTTGTTGATCCTGTGCCTACAGTAGAACCCACAGTAATTGCAGTTTCTTCCATAGTACTTGCTGTACCGGTCTTATATAGTACATTACCTGCATAAGGTATAACAACAGCAGAATTTGCGGTATAACCATTGTTAATTGTTAAAGTTGGACCTACTCCAGTAGTAGCTTTACTAAAACCAGTTGCAATAGAAGAGGTTGTTGTTACTCGTACATTTCCGCTTGTTGCATATAGGTTTTGTGCCAACGGAGTTGTTATCCCCGCAGCACTGTATGTTATGGATGCGGGTGTTTGGAAACCTGTTCCTGCGGCACCTGTAATAAATGTATCCGATGAATAATAAAAATCGCCGCTTAATTTATTTACATTTGTTGCCAATGTCCAAACAGTTGAACTATTGAAGTGTGGAACATTGCTTGAATAAGTATAGCTATTTGTTGTAGGTGCAAATGTTGTCGCAGTTGCGTTGGGTTGACCTAGATTACTTTGGTCGTTATACCATATAACAACATTACTTGAACTACCTAATGAATGAGTAATGTATACCTCATTCCAACCTGCAGGAGCAACTGTAGAGTTTGCTCGCAAATCCATGCTTTCCCAGAAACCTGCAGTAACGGTTGGTACTACATTATTGTAATCTTGATTTTTAGCAATATATAGATTACCATATATTCCGTTATCACTACCCGTTGTTAATACTCTTGATCCTGAGGCAACACCATTTACATATACTGCAACAATACCCGAATCGCCTGGCCCTACAGTATTTGCCCAAGTTGTTGCCCAAGTATTTGTTCTTAAAACATTTGCTACTAAAGCACCCGCGGGTACTTGCGATGCAGTAGGTCCATTTAATGTTTGCGTAAAATTACATATTCTGTATGAAGCTGCACCCACAATAGAAATATTACCTGTAGTAAGACTTAATGTGGGAGGTGAACGTGGAACTAATTTTCCTAAAATTTGATTCATTAATGTGATACTATCTGTTACAGTTGTAGTAGTGGATAATGCTACTGCATTACTTGTTAACGATCCTTGAGCAGGTGTACCTAATGTCAATCCTAGATTTGCGTTCGCTGTTAATACACCAGAAACTATAGCATTACCTGTTGATAAAGTTGTAGCCGTTAATGTTGTTGCTGTTACACCACCCACCGTATTACCAAAGAATGTTGTAGCTTGAATATTTGCTAATCTAAATGAACTGTTAGAAGTATCAATAAAGATATTGGCATCTGGCTCTGGGTCATAATTATCATATACTTTAAATATACCATCCGATGCGTCTCTAAAGAATCCGCCGTGATGGTATGCACCGTCGTTATAATTGAATGCAAAGCCAATATCTGGATTAGAATATGCAGTGTTGGAGTTCAAATAAATCATATTATCCGAAATAATTAGATTATTTGAATTAACCGTTGTTACATTACCATATACGGTTAAATTATCAGTAATTATTACTCTACGGAATGTGACATTTGCTGTTGTACTTACGTCTTGACCAATACTTATAATACCATTGGGTGAATCATATGTAACGCCAGTACCACTGCTTAGTGTGGATCTAACTCTTGCATTTGTGTAATATAAACTTGTGCCCTCGCGTAAGTTTGCTGTGGTATGATTGTCTAAAGTAGATACACGACCAGTAACATTACCTACAAGATTTGCATATAATTTGCTACCCGAATCTTGGTATACGTTGCCGTAGAATAATGTATTACCATCTCCAAGTACAGATATTCTAGCAACACTGCTATTTGTTAATTCATTATCATTGTATATAATAACATCACTACGAACATTGCCCGCAGCCTGTGTATCAGCAAGTACCGTAATAGTACTACCCATTGAGGCATGAACTTGGCAAATATAGTAATATGTTCCAGGAACAACCCCTGTTGTGTTCCATGTTACATTACCCGCATCTGTACCATTATTAGTAATGACTCCGGTGCTTACGTTTGACCCTGTGCCCGTAACCTGCGCCGTTTTAATCCAGAATGGGTGACCTACAGCATTTACCTGAAATACTAGTGTATCTCCTGCGGTAACAGTCAACGGTATATCGCTACCGCTACTATAACCAGATAATACGTAATCTGTTGAGAATGAGTTTGTAACATTCCAAGTATATGTAGGATATACAGGCAAAGGTACTATTCGAGTTTCTTGAACTCTTAAACCTGCAAAATTATTCCAATTATCATTTTTCTTTATACCATAATATATGTTACCAGTTCTATTGGTTATAAATTGCGCAACATTACCACCAAAATATACATTTGCTTCTACTGAGCTATTTGCGCCATTTGTAAATCTTGAAGCTGTTATATTTTCTACTGCTGCAAGATTTGCAAAACTACCATCACTAGGAGCACCGCTAGCAGTTTTAACTTCCAATCCACCAGCTGCACTTTCACCTAAAGTAACATTTCCTAAAAAGATTGTCTGTGTTCCTAAATATAACGATAAGAATTTCTTTGTGGGAGAACCTAAATTAAATATACCAGAAACACTTGGTAATATATTACCTGCAACTGTTATGTTTTTATTTACATCTATAGATCTAGTAGAATCGTTATAAAGAATACTTGCATCCGCGCCTTCAATATAAATTCCAGAACCAGATGCGGCTGAAGATGATCCAGCATTTTTAGATAATACTAAACTCTTACTTGTTGTAACATTTTCTGTGGCATAGATATTACCTGTTACAGTTAAGAATTTTGTAGATACATTACTGTTAGCAAGGTGAGCTAATACTCTTGTATTAGTATAATATAAATTGCTATTTGATTCTAATACATTTGCTGTGGTTAAATACGGTTGTACAAAAGCATAAACTCTTGTATTAGTATAATATAAATTACTGCCTTCCAATACATTCGAGGTAGTTAAATAAGGTAATACTGCAGATACAACTCTTGCATTAGTGTAATATAAATTAGATGTTTCTCTTACGTTAGCCGTAGTTAAATAAGGTATTACCGCTGCTAAAGTAACTGCAGCTTGCGCTCTTGCATTGGTAAAATATAGATTAGCGCCTTCAGCAACGTTTGATGTTGTTATCTGCGTATTACCGCCAGGCGAGAATAATGCAAGTACTCTTGTATTAGAGAAATAAGGATTTATGCCGTTTGGATCAGGATTTAAATCATATGTAGTAAAGTTCAACAGTGTTAAAACTGTATTTGCTACATTAGCTGTTTCTGCAAAATTAGCAGATGCTGCAGCTGCGCCAGCATTTGCAGTGGCGTTTGTCCAATAACCTGCAGTAGAATTCCAAGTTAATACTTGATTATTACTAGGGGTACCGGAATATACTACATCGCCAAGATCAACAAGATTAGCAAGAGATAATGCTGTTTGAACTCTTGCGTTTGTAAAATATAAACTATTGCCCAGTTCTCTTACATTAGCAGTGGTTAACCAAGGTTGAATAAATGCATTTACTCTCGCATTTGTAAAGTATTGATTTGTAAAACCTTCAGGCAATCCGTCTGTTGTATTTGCTGCACCCGATACTGCAGCAATATTTGCACGAATAGTACCAGCAACTACATCAATAATAATGGTTGGATCGGCTGCAGTAAGTGCAGTTCTTGCCCTTGTATTAGTATAATATAGATTGGAATTGGATTCCGTTACATTAGCGGTTGTAAGGAAAGGAGATAAAGTAGATAAAGTTAATGATGTTGCTACATTACCTGGTGCCCAAACATTAGATGTGCTGTTCCAAATAAGAGCTTGGCCATTGCTACTGTTCGCCGTATTTACATCGCGTAAGGCATCAATACTTGCAAGTTGCAGGTTAGCAAATACTCTAGCATTAGTAAAGTATAAGTTAGTTAATTCTACTACATTGGCGGTAGTTAAAAATGGACTTAGAGTAGCTAGCGTAACATTGCTAGCAGCGACATTGCCTCCCCCTATCCCACTCTGCGAATATATCCGTGCTCTTGTCATTATTTTCCCAGATCTTTTTCTCTATTATTTATAATAACAAGAATTTAGGTAGTTGGACTACCTAACTCAAAGTGAGGGATACGAAGGGTAAACTCGCTCACAAAAACCTAATCCATCTCTATATTTATTTTCTTCGTACCAACCGTTTCCTGTGTATACATTTAATACATTTTGAAAGTATTCCTCGTACATAGGAGCAATTTTATCCAAAGTAAAGTTTTCGCCCCATACCCTACAATTTTTTGGGTTAATTTTATCGATATTTTTTGCAGCAGTTACAAACTGATCAAAAGTATTACATCGGTAACCCGTTAATCCATTTAAATTATTTTCAGTAAAAGCGCCCCAATCCGTAGTTATTGTCGGTGTTCCCGATAATAATAATTCTATTTGTACCCCACCAAATGGCTCAACATACATTGAAGGAACAAATGCTGCCTTTGCCTTTGACATTAAATTTTTTCTTGTCTCAATGTCCGCATAACCTACGAACTCCACATTATTAGGAAACGTCATATTGTCGGGATTTTGTCCTGCAATAATTAGTTTCTGCCCTAACTTTTCAGCAACTTGTACAGCAATATGTACTCCTTTGCCCTCATATACTCTTCCTAAAAATAAGAAATAATCTTCTTTTTCTTCAGAATATTCAAAATCATCTGGATCAAAATAATTAGGAATAACAGTATTATACCAATCAGATTGGCAATGGCCTACACCCTGCATTCCATAATTTGCATGCATTATTGCATAGGATTCCCATACTTTCCATCTTGCCCAATGCCCGCCGGCATATCCTATACCCGGCTCAACTACAATCATATCCTGTTCATGTACGTCGCAAATAAATTTTACTCCGCTTCCCCAGAAAGGAAGTAAGAAATCATTCTTTTGTTTTCTTTTTGCTACTTCAATTGCTGCATTAGTGTAGAATGTTT
>Ga0209190_1001656_pt1 | contig 15471 bp, 18 predicted proteins | sample M_140205_XF_Meta_FD_187315 | JGI IMG/M metagenome (GOLD analysis project Ga0209190, IMG submission 187315) | Freshwater microbial communities from Lake Montjoie, Canada to study carbon cycling - M_140205_XF_MetaG (SPAdes) (version 2) | ecosystem: Environmental > Aquatic > Freshwater > Lake... | reverse complement strand
TGTTCTTTACTTTTATTGGCGCGTTTGTGCGTGTCGTTTCGCAAGCGGTCAGGACGAGTGCAAGCATGACACTAGCCAAGTAGTAGCGCGGCTTCATCGGCTGTTATTCCTAGCCTGTCAAGTACGGATTGGCGCGCTATTGCTTTATCGGCTAATTCTTTTGCAGCAATTTTGCTTTGGGCTTGGTCAAATTCGTACTGTGCAAATTCAACTTCGTTCATTTCGCGTACTTCGTCGCCAATTTGTACGGTTGGTTTAACTGTTGCTGTAGCCATAAACCCTATAACTTCCTGTAATTGTTCCCGAGTTTGGAAAAAATGACATTGCGTCAAAACTTGTGCTTCCTGTAAATGTTCCCGCACCTGTAAGGGCAGCAACAGCCGCGCCGCTGTCATTGCTACGACCTTGCCAACTGCAATAACTAGGTGACGCCAACACGGGCGACAAAATATCTAATGTCAATGCTTGCACGCCTGACGCTTTAACAAACGCTAAAGACAATTTAGATGTTCCACCGACGCCACCGGAAACCGAGGCGCCACTTGCAACCCAATTAGATAAATAATTTGTCGTTGAATTGTCTGCGCCTGCAGCACGAAAACGGCAATCAAAAGTATCGTTTGCGCTAGAACTGGTTACTAAGAAAATTATTTTGTAATTGTCGTAAGTTGCGCTAAAAGTGTTTGTAGCAAGGCTGACGCTACTCACCGCGCTAAAAGACGCGCTGTTAATAAAAGTAAATGCGCTAGCCGTTGCAGGCCCGACAGTAGCCCACGCCGCGCCATCGTAATACTGCACAACATTCGTTGACGACAAGTAACAAAGTTGCCCTTCAGCAAGTACCTTTTCATTAGCCCCACCAAAACCAGCATCACGCGTAGTCGTGTTAGTAAATACAGGTACGCCAGTACCAGCCGACAAATTCATATTTGCCGCGGTCAATACCTCGCCACTAGTAAAAAGCGGTACCGATGTCTGTTCGTTTGGCATATGTCCTACTTTACGCTAAAACTGGCTGCGGGTCTTGTATATCTAACTTACCGTAAATTGCGTCGTTCAAAATGAACTGGTAAACAATAGTTGTATTAGCCGTGTAAAACGTAACCCTATGCCCGTTGCTTACGTTTACTTGTATTTCTATGCCCTCTACTGATAGTTCTTGGGCTACTTCGCCGCCTGTAATCGTGTTGGTAATTGTTATCGTGTCGCCAATATCTACTAGGGCTAATGCTTCGCGTTGGGCTGTTGTAAGCATTAAATAATCGGTTTGTACCGCGTTAAACGTGGCTATTGGTTCGCCCTCTAACAGGTAGGTTGCCAAGGTTAAAGCGCTCGCGTCGTTATGTAAAAGGCTATTAGTAATACTTGTATTTTGAATTAGGTACTTAGTTTGGCTTGCCACGTCGTCGGCTACTTGGGGGCTTGTGGCGCCTAAATGTTGAATACTGGCCCTGTTTACTATTAGGTCGGCGTTATAAATAATGCCCAAACTGTTATACGGTATGTTTGTGCCGTCGTCGTGGAAGTCGGCAACGCTACCCGAAAGGGTGTTACCTATCCTAGGTTGGCTAGTTATATCGCCTGTACGCGACATAAAAATACGGCCCTGTTCGGCGGCCTGTATTTGGTCTATGTACGCTTTTACGTTGGTGCCTTCGGCAACCGTGTAGGCGGCTGCCCCGCCCAATGTTTGGGTGCCTGTTTCTATGTCACGCGTTAGCGCAGGATAGGCAACTTCGGGCAAATTTAATACAGCCGATAGGCGGGCGCTTGATAGTTCTTCGCTTACGTTGTATTCGGCTAACGCTGTTTGGGCTAGTAAATAAAAGTCGTCGGCACAATATACCGTTACCGTGTTTTGCCCGCCTAGTTCATAGTTGTAGTCATATGACACTATTTGCCCTACAAATAAGGTTATAAACGTGTTGACGCTGTTAAATCTTCCGAATGATACGCGGCGCAAAGGTGCCAGGGTAAATACGCCTTGGGGGTCTACGTAAGGGCTAGATGAGTAAAGCGGGTTTAAAGTGCCGCCTGCCAAGTTGTCGTTTAAGTTAAATGACATTGTGCCAGCGCTAAATTGGTCGCCAATATCACGGCGCCCACGTTTTACGTTCACGTTTGTTGAGTATTCCAGCATCGGTGCAAACTCTGTAGTTCCGTCTAACACGTATTGGGTACCGTTTAATACTCCGCGCACTGGTTCGTCAAGTACGAAAGCGTCAAGCATAAAACCTGTATCTATAAAGAGTTCGTAATCGCCGCTTTCAATTACTGACGTAGCCATTATGCAATACTTATATTTGCGGGGCCTGCAGCCCTGTTATATGCGCGTAAAGCGTTTACAATGCCTTCGCCAATTTCGGCGCTAGTAGATATACCGCCAGTTACGTTTATGTTATAAACAATATTGCCGTCGGCACCCGTAGAAAATGGGTTGTTTTGCATAAAATCTTCGTACGCTGTCGGCGTGTAACCGTTAGTAACTTGGTCAAAAAAGCCAGCACCAATACCCTTAATATCTGCCAGCGTAAGGCCTGACCCTGCCATATCTAAGCGGCTTTGCGCTACTGCAATAGCATCTTCAACACCTTTAAGATATTCTTGGGCGTTTGTAACACCTGCGGCATACCACTGGTCGGCTGCCTTTATACCGATTGCACCTGCAACCTTTTTAATATCAGCAACTAAAGCGTTAACGCCTAATGGGCCCGTAATGTTGTCTTGGGCACCCATAACAAGTTCGTGGGCGATTGCTGCACCCGACTCACCGCCAGCATCAAGAACCGCCTGTAATGCATCTTGGGATAATCCCATTCCCAAAAGAGTATTTATATCAGCCGCATAATCTGAAATGCCTTTAATTTGTGATTGCAATCCTTCAACAAAACTTGTTGTTACTGCGGCGCCAGTTTCTAACGCGTTAACTCTTTCCATAGCATGATTAAATTCGGTTTGTATTCCGTCTAAATAATCTTGGGCTGCGTTAACACCTTCACCATAAAACATTTCGGCGGTTGCTAACCCAAGTTGGTCAGAAGTTTCTTGTACCGATGCAACTAAAGCGTTAACACCATTTGCCCCAGTAATATCATCTTGGGCGCCAGCCAACAAACCTTTTGCTATTGCTGCACCCGACTCAGTTCCTGCAGCCAAAATTTGTTTTAAAGCATCTTGCGACAAACCACGACCTAAAAGGGCTTGAATATCGTTGTTATATTGTTGAATTGCTGTTACTTGATTGCGTAACCCAGTAATAAACCCGTCTTGGCCTTCGTTTGCGCTTTTAAAACTAAATGACTCTTTAATTCCGCTAGCGACTGTTTTAGCAAAATCGCTAAACGTTGCTTTTGTTTTTGTTAATTCAGTTTGTGCATCTTCTAAACTAACTTTTAATCCTGACGCTATTGCTTTTGCTGCATCTTTTACAGACGTAGCCAAGGTCTTAGATTTTTCACTTGCGTCAGTTAACACTTTAGAAAAACTAAACGTACTTAAAATTCCGCTAGATACGTTAGAACTAAAATCTTTGTACGCAGTTTGAGCATCTTTTAATTTGTCTTTTGCGCTATCAAGCGCTTTTGCCATATCTGCATTAAGGGCGTCGGCGGCTTCTTTAACTGCGGCAGCAATTTCTTTTCTTAATGCTTCTGCCGCGTCTTCGGCGGCTTTTTGTAATGCTTTAAGTTTCTTTGCCGCTTTATCTGCAGCACCACTAACGCCGCCCCCACCTGGCGGTGTAATTGCGTCTGCTGCGGCCTTTGCATCTTCAGCAAGTTTCTTAGCGGCAAAACTACTGTAATCTGACGCGCTGCCCATATTCATAATGCCCGCAGAAAAGTTGTCAAATTGGGCTTTAAGGCCTTCTATATCAAATAATTGTTTAAAGCCGCCGCCGCCTGATTTACCTCTAATTCTTTCAACTGCGCTATAAACCTGGCCTAATGGGCCCATTAAATTTAATACCAAACCTTTAACGCCAAACAGTTGTTTCATTTCTTGCCATGCCATATTGGCGGCTTGTCCAATGTAACCAACAGCATTAGCGGTAATCAGTGCAGCAACCGCTATTGACTCCATTACAGATACTACTTTTGTGCCAAACGGACCCATTTCAAAAATGGCTTGCTGCATACCCGCAACAATTCCCTTTTCGCCAATTACTTCTGCTACACGTTCAAACGCAGGACTTACTTCGTCGTTAAAGAATTTGACGGCTTTTAAAAAGATTGGTAAAAACGCTTGCCCTAAATTAGTTTGGATATTTTCTAGGGTTGCGCCAAGTATCTTTTGTTGTGCTGCTAGACCTGTTGACGTCCGGCTAAAGTCGCCTTGCGCGTCGGCTGTTTGTTCAAATATAACTTTTTGTGCAGCAAGTACCTTTTGTTGTGCGTTTAACGCTTTGTTGCCTGAATATATGCCTAGTTCTGTTGCTGCGGCTTTTAGTGTTGCGTCGTCAAGTAGTACGCCAAATTTGCGTAACGGTTCGGCTTCGCCACGTAATGCGGAACCTAGCGCGTTAATTGCTTCATCTACTGACGTATTATTAAACGATGCCAGATCACTTGCCAGGGTAACTAATTCAATACTGAAATCCGACAAATCTTTACCAGCAAGGCCAGCGGATTTACCAAAAGTAGCGAACGTACCCGCCGCCGCTAATGCTGCAGTTTCGGATAGTCCTAAAGCGCGGTTTGCTGTTTCTGCAAAGTTTTCTACCTCTTTAGAAATGGCACCAAATACAACAGTATTTTTGCTTATTGCTTCGTTAAAATCTGATGCCTTTTGAATAGCGGAATAACCAAAAGCGGCAACCGCAGTAACAGCCGCACCTATAGCAGCGCCAGCAATTAACGTAGATTTACTTAAATCGCCAAACGCTTTTTGTGCTGCGTTAACGCCTTTATCGGCGAACGTCGTAATAATCGGTACGTTAATCGCCACGGCGTACCCTTATTTTATTGTCAGTTGTTTTCATTACTTTTTCTACTATGTTTAATACTTCTTTTTCTACGCTTGGGCGGGCGGCTTCTACGCCAGGTTCGGCGGCGCGTGGTTGATAACTACCCTGCATTTGTAAATTAGTTACAAAACGGCCTTTAGTGCCGCGGCCTGCATGGTCCCAAATTGAGCCTGCAGCGTCGCGTTGTGTAAGTGTTAAAAGGTTGTAAGGTCTTGCAGCAAAATCTACGGTTTGCCCTGTTTTAAACGTTACGGTTCGGGCTTTTTGACCTGACTTATTAGTTTTGATAATAAAGCCTTTAGAAGCGCCTGCGCTACTCCATTTGGTGCCTTCACGTCCTCTAATCAAGTTGCCGCGTGCCATACCTGACAACGGCGGACTAGTAGGTATCAAACTGCGGGCCGCACTTAATACAGGCGCGCCAGCGTTTTTTATATCTTTACGTATCTGTTTTGCGTATTCGGGTTCAATGGCTTTAAGCGCCTTCATGGTTTCTTGAATACCTTTAATTTCTAAAGTATTTGCCACGGCTGCCATAGTGTTACTTTCGTTTGTTGTTGTCTGATAATACAGCAACAACGGTAGCCAAGTCGTCTATATCAAAAGGTACCTGCGGGGGCCACCACGAAATTGCTACCAACATTTCGGCGAGTTGGCGCCCATGGGTGCCCCTTAGGTGGGGTTTGGGGCCTCTGTGTTTAGTACGTCAATAGTAATAAGATTTTTTACAAACGTGTCAAACTCTGCAGGTACAACAATTTTGTTTAACTTAGACGCTTCGTATGCCATAAACGCTAAATCTTCTACGCCTATACCTGTTGCCATTTCTGACGCTTTGCGTTTGTATTTGCGTTCCCACATAACAATAACGTAAAGGTTTGTTGTAACTTCGTACGTGTTTTCTGTAGTTTCAACTTTTAATGTAAGTTTCATTATTTGCCTTTTGTGTCGGGCCTTTGCAGGCGTTTAATTAAACTTCAAGAACGCTGTAAACTCCACCTGTAAAGGTGACGCTGATTGCGCCCAAAGCGCCCAAAGCCAATTCGTACGGCAAGGCTTCCAAATATGCTCCTGTAAGGGTCATGGTTGGGTTAGTTGCGGTGCCTGGGCTTGTAGCGCTTGCGGACCAAGATACGGTTGTTTGGGTGCCAACCAAATTTTTTAAAGTAGCGTAAGTCTCACTAGCGCTAAATGATAGATATAGGTCAAGCGACAGCGTAGAATTTTCTAGGCCTGCAGTATAAACGCGGGAACCCGAACCAAACGCGGTACTTTCTAGCGCTTCAATAGTGCGCGTAAAAGTAAGGCCGTTGCATTGGTCCTGCAAAGATACCGCGTTAACTGTGACGTTTGGTGATGAAAGATAAGTGCTAGTTGCCATGGGGTTTACTCCTCGTTTGTGTCTGTTTTAGTTTTAGCACCTTTTGGTACCTTAACGGTGGATTGTTCTATAAAGCCGCCTGCTACTAGCGCGTCTACGTTAACGCCGTCTACAGGTTCGTATTCGTCGCCAGGTGTACCGATACGGGGGCTAAGTATTGTGTATTTCATGTTGTACCTATCTTAGTTGGTTGCTTGGGTTTGTAGGGTTATGGTCAAATCGTAGGCGGGTAGTTCGCTGCCGCCAATTAGCGCAATAGTAGGGCGCCCGTCGGTTACGCCAATTTTCTTTGTAACTACCTTGCTAGCCAAGTTAAGTAGTGACCGTTGCGCGTCTAGGTTGCCAGGCCCTAGGGTAATTATTCGTATTGGGAACGTCATTTCTACAACGTTATTGCTATACACGGTAAACGTAGGGGCGTCTATAAAGGCACAGGGCGGTACTAAGTTACGGGGGTCTGTTACTACCTGTAGCCCTGTAATGGTCGTTAGCGACGCTGCTAGGTCGTCTAGCGCTTCATTAAACAGGTCTGTAAACGCTACGGGCATTAGGCAACCTGGGGGCGGGGTATGCCTAGTAATTGTTTAATCATTGGCGACAAGCCGACGCTGTTGCCTGCAGGCAAGCCGTCAAAACTAGCAAAGTCTGTTACTGCGCCGCGCTGTCTATACAGAAAGCCGCCGTAGGCAATAGTTCCAAGTGTTACGGCGTCGCTAGGGCTTGTGGCTTTTTGGTCTATGTAGCCGCTTTCTAAACGCCTTTGAAAACAAAAAGCGTTACTAGCAGCCGCGCATTGTGTTAAAAAAGTTGTGTCTAAAGCCGACGCTGTACCGATACCAAGCCAATCTTCTATTTGCCCTGCGGTAATCCAAGTGCAAACCACAGTACCAAGCGTTACGGTTCCCGTTGCCGCCGTACGTGTAACGTCTGCCGCTGTTTTTGCATACAAAATTTGAAAGGGTACTGGTACTTGTTCGTTATAAAGTAAATCGCCGTATTCGTCAACGCCGACAAACAAAAATTCGGGTACCGCTAAAACTGTAACGGTGCCGTTAAATGTTGCGTCAACGCCTGCGACAATAATAGACGCGCCTACGTACACTTCGTTAGGTGTGAGCGTTTCTAAAACTGCGTAGTTGTCTAGTAGCGTTTTATTCGCTACTTGGTATACCTGCGTCATGGCGGTTAGGCCGCCTTTCGGTTAGACGAACTTAACGAATTTTGTAGCGTCTGCCATAAACGACGCTGCATAACCACGGTACGCAATAGTGCGGCCCAGGGTGCTAGGTACGTCTACAGAAATTGCGCCCTTTTGCTGTTCGTAGAATTCAAAACCTGCGGCAGGTCCGGCAGCGTGGCCCATAAATGAACCTGGGGTATCCTTGTCAACTACCAACACAAGGCCAAGCGGGTTGCCGTTCCAATTAGCAGCCGACAACTGACCTGGTGCGTTCATAGCCCCAATTTGTGGAAATACTGGGCGGCCTGTGCTGTCAACCAAAGAACCCAACGCAGCCCACGTACCAGGTGTTACAACCATATGAGTAGGTAGGTAGTTGCTATTCAACGAAATTTGGCGGGCGCCTTCGTAAATAGCGGCAATCCAATCGGCTGGGTCTGTTGTGTCGGCAACTGCGCTAGTTTGCGTAATTGCTGCATGGCAAGTATCTACGGCGTAATTGTTTGTTGCTTGTCCGTATGCAATAGCCAACTGATTTAGAACAATGTTGATACTTGCTGGGTCTGTCCAGTCCAAATCTTGTTCAGACATTGTAACGAAAGTACCAAAAGTCAATTTGTTAACGTTGTTATTTGCAACGGTGACAGTTGACGGGTCAAGTTGGTTTAGTTGACCTGTTGGTTGCTGTGTTACGACTGGTCGTACAGTAATTTTTGGGCGGCGAAATGTTGCACCACTCTGCGGCATAGCAAGAGTTCCAATAGCCGACACAAACGGGCGAATTGGATTTAGTGAGTCGTAAACAGTTCCAGTAATAATTTCAGGCAAGATACCTGGGGTATCGGCTGTAGTAATGTTTGGCGCTGCGGCTTGTACGCGTGCGTTCATTTCTGCAAGTACGGTGCCGCCTTGCAAAGATGCTGCAATAAATTCGCCAGCGCTTGGCAATTTGAAAGTACGTGGCTGCGCGTAAACGATTGGGGCTACGCTTGCGGCTTCAATAACTTGTGGGGTTTCTGTTGGCTGTGTCATGGTGTCTAACTCCTCGTTAGGTGTTTCGGTTTCAATATTATCTATTTCTTCGGCTTCTTGTGGGATACCCTGCGACGCGGCTACGCGGTCTACTGACGCGCCAGCAAAAGCGCCAAACGGCACTAGCGAAAGTTCTTGCCAGTCTGCCATTTCAATAATCATTGTGCCTTTTTCGTCGTAACTAAAACGGGTTGGGTTAACGCCTACAGATACGGCGTCTAGTACGCCGTCGGCTGCCAATACCAAGGCTTCGTTACCTAACGTGGTTTCAGATATGCGGGCTTCGTACATCATGCCGCCTGGGGTATCTACCATGGCGGTTACAAGTCCTACGGCCTGGGTGCTGTCGTGTCCTAGGTAAAGTTTTGGCATTTTGCCGCCGCTATTTAAACTGCCTGGCATAAACATTACTTTTGTGCCGTCGTTTACTGTTGCTTCAACATTATAGGGAAGTGCCAAACCTGCCAGGGTGCGGCGTGGCATACCGTTAGGTCCTGCGGCGTCTAACGTTAATTCTTGTTGGGTTAATTTAAGCATTTGGCATAACTCCTACTTCGCTTACTTCTGCGGGTGTGTGATTTTCTGATAAATAGGTTTCGCTTAGGTAATCGTCAATATCAAATTTGCAGTAGGTACCACGCGGCAAAACGTTACCCATTGACAACGTTTCGGCAATACAATCCATAAACAATTTGGCGCCAAACATATACAAATCTTGGCGGGCTTGGGTTGAGTTTTGATAACTGTACGAACCTGTAGCAACGCCTAAAAGGTATGGCGGGCAATTTGCCAAACGCGCAATTTCTAACGCTTGGTATTCCGATGCGGCTACTAACATTTGTTTACTAGCGTCGCTATTGGTTTCTGTGTAAGTTACGTATTCGTTTAAAACTGCTACAGAATTATTTAAACGCGCCGCTTCAAAAGACTGGCCTAATTGCTGTAATTCGGTTTCTGAAAGCGGCTCGCCCGCAACTTGGCGCAATACTCCAGTAGGCAAAAGGCTAGAACTATTACGTAGGCGGGCCTGTTCAAGTTTAAGCGACGTCAAAATAGCGTTAGGGCTAGTAAATAGCAAACCTTGAATAGGGCTAATGAATTGCACTACGTCGCGGTGGTCAATCGGCAAACCGCTAAACGTTATTTGTTTAGACGGCGCAAAAAAAACGGGTCCTGCCTGGTCCTGTGTTAAAACCATGGCGCTAGGCATACGTTGAAAACTTTTTGGGTATCCGTCGCTGCTACGTTCTGTAATGTATAAAAAAGCGCGTTGCGTAAAAAATAAATCGTCAAATAACCAAGCAAGCGTTGTGCTGTTTGGTAACGACGGGTCTAATTGACGTGTCCAAGCGCGCGGGGCGATTTGGATTTGTTCAAGTTCGCGGGTTACAGGGTTCCACATTTCGTTATACATTGAAATTGGCACACAGCCAATAACTGACGCCAACAAATCGCGGGCCCTAGTAATGGCAGGTACAGCCATAGCGCGTTGGCGGTTATTGCCTTGTGTAAACGCGTAAAAGTTATCAAGTTGTGACGCGCCAAGGTTTGAACCTGTAGCCGCCGCTTTTACGGTGGTACCAATAGCGGCCTTGTTTACCTTGTTAAATAACGCCATGCGTTTAGTCTGCCATATCTGTTAAAAGTTTGGTGGCACTGCCCACGGTGAAGCGGTCTATTCTTTTCCCGACGAAAAGGTAAGCCGTCGTAGACAGTGCCAACACGATATTAGCGGTTTAGCGTAACTACTAGCGGTTTGCCAACTAGTTGTGGCCTAGATGCTAAAGCGGCTGCCCAAACCATGCAACGCGCCAAGGTAATTGGTCCAGGGCTACGCGTAGACGATAAAGCAACGCTGCCTTGGTGTTTGATAAGTACGGCCCGTTCTACGTGTTCTATTAACTGATTTTCGCCGTGATGATATATACGGTTTTCGGTAATCATGTTTTTAACTGGCGCTGTCCATTTCAATAATTCGCGGTATCCAACAATGGTTTTACGTCGTTCCATATTGGGCGGTAAATGTATTTCTAGGCCTGGCGTTATTGCTAAACGTAGTGTTGGTCCGGCGGCTATTTCGTTTTGAACTAGGCGCCAAGTTTCGGCTAAAGTTCCTGCAACAAACGCAACAGTTACAGCCGTTTTTAGCCCTACTTGTACGGCCCGTACGCCAACATATAAAGCGCCTTCGTTATCTACTTCTATTGCCAGTATGCCGCCTGGGGGTATTGAGTCATCACTTTTTAGGGCTTCAAATACGCCAGGTTCTAGCCAACCATGTTGGGTAGCGGTCCAGGTGTTGACCGACGCACGTAAAAAGGCGTTGCGGTTAGGGGCTTCGCTTTCGGCTTGTATTACGTCCATTTCTAAGGTATGGCCTAGGGCTGGGTTTGCGTATGCCCAGGCGGTAGGTGTCATCAAATCACTATTTGGCGGGGGGCTGTATTCGGCAAAGTAAAGTTTAGTTTGTTCGCCGCTATCTATGGCCCGTAATCCTTGTTCACGCCAACGCAACATGGCTTTACTATCTTGAGTACCTGCGGTTGACATCATTACGAACAAAGGGTTTTTACGGGCACGTTGCGACGGTAGTAAACCTTCGTCTATGGCGGCTTCGCTAATATCCCAAACCTCATCGGCAATAATTAGGTCAACGCTGTAGCCGTGGCCTGCGGCGGGGGTTGCAGCCCTGGGGAACCAAACCGAATTATCAGGCATTGTTAGCACCATGCGCCCGTAGGACCAACTAACCGACGCCCCAAACTTAACTTCTAAAATTGGGGCAAGGTATGTATAAAGCGCCGTAGCCAAATCCAATTTGTGGGCAACAGTAATAACCGTTTGGGGTTTACCCCTTGCCTTTCCCTGCGTAGTAAGCCACCAACCCACCAACGCCGCAATAGCAACCGTTTTACCGTTCTGCCGTGCAACAGACACAAGCCCAACACGATGTAAGTAATCGCCGTTGTCGTCCTGGCTTGTTAAACCGCGCAAAATTCGTAACTGCCAAGGCATAAGGTCCACGCCAAGTACCTGTTTTGCAAAATCCCCAATATCAGTTTCAAACGATTTTGAACCGTTCGTAACGGTTGTTTCCAATCGCGGCAAATCGTGACCAGTTACCGCCAGTTCGGGCCAGTTTTCAGAATATATAGGTTTAAAATCTTGCGGGGGCTTGTTTGCATTTTTAAAAAAAACCGTTTCTGTTTTTGTTACTGGTATTGGGTTTGCGGACTGTTCGCGCAGTTTTTGTACGCCGTATGCTTGTCCGCGTCGGCTGTTGCATGGCTTACAACTTGCCACAAGGTTAGACAAGTCGTGTGAACCGCCGCGTCCTGGCTCTACTAAATGGTCGGCGGCTGTTGCTTCGCGTTGTCCGCACCAATGGCACGTTGGGTTATCGGCTAGTAACCGTTTTCGGTTTGCTAGGTAGGTTGGGTTGCCGTTGTGTGCTGCCACGTTATGACCTTAACGAACTGGCGCGCGCTATCGCGCTTGCCCACGGGTTGCGGTGTTGTGGTTCCATGTCGGGCTAGTCCTTTGTTGTCGGTTTGTTATCGGTTTGTTTGTCTGTGTTCGTAAAGCCTAGTGATGTAATGCTCTACCCGTCGGGCTGCCTCAATCCGACTACCTTGCATTACGCCTGATTATGTTTACAGGCCGCCCCAACACTTGGCGTTATCGCTTTCGTCTAACAGTTCTAACGCGTGTTGGTACAACCATGTTCCCATGGATTAACCCCGCGCCCTGCGACTGGCGTACGGTCTACTGCTACTTGCCTATTGTAAGTTCTGTCAATCGGTGCGCGACAATAGCACGGCACATAGCACCATAAGCGCAACTGCTAACCATGCTGTACGTGTCATGCTTTCCACGCTTCAATAACCTTGGAAGCCTGCCCCATTGTTAACGTTTCTAGTATCACGTCGTTTGCATTTAACAACAGTTGTATTGCTTCCAATGTTGCCAGGTCGTCTAGGTCACGGCCTTTAGCCAATGCTTTAATCATGTAAAGTTGTTTGCTACTTGCATGATTAGCGTTCGTTTGTGGTGTACGCATAGGCGTAATAGTGGCGTCTTGGTTATCTAAACGGGCTTCTACCTCATTACGGCTAGCAATAGATTTAGCAACGCCGCAACCCATATATCCAAGCGCGCGCCCCAATGCAGACGTCATACCTACCATGTATTCGCTGCGCTTTGTGTAAGGCGTGTTACCTGGGAAAGGTTCGGCTGCACTGGCTACTACTGGTATTGGGTCTGCTATGTCGCGCCAAACGGTAACAGTGCAACGGATAAAGGTGCTGCCGTCGGGCATTGTAATTACTTGGTTATCGGTTTCTTGTATGCGTAAATCGGGCCAGCGCTTTAACGCTTCCGCTAAACGGGTTGGTACATCTACGTAATTGTCAAGGTTAAAAGCCATGTCGGGTATCTTTCTATTAGTCGGGTTATTGGTGCCAACATATCACAAGGTTGTTACACAGTTGGCAAATCATCCATTGGTTGTAAGTTGTTTGTTGTGACCCAGTAAGCGCCGCCTGACGTGTCGCCGTTTTCTTGTAGCCAATGCGATTTAACGGGTATTTGGTGGCCCCATGTCCAGCCCCTAATTTTGTAGTGGCAATCAAATAGTTGCACTAACACAAACGGGCTTTGTTTGTAGGTGACGGCTTGATTACGGGGAACTATTAAGTTTATTTCGTCGTTTACGCAACGTGTCGCTTTAACTTGGAATATGCCAACGTCGCCAATGTTGTAGTAATCGCGTCCGTTTGGGGTTAGTCCTACGTGGTCAGCAAACACTATTTCACCTAAAGCCCCGTCTATGTATTTTTGCAGCCCTGGCTTAAATTGGTGCCTTGTGCCTGCAGGGTGGTCCTGTTTGCCCCAACTGCCGTAGTTTTCTTTAGCGGTTGCTAGGGCTGCGGCTATTTGTTGTTCGGTGTAAAGCCGTTCGTACGTTTCGTTCATCGTGTCGGGTCCTTTAACGGTTTGCGTTTTGTGCAGGCTTTTAAATCTTTGTGGCTGTATAACTTTTTGGTTGGGTTAGTTTTGTGCGCCGTTTCTTTCAGTATTTGTCCGCATAAATTGCATTTCATATACCGATAATTACTGCCATGGCGGCGGTAATTACTGCGCCTGCAAATTTGTGTTCGTCGCTTGGTGTGCCGTTCAAATACTTTTCGCGCAATATTGAAAGTTCATCTAATAAAATGCTGTGGTCAATTTGCTTTACAGCCGGCACGTGGTTAGGTCTGCAAATTTCGTCTATCAAATTGTTAAACGTTTCGCGGTATTGTTCGGTATACATCTGTCGGGTACTTTCTGTTAGGCCTGTGTCGGGTATTTGTGGTTCGTTCATGGGTTCGGCAACGCCCACGGTCCGTACCCCGAATTATGCCATATGGCTAATGCAGAGTTTGTATTTATTACTGGGTCAAATAAATCGTTACACGTTTGTAATATTCCCTTGGCTTGTAGCCAACCTGTAGGCCAATACTTGTTTGGTCGGCACCAAAAGCCGTTAATTTGGTACAGCCCATAGGACCCGCCTGCCGTATCTTGAGCGTTAAACGCGTTGGCTTTACAGCCGCTTTCACGGTAAATAATGCGGGCAACTGTACCCATTTCGGTTAAAGGCCAACCCGCTTGGCTAGCCAGTTGTAGCGCATATTGGCAATCTGTAAGCGGTACAACCGTTGTAATAGTAGTTGCAATTACGGGCGCCAAACTGACAGTAACGGGGGGCGTTACAGGCAGGGCGCTAGGCGCGTTGTGAGCGTCGTAGGCGTACGCAAACCCCGCAAGGCTAATAGTGACAGCCGTAAAGATTTTGGCTAGTAAAAAGTTCATGCAATACCCCTTTTTTCGTCGGTCCTAAAACCGTAGTAGACGCTTATGCGCTAGGTGGTGATACTGGCCTAAGCCCTTGTAGGTAAAGGCTTACAAGTTCGGGGGTTTTGTCGCCAGGGTAATAAAACCAATGCCAAGGTTCTTGGGGCATGACCTCTAATGACCAACCAAATTTAGGACCTTGTTCGCACATAAAGCCCCACGTTTCGCCCGACATATTGGCATAGTCGCAGGCCAAACCTAAGTTGTGGCGGCTTGTGCCTGGGGCTGCCAATGGTGCGTTGCCTGGCTTTAAATAGTATTTGCGGCCTTGCCAAGTGCGGGTACTGGCGCCTGCTATTGGTTCTAATGTGTAGCGCTGTAAAAATCCTGCGGTTTGTTGCGCTAACGACCTGTAAGTATCGCCTGCAGATATTGGTTTAAATTGTTTTATACCTGCAGCAAACGCGGCGGCCCTTACTGCGTTGTATGCGTTGGCGGCGCGCGGGTGCAACTTTCCGTACGGCTTTATATCTACAAGCATATTGGCGGGTAGTTCGCCTGGGTTGACGTGGCCCAACGTAGCAGGTAATACCAGTTTTTTTACTGGCGGTACCACTACGGGTTTATGGGGTTGGGGTTCCACTGGTCGGTTCTACAGGTTTGCGTTTAAGGCCGTTGGCTGCCACAAGGCCGCTAAGTGTGCCAGTCATAAACACGGTAAGGGTAGATAGCAAGTCTATAAATTGGGCGTCGTTTGGTGACTGTTCTAAAGGCTGAGTAACAAACAGTAGGCCGTAAACAAAACCAATAACGGTAAGTGCAAACGTTACGGCAATAGTGCAGCCGACAAATACAATCATGCGCGCGTGAAGCGTTTCTATTTCGGCTTTTTCCTTAACCATTAGATACCCTTTCGCATTGGGTAATAGTGCTGCAACGTGTTAGCGCGCTGTTCTTTACTTTTATTGGCGCGTTTGTGCGTGTCGTTTCGCAAGCGGTCAGGACGAGTGCAAGCATGACACTAGCCAAGTAGTAGCGCGGCTTCATCGGCTGTTATTCCTAGCCTGTCAAGTACGG
>Ga0209190_1001652_pt1 | contig 15493 bp, 16 predicted proteins | sample M_140205_XF_Meta_FD_187315 | JGI IMG/M metagenome (GOLD analysis project Ga0209190, IMG submission 187315) | Freshwater microbial communities from Lake Montjoie, Canada to study carbon cycling - M_140205_XF_MetaG (SPAdes) (version 2) | ecosystem: Environmental > Aquatic > Freshwater > Lake... | reverse complement strand
ATCTTTTTAATAATAGATTAGATAATATTTGCGCTATTATTTTAGGATGGAGTAATCAAATTTATGCTTATATTTTTGATGAAGTAGATTATCAAAGTAATTTAAAAAATTTAAAAAATTTATCTTTAAAATATAATGGTTCTATGAAAAAATCATATTTTGATGAATTAAATTGGAAATCAGTAATTGATTATGGCAGTTATCATAACTATCAATCAGATGAAAATATAATTTATGACCTTATTCAATTTTCAAAAACAGGTATTTCAAAAATAGGTAATATTGAAAATAATGATAACTATAAAAAAAAACGAGAAAATAATCGTATTTATTTAAATATTTCATATAATGATAGAGAAGAATTAAAAAATATAGGCGGAAAATGGGATGCTGAAAGAAAACTTTGGTATGTAAGCCAAAATATATATTTAAAAAATGAGGATTTTATCAGTTCATTTTGTGCTCTATATAAATCATAATATTATACTAATGATTTTACAGATAATGTTTAACTAACTGGACAATACAACATGAAACATGTCCAATTTGTAGAAAAATAATTTGTTAAACGAATTATATTTTGTAATGTTTTATAAATTATTGTTATGTATTCCATATTCTTATAAATATCGACTAACTGTTTTTTTTTAAGATATACAAATGTTAGAATATTAATTTATTTATAAACTAATATATATATAGATATTATAAGAAATGGGTCAATACAATAAAAAATCAAAATCATCTATTAGTAAATTACGTCGTTCAAAACAAATGAAATATAGTTTAAATAAAAAACAAGAAGGAGGGCATAATTACACGGTCACATCTTCTAGCAGACAACGAGGAATTCATATACTTTCTTTTTTAAGAGAATATGATATTGAAAGTCAAATTATTGGACCTAATTTTGTAGATTGCAGTATTTTTTATAAAGGCATAGTCGCACAAGATTTATTAAGAATAAGAAATTATTTGCGTATTAATTATGCAGACAGCGCTGCAATAATAGAAACTGGACCAACACCTAGTGGAGAATACGCGTTTCAAATTAGCTCAAATAACGAAGATAGCAAAGCTTGTATCACTGACCTCAATGTTCTTGAGATGGCTGTTATGAGCCATAATTTAAGTTTTGGTGCAGACAGAACTTATTCATATGTTGTTAAGACCGATGCAACTAATGCTTTACGATATTATCTAACAAGAAATGGTCATTTAGATGATTTGCAAAGAAATGGTTTGAAAAGATTAGATGAAAAGCCTGTGCCAAAATAACCTCAATAATCAACAATATCACCACCGGAATCAATATAATAAACAGCCTTTTTAGTATATTATTGAATTGTGTAGAAAATAATTTAATTTCAAATAAATGAAATAAACACTGCTTGTATTTATTTATTTAAAATTTTTGTAATAGAATGAATATTATTTACCCTAGCCCTTCGATACTAGTTCACATATTTAGCGTCTTTTCACTGCCACTCCATTATTAGTGTTTTTTGTTTTTCTTCAAGATTTTTTCTTCGTGTGTCAGCTCTAGCTTCACAATGTTCAACCCAATCGCATGCCGATTGTGGCACAGACATGCAACTATGCAAACCATAATCCCAAAGGTATTTAGACACCTCCATAATATCCGCTATTTGACTTGTTATATTATTGTGGAGGTACAATAAAAATTCTGGTCGGGTCATCATTTCAGTCAAATCTGTTTCGAATTGTTGTTTTGTTGCTTCTAATTCAGGTAAATTTCTGACCGAAGGTAATTTTAGTTCTTCTTTAATTTTAATATCTATAACATTAATTCTTTTCAGTAAATCCTCGATTTCATCGCGGCGGTTTGGCGGTCCAACCATTCGAATAAATTTCCACTTTAACAATGTCCATTCATCCATTACTTTTCCATCAAGACGAAATGTAATTTCATCATGTTCCTTATTAAGTTTACACTTTAAGTCATAAATATCTTTATCTATTGTATTGATATCACTTTGTATTTTATCTCTTATACTATTCATATCTTCACCAGAATGCATATCTTGAGCTTGTAAATCTTGGGTTAATCTGACCTTTTCAGCAATTAATATATTCATTTCATCTTGAATTTCTTTAAGTGTTGTTGATTTTGCTTCCTCGGCACTCCTTCTGTTTTGATAATTAGCCTGTTTGAGCTCTTCCTGTAATTTATTAATTTTATCATTTAATGTGTCAATCTTTGGTTGAAGTCCCATTTTCCATCTATTTCCTAAATCTACACCTGAAGGATGTCCAGCTGAGGCGGGCGGGTAACGGACAGACAACTCATATTTTAATGTATGAATTTTATTATCCAACTCACTTTGTTCGCGAGCCATTCTAGATTCTTCTTTATACCTCTCTGGTGTCCTTACATTTCCTAACTCATTTAACTGTTTAGTTAAAGCTTGACGTTGGCGAACTAAATTATTTATCGGCGAATAATTTTCACTTAATTCATCCCTTTCGCTCGTTACAACATTAATTTCATGCTGAATTTCCTCTTCTGTTCTTCCACCTTTTTGCATATTTCTTTTTTTTATACTCCTTATTTTTTTAGCTCGTCGTGTTTTAGAATTGCATTTTACCATTATTATATATATATAAATAATATAACAAAAAAATTATGGAGTAAATGAAATATAGGTTTTACCTAATAAAATCATATTTTAAAATCAATTTTACATTGAAAAAACGAATAACATGGATATATTCAATATAATAAAAAAATTGAACTTTATTATTTTTAAATAATAAATATTAGTATTAATCTTACTTCATGCAGTCAATTAGAAATTTAATTAGTGGTATGTTTTCACAAAGCGCTGGTGAAAATCAACAAGAATCTTTATTGGAAAATAGAGATATACCTAAACATTTTATATGTCCTATATCTAAAAAAATTATGGTTGAGCCCATTACTACAATTACTGGACACAATTATGATAAATCTTCTTTATTAAATTATTTAAGTCAATTTGGCGAAAATACGTCAATTCCTTCACCACACGACAATAGTATTATGATTACGAAAGACCTTTTCCCAAATATTTCATTGTTAAGAGAAATTGCCGAATATAATAAAAATGTAACAACTGATGTAGATGTTTCATATGCAATTCAACATAATCCGCAAAATTCAGAAGTAGATATTGTCGTTAGTCTTACACCCAATACAAATGCACATACTGGTAAAAAGTATATAACACTTGTTCTTGATGTTTCTGGATCAATGGATTCTGGAGCTGCAGAAATTGAATCGGGAGATGGTGAAAAAGGTTTCAAGTTTTCTAGATTGGATTTAATAAAACATGCTTCAAAAGTAGTTTCTCAAATATTAACAGGAGATGACTACCTTTCTATTATAACATACAGCACTGAGCCAAAGGTTGTTATGGATTTTACACCAATGGATATACAAGGAAAGGCAATTGCAAATAGAGCTATATTAGCTATGAAAACCGAAGGGTCCACTATGATTGATAAAGCAGTTCAACTTGCTTTTAATTATTTTAATAGATTTGACCTTCCAAATGATGCTAATCGAACAATTCTACTTTTAACTGATGGTGAGCCATCTGATAATATAGAAATAATTAAGCAAACAGTGAAAGACAAAATGAAAATTTCACAAAATATAACACTTTCAACATTTATATTTGGTAATAATGCAAACAGCAAACTACTAAATGATATGGCCCAAAATGGGTCTGGTATGTACTCATATATTAATGATGCATCCATGATAGGAACTGTATTCTCAAATTTTATAGCAAATATGTCGAATACTGTCATAAATAAGGCTAAAATTCTAGTTCATAACAGTAATACTACTAATCCAATGTACGCTAAAATTACGAATACTAATAATATAACAATAACTAATTTGCATAATGGATGCACACGAAATATACTATACAAAACTAAATTACAACCTGATGTGGATTTTATCTTTGAATTTGACGTGATTACTGATATGTCATCTAAAACATATAGAATTATTAACTATGTCGATTTAAATATTGAGAAAGTATGTGTGCAAAATATTCGAGCGAAATTTATTGAAACATTATTAGAATTAACTAGTTATTTATCACAAAGTTATAATAGGCAAGCGAGAGATTATGTTGATAGAGAATTGGCTAAATTAATAACTATTATTAAGTCTAAATTATTGCTGTATCCGACTAATCCATTTTTATTGGGTATGCTTCATGACCTAGAGTCATCTAATCCAGATGAAGGGCAAGTTTCAAAAGGATTTTCAAAACAAGAATGGTTTAAAAACTGGGGTGAGCACTACACCCTATCAGTTATTAGAGCCAATTGGCTGGAAGAGACTAGTAATTATAAAACTCCAAGCATTGCACCATACGCCAGCGATACATTTATTGAAATAAGGGATAAGGCAGACCTTATATTTGTAAGTATACCCCCACCAGCGCCGTCTATAAAACCAAATGATTCAACGGCATATGTTCAACCATCTGCTCAAACCTATGCACGCACATTTTACGGTGGATGTCTTGATGGTGAATGTCCAGTCGATGTGTCTGGTGGTAAAAAGTATATGAGTGATATGCAAAAAGGCGATGTAGTTATACATTCAAAAGGAACAAGTCGAGTAAAATGTTTGGTTAAACATCATACCCATGATGAGGCGACCGAATATGCAGTATTGTGTAAAACAAATGAAGCCTGTGTTTTACCACTAAAGATTACAAAATGGCACCCCGTTAAAACCGATGGTATTTTCGATGGACAACCCACATTTCCGAATGATGTAGTTGAGTTAACAAAATTGCCTCAAACAAATTATTTTGTAGTAGAGAAACCTAAACATGTGTATAATATTGTTATGGAAGATGGTGACTACCCATGGTTTACCGTGAATGGATTTGAATGTGTTGCGCTAGGACATGGAGAAAAGGTAAATACTGTTTTAACACATGATTACTATGCGGAAAAGGTGCTTGATGATTTAAAACAACTTGATGGATGGGAAAGTGGCTTAGTTACTGTCACTCAAAAAAAGATAAGAGACCCTAACACATCACTTGTTGTTGGACTTACATCCAATATTTCATAATATATTCTGAATAAAATTGCCTAATAAATATTGAATATATATATAAAAATCGCTATAATAAAATTTAGATATATGTAATATTTAATAGCTAATATTTATAATAACTAAATGATTTTTTTTTAATATTATAAATATTCATAGTCACACCTAATATATCCCTACTATATATACAAAATTATTATAATAATCAACACTTCCTAACTAATAGTGTCATTAAGAAATACTATAACTAATTTTACAGGCGCTGTTGCCGAAAGCATAGCAATATAACCACTTTTATTTATATAGCTGCCTGTTCCAAATGCTATAGGAGCCCATTCTATTTGATTTCTTTGATTTTCATAATAATCATCAAAATGTTGTAATTTTGGAGTGTGTGATATACCTATGGTTCCTAAAGGTAATCTGAAAACGGTTTGGACGAAACTATCATACAAATTATCGGTATTATGAACATTATGACTATATACTATCGCATTTGTTGAGCTAATGCCAAATTTTTGTATATCATTAAAATTTAAATTATCTTCAATAGATTGATATAATAATGAGCTAGATGTTTGCATTAAATCATTAGAGCCTATAGCCGTTTTATTAAATATTGTTGAATTTATTTTTGTGGGATCTTGTTGTAAATTCATATAAAAATAGAAACTATTGGTTTGACCAAAAGCGCGATTTCTTTGTGTTATTTCCGAATAAATCTGTGTTATATTAAAAAGATTAGACATTTTTTATTTATATATAATTATAAATTATTTTTTTTATAATATATATTCACATATTTTCAATAGATAATTCGTCTTGATTTTTAATAGATAAATCCCAATGTATATTTTTTAATATATAGACTTCTAATCTATTTATTCGTTTTAGTGGTATATCATAGTAATAACTATAATTACTATTATAAAAAAAAATATCTTCAACATATTTTGTTACTATTATTAAAAAAACAATAAAAAAATCTTTATAGTTAATTATGTCAAGCTCATCCGTTCCAACTATGTCATATAATTTAAATGTGGGATTTATTTTTTTAAAATAAATCAATAAATAATCTATTAAAAATTCATCGCACAAACTATTCTTATTAAAATCTAAAATTAATTTATAAATTATCTTTTTATTATTATCTATATTATAGGATTTTAGTTCAAACTGTTCTATTAGTATCGTATATATACGATCGACCAATAGATTATATTTAGTATGATTTTCCATTTAATATTTAATATAAGTCTTAATCTTAAATAACCTTTCTCTTATAATATTATATTATGTCATCGGATACAGCTGTGCTTATTTATCCTGTTCACTTATTTGAAAACATAGACAGTATTTTGCCGGACAAGCAAAATCTAAAATATAAATATTATATTTTAGAAGAACCATTATATTTTTCAAGCAATGAACGAATAGTGCATTTTAATGGGTTAAAATTATTGTTGCATAGAGTATCTATGAAAATATATGAATCATATTTGCGTGATAATGGATTAGATGTTGAATATATTGATTTTAAAGATATGGATATAATACCTGAAATAATTAAAAATGTTGAAAATATAATTTACTACGATACAGTAGATCATCTTTTAGAAGAAAAAATAGCAAATTTAAGTTCTGGTAAAAATATAACTAAATTGCATAATCAAGGTTTTATTTGTTCGGAGCTTGACATTAATGAATATGTTGACAAACACGCCCATCTAAAACGTAAATTTTTTCATAATGATTTTTATCGTTGGCAGCGTGAGCGATTAAATATATTGATGGATGAAAAAGGTGGATATTTAGGGGGTAAGCTTTCATTTGATAAAGATAATAGGCATACATTTCCTAAACCTGATTTAGAATATCCAAAATACCATAATACAGCTTACCATCCTTTGATAGACGAAGCAAAAGAATATATTAAAACAAATTTTCCGGATTATTTGGGTAATCTAGATGAATGGCATCATATTTCATTTGATTTTAACACTGCAAAACAGAAATTAAAAGATTTTTTGAAAAATAGATTACAACATTTTGGAAAATGGGAAGATATTATGGATGACTCAAATCCATTTATATACCATTCGTTATTAAGCAGTAGTCTAAATATAGGTATTATAACACCAGAATTTGTTGTTATCGAGAGTATTACACATTATGAGGCATATAATGATAGTATTGGTATAAATGACATTGAGGGATTTATTCGGCAAATCATTGGTTGGCGCGAGTATTATAGAATGGTTTATGTATATCGATATGACGAGTTAGTAGGAGTAAATTATTTAAATAATACAAATACATTATCTAAAAGTTGGTATACAGCACAAACCGGTATTGAGCCTTTAGATAAAAATATTCAAATTGCATTTAAATATGGATATCTGCACCATATTATAAGATTAATGTTAGTGGGGCAATTTATGTTGTTATGTGAAATTAACCCTAATGAAATCTATAGATGGTTTATGGAATTTGCAATAGATAGTTATGATTGGGTGATGGTTCCAAATGTTTATGGGATGTTAGGATTTAATGATGGCGGTGAAACTACAACAAAACCGTATATCAGCTCTTCAAATTATATATTGAAAATGTCAAATTATAATAAAGATGGTATATGGGATACAACTTGGAGAGCGTTGTATTATAATTTTATATTTAAACACAAAGACCTCATTCGCAAAAATCCAAGAACTGGACGGATGATTTGGCAAATGAATAAACTTACACCACCTGCATTAAAAGAATTAATAAATGAGGCTGAATTATTTATTAAAATAATATGCGAAAATAAAGATGATAGTGCTTAAAATTTGCACAATAATATATATTTAAATACATTTTGATTTTCGGTTAATTTTGCGTTTATACCTTCTCGATTTTTTTTTCATTTTAACGCCACCGTCTAAAGATTGCATGTCTGTGGTCTTTTTTTTAAGTTCTTCTAATTTTTTTTGCAATTCTGCTTCTTGTCTTCTCTTTTCTGCTTCTGCTGCATAAAATCTATCGGTTGCTTCGCTATTCCATCCACTTGGTTCTGGGCTATCTGACCTATCTGACATCAGTGTTAATTATACTTATATTAAATATTTTATTATAATAATTTTCAATAAAATATTTATACTATATCTAAATTATTTAAAATAATTAGTATAATATATACAATTCAAATGGTTAGAAAACTAATTTCTAGAAAAAATCGTAAACAACGACGCTCTATAAAAAGAAGTGGAGGTTCAGCAGGTGTAGCAGTCGATAACTCTAGAACTTTCCATATATATGGGGAAGGTTTGGAACATGACCAAATAGATGAGCAAGGGCGTCATTATACGCTTATAACTGGTTTAACTGAGCAACATTTAACTGCACAATTATATCAAGCTGTGCGAGTAAGACGACCACATGGAGATGGGGAAGCTGCTTATCGTGAATATGTTGCTTGGCCATTTGTGTTAAGGGCTGAGAATGAATCAGGCAGACTTATAGAACAACATATTCTTAGTAGATTAACCCGAATTGATGTCCCTGATGTATTATATATAGTAAATTTACCTAGGCCTTAATAATTAAATATAAATATAAATTATGTATAAAATATAAATATAAATTATTTATATTTTAATATAATTATGATTAAAAAACGAATTTCAAGAAGAATCCGAAATGAGCGAAGGTCGCGAAGACTATTAAATGATAGTGCAAACCAAATATATTTAATCATGGAAAAAGAAAAAGACAAAGAAAAGACAACGACACAGAAACAGACACATCAAATTAAGTTGTAGATGTTTTAAGATTAAGCCATTTATATATAATTATATAGAAATGACTTTAATTTGCTATTGTATTCAAAATAGTAATAAAAACAAAACTTATATTGGTGCAACCAATGAATTTTCAAGACGTATTCGTCAACATAATGGTATTATTTCTGGAGGTGCGAAATCAACAAAGGGTGATAAATGGACACCTATAATTCATATATCGGGATTCATAGACCGCCACGAACTTTTACGGTTTGAATGGTTTTGGAAACATTGTTATAAATCAAGCACCCGTGGCGTTTATAAACGTGTTGAAATGTTAGAATACTTGCTTAAAAAAAATGAATGGCAACATCTTGTTGTATATACTAACTATGATATTGGTTGCTTTATAGACTGTTTTCAGAACATATCTGAATTAATGTGTTAGTCCCTTTTCCTATCTGTCCATATATCAACTAATAATGAACACCACTCCGGTAAATTTGTAGTATCTTTATGTTGTTTAAATCGATTATTGATTACATTTTGAGCATTCATCCAAATGCTATACATGTTTTCAGGAGGGGTAAATGCAGCTTGATTCAATGCATATTCTAAATCGCTCTTGAAATTATCTTCTCCTTCATTTGGAATAATACTAATCATACTAGTCAATATAGCTAATAAATTGCGTTTTGGTTTTGGTGCCGGAGACACTGAGCTATTTAGATTATCATTATTCATTATATACTTATGTGGTGATATATATATATATAATATTATAAACATATTTACATCAATTTTTTATAAATGTGCCCTGCAATTTGGACATGTATGTGATTTTTGAGTCCAAGTATTTATACACTGTCGATGAAATATGTGTGGTTGGTCACCACATCGCGTAACAGCCATCGTTTCTATATTTTCAACATTTTCCCAACAAATCGAGCACTGAGAACCAATATATTTAGGTTCGCATGTAAATGTAATAGGTATAACAATGGGGTTTGGTATATTAATATATGAATTAATAATTCGATTATTTATAATATTATTATATCTATCATTTATAATATTATATCTATCATTTATAATATTATTAAAATATCTATTAGTTATAATATTATTATCTATATTATGTAATCGTGTATTATATGAAGCTCTTATACCATAATCATCTATAAAATTATTAATATTCGATTGGGCCATTATCTATATTTCTCGTTACTTTTTAATAAAAATGTTGTATTTCATAATCAATTTTATTAAAATATTATAAAACGTTAAAAATTTTGATTTGATTATTAGCTGTTATAATTATTATAATAATATCTCATATGATAGACTATATACACATTTACCATTTTTGGAAAACACATCCAAATTATTGGATATCTATAGATAATAAGGAAAGGGCTGATTTAGAGATATACACTACATTCTATGAAATAACAAAAATAGATATTATAGCAAATAATACAGATATTATGAATAATGAATGCACTAAAACATTAATTGGATTTATCATTTTATATGACCAATTTCAAAGACATTTTAATAGACATTTAGGATTAGGTAATAATAATATTGAAATATTACGTGAGAAGGCTGTATACGAATTGGACAAGAAGCAATGTGATTTCTATCTTAATTTAGAGGAAGATGACCTTTATTTCTGTCTAATGCCATATAAACATTTATCATTATATACCAAATGTATTAAACTATGTATTCAATGGTGTAATTTTAATAAAATATTGATTAAAGAATGTAGTATATTATCTAAATTCTTTAATGATACTTATGCGAAATGTTATACTGTTGATTTTATAAAATTAGGAATAAAAACAACACATACCATTGATAACTATAATTTTGAGAAAATTTGTGATTATTATCCAGAAAAATATAAATCAAGTAATTGGTTAGAAAATATACAATCAGTATTTAATAATGCGCTGAAGATTTGGTATGAAAATATTAAACAACAAATTGGAGACAGAAAAATAATAGTAAGTTTAAGTGGAGGTATTGATTCAATGGTAATATTATGGCTTTTAAGAAATCTAGATGTTCCAGTTAGTGCAATACATATTATATATGGTAATCGAGAAGTTAGTAATGAAGAATATAGATTTATAGCTACATATTGTCATCGATTATCTGTGCCATTATATAGTTATCATATTGAGTATTTAAAGCGTGATAGTATAGATAGATCATTTTATGAAAAGATAACGAGAGATATCAGATTTAATGTATATAAATCAGTTGATATTTATATGCCTATTATAGTATTAGGTCATATCCGAGATGATGTTATCGAAAATATATGGACAAATTTATCTAAATGCCAACATCTACATAACTTGGGAAAAATGTGTAATTCTGAAATACAGTTAGATGTTCAATTAGAGAGACCGTTTTTAAATACTGACAAAAGTGAAATATATAAAATTAGTGAAACATTTGGAATACCTTATTTAAAAAATACAACACCTTCATGGAGTAATCGTGGAAAATTTCGCGAAAAGTTTTACAATGCAACACTTGAGCAATTTGGGTCAAGTGTTAATAAAAATATGTTAATGGTTGCGAATATAATAAAGGGACAATATGAAATTATTGAACGAATAGTATATAAACCGATTTTAGAAAGTTTTCGCGATAATATAGTAGATATAACAATGGCAATTAATGCTAATTTAGATATATCAGGTTGGATTTATATTATTGAGCAATTGTGTCATAACTATGCTAAAATTGCGAAACCATCATTTAGGTCGATAGAGCAATTTGTTAGTCGATTGTATTCAAGTTCTAATGAAAAAATCCAATTATATCAAATGAAACATAATTATCAGTTTTTGGTAAAATACCATAATAATCATACTACACTTGAAATTGTTATAGATAATAAAAAAAAATAAGAATTATATTAAAAATTTATATATATATATATATATATCACCATTAATTTAGTAGTATAATCTAGAATCAATTTCATAATATAACAAATTAAATAATAAATATCATATATAATGAAAATTATTGCTTGGAATGTAAATGGCATCAGGTCTTTGATTAAATCTAATAATTTTCAACAAATATTAGATGAAAATCCGGATGTATTATGTATCGGTGAAACTAAAATTGATTGTAACGCGGTAAAAGATATAGATAATAATGAAATTTTATCTTATTTTAAATATAGATACTGGTTTCACTGTTCTGTTAAAAAGGGTTATTCGGGAACAGCAATATTTTCAATTCATAAACCAATAAATGTAATATATGGATTAATAAATAGCAACATTGACAATGAAGGCAGAGTAATAACATTAGAATTTGATAAATTTTTTTTAGTGCATGTATATACACCTAATTCAGGAGTGGAGCTAAAAAGATTAGAATGGAGGACAAAGGTTTGGGATAGAGACTTTGAAAAATACATTATATATTTACAAAATAGTAAACCTGTTATTGCATGTGGCGATTTTAATGTTGCGCATAATGAAATTGACTTAGCAAAACCGAAAACGAATACTAAAACTGCTGGATTTACAATTGAAGAGAGAAAATCATTTTCAGAATTAATATCAAACACTAATTTGATTGATATTTATAGAAAACAATATCCTAATCAAATTGCATACACCTATTGGTCATATATGAGAAACAGTAGAGAAAAAAATATCGGATGGAGAATTGATTATTTTCTTGTTGATGAAAAAATATATAATGAAAAAATGAATACATCTGTTTTATCATTTATAGGTAGTGATCATACTGCTATAGATTTAACTTTTTAATTATAGAATTAATTATTAAAATTATTATTAATTCAGTAATTATATCTATTATTATATCTAATTTGCACCATTTTTAGATTTTAGTTAATTGTATTTTTATTGTAATATATTAAAATATATTTGAAAATGCTGATGGTAATTTTATCTTGTTCTTAGATTTGCCCATCTTAGATTTAGCTTTAGCAGCGTCTTCGTCTTCTTCATCGTTCATTGCATTACCTAATAGATTTTTTCCCTTATCCGAAAATTGTGAGCTATCAGATGGTTTAGAACCTCCTAATTTACCAAATAGATTTACTGGATTTATCATTTTTGCCATATTTTGAATATCTGGGCTATTTATCATATCTTTTAATTTAGACATATCCCCACTCATAGCTGATTTTAAGTTTGATTTCATATTATCAGATATTCCGGCTTTAAGATGGTCGCCTAATTTTAAATCGACTGGAACACCTAATAAATTCTTCATAATATCATTGGCTTTTGTAGACGCTTCGCCTATAGCAATATTTCTTTTCTTTTCATACTCTATTTGTCTTTTAAAATGCTTTTCTAATTTTGTATAGATACGGTCTGTTCGATATTCTACCTCATCAAGTTTATGATAAATATTACTTATTTGAGTTTTAAGAATATCACTGCGACATTCATCTGGATTCTCTATTTGAAAACAATTTTCATTTACATTTTTGGCTGGAAACTTAATAACTTTTTCGAACTTTTGTAACATATTTTTAATCTTAACTTGTTTATCGTAAATGCCCCTATAAATTGTTTCGATTTTACCAAATTGACTTAAAATTCGAGGTTGACTAATAGAACAACTATCACCACTTTCAAAATTTTCAAATGTAATTTGTTGAGGCAGATTTACTTCAATTATTTCGATATTCTTTTCCAAGTAAGGTATCCAAGTAAATGCGTCCTTAAGTCTATCATTTACAAATTTTACATTGCATTGAATTTGCGTACATTTAGGATTTTTAAAAAATTCGGTAATATTAGCTATCTTAACAAACCAGAAACTAATAAAATATATAAATAGTAGAAATATAATACTCACGACAATGTAGATAATCATATATCTATTATTTTTATAATATTTTTATATTGGCTCTAATTTTAAAATTATTGATTTAATAATACGGAATAGTGACATATTAGGATATACATATGATATTATACTTACACCTAATAAAATAAATAAAAATACTGTGGCTGTGCTCATTCGTAAATATATAGGTGTTTTTTGTGATGATGTATCCATATTTGCAAAAAGTGTCATAAAACAATTTTTATCAAAAATATAATAACTTATTAATATTATACTTAGATAAATAATGTGAATCCAAATGTATTTCGGTGGTAATAAAACTCCTAAATATATAATATAAAATCCTATTATATGAAATATGGCTACAAATATAGTGGTAAAATCAAATGATGGAAATGTATTTTTAAGGGTGTTCATATAATATATATATAGGATGTCTTCAAACCAGGGTAATTCACCATTTGACGATATCATTATATTATAAAATCTTATTTTTTTTTTAATGTTATTTAGTTTAATTTAATTTTTTATATTTAAAATATTAAATTAAAATAAATCGGTTGTTATTGATTATTAATCCAAATAATAAAATTGTGAATTGGATAATTTCAGTGATATAACAACTATATTATAAAAACAACTAATTATAATTATGTTTGTACATATATTGAATCTATTACAAAATAAGATTTTTATGTATTACACCGACCGAAAAGAAAAATGAGACAAACTTTCTATAAAAAAATAAAAAATCGTTCAGTTAATCTTTTTGGTGATATAAATGCACTCTTAAAGAGCATTATACTATTTGACGACTACAACCAATTACGATTGTAGTGGTTAGTATATTTTATTGAAACTTATAATCACGCTTATATTTTTCAGGTCTTTCTCCTGTTTCTATATAGTGATTAAATACCTTTTGTATATTTTTACATCCATTCTTATCACGATTGATGCATCCCTTCCGTTTGTTTTCCATTTTAAATGTTAGGATTGAATGCATCTTTCGTTCTATGTTTCTCTTATCTGGTAAATATAAATTATTACACAATTCTTCTGTTTTGTAATTCAAGCATGATGTTCTAAATTCATCTATATTATAAACTTCAAATCTGGTATTTAGTTTTCTTTTTATTGCTAAATTTGGGGTTGATATAAAATTTCTCATCTGTTTTCCAATACTCCAATCACCAATTATAATTTTTATATCCTTACCATATTTGTTCTCAATCTTATTTAACATATTGTCTTCTGTTCTTTTTATATTGATATACGAATACCATTTGTATTTTCTGAATTTTTCATCTTGATATAATTTCGCAATAGCATCATTTACTTTTAGTTTTTCTTTGATATATTCTTTAAATTTTTCAATATCACATGTTTTTGAATTGAATAATGATAATGTATTTTCAATTTCAGTAATGTGTTGTTTATCCTTATAATTTTTTAATAATGATGAATATTTTATTCGCTTTGTTTCTTTTATTCGTTGCTTATTTGTATATGAAAAATAATTACCATCATCATCCATCATCGTTAATAAACTACGCTTTCCAGGGTCAATAAATAGATGTTTTCCACTAAAGGTGCCTTTGGCATCTAAAAAATCCTTTGAAACTTCATCAATATAAGGAAACTCGTGTAATACTTCTTTCTTGGTTTCTTTCTTTTCCTTCTTTTCTAATTCTCTTCTTTTTCTATTTTCTTCTTTTAACTTATTTTGTTGCACTTGCTTTTCTTGTTTTTTAATCTCTTTTTC
>Ga0209190_1001650_pt1 | contig 15500 bp, 6 predicted proteins | sample M_140205_XF_Meta_FD_187315 | JGI IMG/M metagenome (GOLD analysis project Ga0209190, IMG submission 187315) | Freshwater microbial communities from Lake Montjoie, Canada to study carbon cycling - M_140205_XF_MetaG (SPAdes) (version 2) | ecosystem: Environmental > Aquatic > Freshwater > Lake... | reverse complement strand
GATGTCGGCTCATCACATCCTGGGGCTGGAGAAGGTCCCAAGGGTTCGGCTGTTCGCCGATTAAAGTGGTACGCGAGCTGGGTTCAGAACGTCGTGAGACAGTTCGGTCCTCTATCCGCTGTGGGCGCAGGAGATTTGAGGGGTTCATTTGTTAGTACGAGAGGACCGCAAATGACATGCCTCTGGTGTTCCGGTTGTCACGTCCGTGGCACCGCCGGGTAGCTAAGCATGGAACGGATAAGCGCTGAAAGCATCTAAGCGCCAAGCCTTTCCCAAGATAAGATCTCCCTATAGAACCCAGGTAGACCACCTGGTTGATAGGTCGCCGGTGTAAGCGTAGCGATACGTTGAGCCTAGCGATACTAATGTTCGATTGATCTGCAATTGGCTTCTTAGCCGTATCAAGTACGTCTAGGCCGATAGCATTACGGAATAGTAATTTTAATATGCGCAAACTGTTTATCTTTCCCTATGACGGCAGCTCGCCACCTGGCGAAAACCATCTCATGATCACCCATCAGAGAGCTGCCCGAGGATACATTCTGGTGATCATGGGCGCATGGAAACACTCGTTCCCTTCCCGAACACGATAGTTAAGCATGTAGCCGCCGATGGTAGTGCACCCCCGCTGGTGTGCGAGAGTAGGTCATCGCCAGGTTTACGGACCCCGGTCTCCGCAAGGAGATCGGGGTCCCCTCATTTACGCGGTTCGCCAGCCGGCTGGAGTATCCCTCCCGCCGGCTGGTTCGCTATGTCCATTCCCGCTGGCTACTAGGCCAGGCTCCGCCTTCCCCTCCCTTGGGTGGACGTGGGGAGGGGTATCCACTGTCAGGCTCGTCGAAAGTCTGCCGCCCAGCCGTGTGGTGCTCCAGGCCTTAGCTCCGACCTGCCAGCTCGCCCAGGGTCTGCTTAGAGGCTGCCGTCGCCATGAGACTGACCTCAATGAGAGCCAGTTCCTTGGCGGCGGGATCCGACGTAAGGTCTGGTTCGCCGGCCGTCCCAGCTGAATAGGTATCCACGACGGCCCAGAGTTCTCCTACGGTCATAGGCTCTAGCGGCCGTGCAGGCTTATGCCCGCCGGTCCGCGACTCGGCCGCGAGAAGATTGGCGTCGCGTAGCATCTGGAGGCAGCCTTCCGCCACGGTCGCAGGCACGCGCGCGCGCAGGGCGATGTCGTCGGCGGTGGGCCCGTCCTTGCCGGCCCGGTAGCGCCGCAAGGTCTCGGAGACGCACACGAAAGCGAGCGTGCGGCGCGCCCGATGGCTCAGCCCCTCCCATGCCTTGTGACGAGCGAGCGCATGGCGATTCTGGTAAGCATAGGCTACCTGTCCGCCAATCAGTACGAAGAGCCAGGTGAGGTAGGTGCCGAACATGAGTACCAGGACGATACTCAGCTCTCCGTAGAGGCTCTGGAATTGAGTGACCTTGCCGACGTAGAGCGCGGCGATGCGATGATTGATTGCGATGAGCAGGGCGATCGCGAGTCCGCCGACGAAGGCCGAACTCCATCGCACGCGCACGTTCGGCATCATCCGATTGAACGCCGCGAAGGCGAGCGTGAGCAGCGCAATCGAGACGAGGAGTGGCCCGCTGCCGCTAAAGAAATTGATCATGGTGCCCCCGCCCGGCACACGCTGCAGCCACGTGCTCAGCCAGGTGGTGCCCTCACCGATTGAAGTCGCGATAGAGGCGGCTGAAAGCATCGTCAGCGTCGTCGCGCCGACGAGGAAAAAGAGGACGAGGAAGAGTAGGTAGTTCGCGAAACGATCACGCCAGCTTCGTCCGAAACGCACGCCCCAGATACCGTTCAACGCATCCTCGACGCGGCTCAGCATGAGCACGGCGAAGCCGAGGATGAGCACCAATCCGATCACGCCGGCTTCGCCACTCGCCGCGTTGGCGAGCAACCGATCAACGAGTGCGTCGAGGTCTTTGTTAATCGCGCCCAGGGTCACGACCTGTCCAGCCTTGCCCGCCTGCGCAACGACCTGCGGCGCGATGTATTCGACGGCGGCGACAATCGCGCGCTTTGCCGGATTGTCCGCCTGCGCACCGGCGCGCGAGAGGATGAAGCCAGAAACGGTGAGCGCGAGCGCAAGGAGCGGCCCCAGCGACATGAGCGTATAATAGGTGAGCGCTGCGGACTGTTGCGGCAGGCGATTGTCGAAGACGCCGTACCAGGTCGTGGCGATCACGCGCCAGCCGGCCTTGAGGCCTCCACGCCAGCCGCGCTGCGCCAGCGCCTCCGGCGTCCAGCTGGCGGCGAAGAAGCCTGGGCTGCATTGTTCGCTCGCTGATTCAGCGGTGGGGCCCTTGTTCATAGGCCCAAAGTGGGGCAGGGGACCGCGCTCCGCAATCTCCGCCCTCGGTTGGCCCAGTGAACACCGTGAGCAACACCAACAAGTGACGTTTGCCGACCCGTCCCGCCCTTGATTTTATTGGGTGATTCACCCTAACCGTGCTGACCTATCAAATTTCCGTCAAAAAACCCGATTGTGAATAAAGTTTTTTACCTAAGTAGCGAAATGACAGTGTCTTGCGTAAAAACACTACATCTAGTGGTGAAATAAATTTGCAGCCCCTACATCTAGTAATTTACTCCCAGACATACCAATCACCTAGCGGCCCTTCCCGGTCACTAATTAACCCCTTTACCCCACTCTCCATCCATGGAAACCATCACCATCAAAGTAGGTCAAAAAACCTTCGTCCTCGATAAGACCAAAGCCGAGGAAGCCTTCGCCAACAAGCGCGTCATCAACGGTCGCGAGACCATGTTCTTCAACATCCTCCCGCTGAAGTATCAGTGGGCGTACGATCTCTACAAGACGATGAAGAACAACCATTGGGAGCCCGAGGATATCCCGATGCAGAAGGACTGCGAACAGTGGCGCGACCAGACCGGACAGATCAGCGAAATCGATCGCTGGATCGTTAAGATGGCCATCGGCTATTTCTCCGCTGCCGAAGGTATCGTCGGCGACAATATCATTCACGTCGTCCGCGAAGTCGTCACCGCCCCCGAGCTCAAGCTCGTCCTGGGCCGTCACGCGCACGAGGAGAACATCCACGCCGACTCGCTCGTCTACATGATCTCCTCGCTCGGCATCAACCCGCACGAGTGTGAGGCGATGTTCGAGGACATCCCGACGATCGCCAATAAGGCTGCCTTCGTCGTCAACAATTCCCGCGCGCTGCGCCGCAAGCTCGACCTCACCAAGCTCGAAGATAAGCAGGCCCTCGCCCACAATATCTTTCTGTTCGGTCAGTGCATGGAAGGCACGCAGTTCTACGGCCTCTTCGGCATGGTGCTCTCCCTCGCTCGCCAGAACAAGTTTCCGGGCATCGGCCAGATGTTCCGCTACACACTGCGCGACGAATCCAACCACATCGATCTCTTCCGCAACCTGCTCGCCGAGCTGGTGAAGGAGAACCCCGACGTCTGGACGCCTGCCTTCAAGGAAGAACTCCGCCAGCTCATGGCCACCGCCGTCACGCTCGAGAAGGAGTTCATCCGCGACTGCCTGCCGGTCAACGGCCTCGGCCTCTCCTCCAAGGAGTTCGAGCTGTACATCGACTTCATCGCCGACCGTCGCCTGCGTAACTGCGGCCTCGATCCGCTCGTTGCTGAGACGACCAATCCTTTCCCTTGGCTTTCCGAGATGATGGACCTCAAGAAGGAGCAAAACTTCTTCGAAGGCCGCGTCACCGAATACCAGAAGCAGGGCGCCCTCGGTACCGTCAACGACGACGAACTTTAATCGTCCCCTGGTCAAATTCAGGCGTTACCCCCTTGGCGCCTAGTTTGGCACGTTTCCTGTTCTTACTTAACCACTTTCCCTTCACCCAAAAACATGCGCCGGCCACCGCCGACGCAACCCTCCCTTCGTCTCTTCCTTTCCGCCGCCTACCCTTTTCCTCACCACTCTCTTCAAAATGAAATCCGAACTCCCTTTCTTCCGCGAAGATATCGCCCTCAAAAACGCCGTCCGCTCTCCGTCTGGCGCCAAGCCCCGCTTCAACTGGCGTGAATCGCTGCCCGCCGTCACCGGTGGAGTAGCCGCTGGCCTCGACGCCGCCCAAATCGCCGACATCGTTGGCGCCGCACTCACCGACCTCCTCGTCTCCCGCCAAGATCAGGACATCTTCACCGAGTCAAATCGCCAGTTCGTTGCCGCCGTCGCTAGCGACGTCGTCCGCGTGCTCTCCCAGTCCGGCGTCCAGGTCGGCGAAGGTCTGATCATGCAGGCCATTGAGGACGCCCTCGTGCGCTACAATCGTCATGACGTCGCCAAGAGCCTTCTCTTCTCCCGCGGCGGTCTCGAGTCCACCCCGGTTGAGACTCTGGCCGTCACGACCCGCCTCATGCGCCGCAACGGCCAGGTGGTGCCTTGGCTCCCCAATAAGATTACGCTCGCCGTACGCATGGCCTTCCTCTCGCTCGAGCAGGATCCTGCTCCGTGCGAACGCGTCACTTCCGCAGTCACCCGCCGCGTCGCCGATCTCGGTCAGACCATCATCGGGATCGAGGAGGTTCAGGATCTCGTCCAGGAAGAGCTGATGCGCCAGGGTCACTACAAGGTCGCCCAGAACTATATCCTCTATCGCGCCTACCGCGCCCGCCGCCGCGAGGAACTCGCCGCCCAGCCAGCCATCGTTGACGACCGTCAGGAGTCGATGATTCTCGTCAAGAACGCCGACGGCACCACCTACCTCTGGAACGGTGACGAACTGCGCAAGCGCATCGCCTTCGCCGCCGCCGGCCTCGAGCTCGTCCGCTCCCCTGAGCAAATTGAATCCGAACTCCGCCGTGGCCTCTTCAACGAGATCACCGAAGCTGACCTCCGCAAGACGATCGAGCTCAATGCCAAGAGTCTCGTCGAAGTCGACGCCGACTTCGCCAAGTTCGCCGCCCGCATCTGTCTCTCCTATATCTACGAAGAAGTCCTCGGCTGGAGCATCAGCCGCGACGGCGTCTCTCAGCTCAAGGAATTCCACCGCGCTCAGTTCGCCGCCTACATCGACCGCGGTATCGCAATCGGCCGCCTTTCGCCCGATCTCCGTAAATACAACCTCGCGAAGCTCGCCGACGCCCTCGACCCGATGGCGGACCTCGACTTCGAACTTCTCGGCGTGCAGACGATGTACGACCGCTACCTCATCATCGACAAGACGGTGAAGCCGGCCCGCCGCCTCGAGACGCCTCAGTTCTTCTGGATGCGCGTCGCGATGGGCCTCTTCCACCGCGAAGAGAAGAGCCGCGAGGATTGGGTCATCCGCCTCCACTCACTCTACAAGTCCCGCCGCTTCTGCAGCTCGACCCCGACGCTCTTCAACTCGGGTACGCTCCATAGTCAGCTCTCTTCCTGCTACCTCTACCAGGTCAACGACACGATTGAGTCCATCATGATCCGCGGCATCGCGGAAAATGCCTTCCTCTCCAAGTGGGCCGGCGGTCTCGGCGGCTCCTGGACTTCCGTCCGCGGTACGGGCTCCTACATCAAGGGCACCAACGGCGAATCCCAGGGCATCATCCCGTTCCTCAAGCTGCATAACGACCAGCTCGTCGCCGTCAACCAAGGCGGCAAGCGCCGCGGCTCCGGCTGCGCCTACCTCGAGACCTGGCACAACGACATCGAGGACTTCCTCGAGCTCCGCAAGAATACGGGCGACGACCGTCGCCGTACGCACGACATGAACACGGCGAACTGGATTCCCGACCTGTTCATGAAGCGCCTCAAGAATCGCCAGAACTGGACGCTCTTCCTCTCTAACGAGGCCCCAGACCTGCACGAGACCTTCGGGGCCGATTTCGAGAAGCGCTACGTCGCTTACGAGGCCCGCGCTAAGAAGGGCGAAATCTTCGGCAAGGAGATGCCTGCCATCGAGCTCTGGAAGAAGATGCTCGGTATGATCTTCGAGACCGGCCATCCGTGGATCACCTTTAAGGACCCCTGCAACGTCCGCTCCCCGCAGGATCACGTCGGCGTCATCCACTCCTCTAACCTCTGCACGGAAATCACGCTCAACACGAGCGCCGAGGAGACCGCCGTCTGCAATCTGGGGTCTGTCGTCCTCGACTCGCACCTCAAGGCCGATGGCAGCATCGACCATGCGATGCTCCGTGAGACCGTCACGGTCGCCGTCCGCGCTCTCGACAACGTCATCGATATCAATTTCTACCCGACCAAGGCCGCCGAGGTCTCCAATCTCCGCCACCGCCCGGTCGGCATGGGCGTGATGGGTCTCCAGGATTGCCTCTACCGCCGCGACATCTCCTTCGCCTCCGACGCCGCTGTCGAGTTCAACGACGAGATCATGGAAGCCGTGGCTTACTACGCTTACGAGACCTCTTCCGACCTCGCCGCCGAACGCGGCACCTACAGCACTTTCAAGGGCTCCAAGTGGGACCGCGGCCTCCTCCCGCAGGACACCGTCGACCTCCTCGAGCAGGAACGCGGCGAGCCGATCGAGGTCAAGCGTGGTGGTCTCATGGACTGGGCTCCGGTTCGCGCCAAGATTGCCAAGCACGGCATGCGCAACTCCAACGTGCTCGCCATCGCCCCGACCGCCACGATCTCCAACATCGTCGGCAGCTCGCCTTGCATCGAGCCGACCTACAAGAACCTCTTCGTGAAGAGCAACCTCTCCGGCGAGTTCACCGAACTCAACGGCTACCTGGTACGCGACCTCAAGAAGCTCGGTCTTTGGAGCCAGGAGATGATGCAGCAGGTCAAGTACTTCGACGGCGAACTCAAGGACATCCCGGAGATTCCACAGGTCATCAAGGACAAGTATCTCACCGCCTTCACGATCGAGAACAAGTGGCTCATCGATGCCGCCGCCCGCCGCCAGAAGTGGATCGACCAGGCCCAGTCGCTGAATCTCTTCCTCCCGACCCCGGACCTGAAGTTGCTCTCGCACATGTATCAGTACGCGTGGCGCACTGGACTCAAGACTACCTACTATCTCCGCACCCTCGGCGCCTCCAACATCGAGAAGGCCACGGTCGAGAAGGCTCCTACGCCCGCTAAGGTCGAGAAGCCGACTTTTACCGAAGCCGAGAAGATCGCCTGTTCCATCGAGGCCATGCGCAACGGCGGTGCCTGCGAGTCCTGCCAGTAAGACTGATCGGAGTATCGAGTTCCGAGTATAGAGTATCGGTGGTTTGAAAAGGGCGTCCGCAAGGACGCCCTTCTTGTTTGGGTAGGGGCGCGACAGGTAGGGCGGTCATTGCCATGCCCGCCGCCGCCACCTGCTTCCTTCCATACTCTATACTCGATACTCCATACTCCGTTCCCAATACTTCCCCCCATGTCCGATATCGCCACTTCCGCCGGCAAGGTCCGCGTGCTGTCTCGGGAGGAATCTTTCGCCGAGCTCGCTCGCCGTATCAACGACCTAGCCGCCCGCGGTCCGGCTTCCGTCGGCCTCAGCGGCGGCTCCACGCCCAAGGCCTTCTATGCCTGGGTGGTCCGCACCGGCGCCCTTACGGCCGAAGCCCTCGCCCGTATCGATTGGCACGTGAGCGACGAACGTTGCGTGCCGCTTGCGTCCGATGATTCCAATTTCGGCCACGCCGTCCGCGGCATGTTAGATGCGCTTGGCATACCTGCCGCTCGTCGCTTTCCCTGGCCAATCGAGCTCGCCCCGGTCGAAGCCGCTGCCGACTACGAGGCCACTTGGGCCCAGCGTTCGCCGGTCAAGGCCTTCGACCTCTGCGTCCTCGGGCTCGGCGACGATAGTCATATCGCCTCGCTCTGGCCGCAATGCCCGCTCATCGGTCAGCAGGGTGGCTCACGCTTCGTCGCCACCGAATGGCCGGGTCGCGGCTGGCGCCTGACCATCACCGAAGCGGGCCTAGCCCAGTGTGGTGCCATCATGGTGCTCGTCGGCGGCGCCGGCAAAGCCTCCGCTTTACGCGAAATCGCCTGCGGCGCTTACGAGCCGAAGCTTCACCCCGGCCAAGTCCTGCGCACAATCGCGGCACGCGTCACTTGGCTGGCTGATCGGGATGCGGCGGCTCGGCTGTGACTGGCGGCTCCGGCTTCAAGAGGGGTGCCATCGTGACGTCGGGAGCGGGGTCCGTGATCATGTCGCGACGAATCGGCCCTTTGGCGCCTTCTTCGGTCACGACGATGAGATACCTTCGATTAGCCCCAAGGATGAGCGTCGTGGAGCCCTCGGGCTTCCACTTGTCTGCTTCGGCGGAGAGGATGCGGTGGTTGACGATCCTTCGTTCGGCTGAGATGGACGGATGGGCCATCGATTCGCCGGGCGGTACTTCGACAAAAGCGGCATCGAGATAACAACGCAGCTTTCGGGAAGTCAGGTTCAGGAAGCCGACACTGCCTTTCGGCAGATGCTGCGTATCGGTAGGAATAAGCACGCGGCGGAAGTCTTTGCCGCTAGTCGGCATGATCAGCAGCAGGTGACGGCCGGACGCAGGCAGGCTGACCTCGCCGAGATTCACGGTGCCCTTGGGCTTTTCGCCGTTCAGGCTGGCCCGCGCGCCGTGGGGGAGGGCTTGCGCTGGCAGGAAATACGCGGGGGGCGCTTCCATCCGCAAGGTCTCCCCGGAGGGGTGTACCTTCAGGGTGACGAAATCGGGGACGGCGCCGATTTTGACCAGGTGGAGTTCGCAGCCCGCTTCACTGGCGGCCTTGAGCGCGCCCAGCGAGAGGAGTAGCGCGAGGGCATGACGTAAGGCTAAGCTCATGGTCTCAGCGGGTGGCGTTGGCGGTTTCTGGCGCGGCCTTTCCTTTGCCCTTCAGAGCAGGGGGCGGACTTTCCACCGCGGCAGGTCGGACCACCAAGTTGTCGATGATGATTGCGGTGTTGTAGCGTGCGTCCTCGCTCGCTCCTGGGGTTTCGATCGCGAAGATCAGGAAGCGCCCCGTGTTTCTGAAGATCATCGTGGTGGAGCGGAGTAGCTTCTGTTCACCATTCGCCTCAGCGGCGGCCATGAGGAAGCGGCATGCAGAAGTTTTTTCGAAGAGCTTGGGGTAGCGGGCGGTACCGCGGCTATTGGCAGTGAAGGTGGTCCCGTCGATAGAGACCGCAATCTTGGCGGTGGTGAAATTGACTAGTTGCACCGTTCCATAGGGAAAGGCTTCGGGGCTGAAGTCGAAGAGACGCGTCTGGGCGGTGCCGCGTTTCTCGTCCGGAAAAAGCAAGATGCCCAGGTCGGTGTCCTTTTCGCCCACAGGGATGGTGCAATAAGGCAGCCAATGCACGATTGACTTACCCGCCTTATCAACTTCTGCCGAGACGAACTTCTTGACCACCACGACATTAGGGTCGCCATGGTATTCAATCACTTGGCTCAGGGACATCACGTCAGGCGAGAAGGGAATCCGGTCCTTGTCCTGCTGTAGGGCGAGCTCCGGAAGTTCTTCCGGGGCGTTCCACCAGGAGAAGCGGAGCTTGCTGACATGCTGTGCCTTGGCGTTAGCACGTCCTTGGGCGGGACGCTGTTCGCGGGCCGCCGGTTTTTCCTTGGGCGCTGCGGGTTCGCGCGTCCCTTGGGCCTGGGCTAGGCCAAGCAGAAGGAAGCTCCCGCCAAGCACGGCGGGTAGAAGTCGGAGGAAGGACATGTCAGATTTCGTTCGCGGAGAGCCAGCGTAGCGAGGCCGGGCGAAAGCGTCGGCCAAGGATGCGGTTGAGTCGCTGCTCCTGGAGCAAGGCGGTCTTTTCTTGCGCGGTGGAAAGCGGGGGCGTCGGAGCCGGGGACCTTTCATACATCTCCGGCAGCACCTGATTGTCGTAAGATTCTTTATATTTGTCAGGGCTGGGGGCGGGTACTTTGTTGACGCGATAGGCAAGCTTGCGGCGGTTGGGTTCCACGTAGTCGGGGTATTTCTGGCCGACGGCCATTGCGATATACTCGGCGGTGCGTTGGACGACCACTTCGACCCAGGCTTTCCCGATGACGTTTCCTGCGTCGTCGAGGGCTTCTCCGTAGGCACGGACGACAAACGTGTCCGAGCGTGCGGTGAGGTTAGGCCCGATGGAGTTCAGGACGTCCATCTGCGTGACGATACCAGGTGCGCCGAGACCAGCGGTGACCTTGGACTCGTCGTTCTTGGGGCTCATCGCCCGAAGGGAAGGGAAACGCTTGCTATTCGGAATCTTCGGGTAGGCACTCGTTTCCTTCCACCAGTTCTTGGTGCTACCCGTGTAATAGGCGGCGCCGTACAACTTGCCGGATAGGTGTGTGTTGGGGTCGTTGGCTAGGATGTAGGGAGGCGCGGAGAAGGTGCCCTTATCCACGCCGCCAATCTGCGGATCGGAGGATGCCTCGATGGCATCGCCGTTGATCGTCTTTCCTCCGTAGGCGGCCTTGTCGATCGCGGCCTGTAGCGCTCCCTTGAGGCCGAAGTTGTCGTTATTGATCAGGCGACGGTTGATGAAGTCGGCCAGCGACATGAACGGTCCGCGGGTCCGGACCTCGTCGACGACGGCTCCGGCAAGGGCGTCGATCTGATTGTCATCCAGTTCGCGATAACTGGTCCATGGATCGCTTCCGGTCTTGTCCGGAGCAGTGCCGAAGGCGCGGGCGAACTTGGTCAGGGCCGTACCGGTCGCCTTGTTGGTGGCGTCGGGCAGGGCCTGTCCCTTCAGCCCTGCCAGCACGGCCTTCCAGGCCGCACGGGAGGTCGAGTTGACGTTGAAGCCGCCATCGTAGAGCGAATTACGCGCGAGGTATTTCGGGTGGGGGAATTCGCTTTCGGGCAGCTTGAGGGTGGACTGGTAGGCGTTGTTCGTCGTGTAGGACGCCTTGCCGTCCGGGATATAAACCATGCGCTTGTTGGCCAGGAGGCTCTTGCCCTCGTTCAGCGCCAGCTTGTAGGCGGCGAAGGATTTCGGGTCGGACAATCCGGCCGCGGTCATGGAGGCCTTCTGGGCGATCGCTACGCTGGAGTCAATCGGCAGGTCGGCGCCGGTGCCCGGCCAGTCCTTGCTGGTGCCGTCGAGGTGCGAGAATGAATTCGCCTGGAGATTCAGCCCGCTGAAGTAGAAGGCATCCCAGAGGGTGAAGTTGGCCGCAAACGCGTGGTCCGTGCGGACGTCGGTGCGATTGCGCAGCACCAGTGAGGCCATGTGCTTACCCACGTAGCCGAGCTCGGGGACTGGTCCTTTGACTTCGGACGCCAGGGAAGACTCGCTCGTGAAGAGGTCGCGCGGGCCAGGCCATTCGACGATGCGGGTTAGGTCGCCGATGCCAGGGTGGGCGAAGGAGGAGCCCACCGTGATGTCGGCGTCGGTGCTCTTTTCCGCGAAGGCGACCGTGCCAAGCTGCGAGAGCGAGAGGAGCGGCCGGCGGGGGATTGAGTAGAGGATGATGCTGCTCTTGCCGCCGCTGGCGTCGTCGATGCTGGCGCCCCAGAAGGCGCCCTTCTTATCGTTCGTCGTCGGTAGTTCGGCGTCGAGGAGCGAACCGAAGAGCACACGCTGGGTCTCGACCCAGCCGACCGGCGTATGGGCCTTGCCGTCGTAGCCGAAGAGCTGAGCCTGCTGCGCTCGGTCGCTGACGAAGTAGGGCGTCATGGGTGCATTACGCATCTCCTCCGGCGTCTTGAGGACGTAGTTATAACCGTAGGACTTCGAGTTGCTCGGCGAGGTGGTATTCATGCCGAAGCCGGTGGAGGCCATGCTGCTGGGATACCACTTGGTGGTATTCGCAGTCATGTCGGCGGCCCGACGGACGAAATCCAGCATCAGGACGGGTGATTTGGGCTCGTTCACATTTAGCGGCGTTTCCTTGGCGTTGAAAAGGGTGTCGGCCTTGTCGCCGGTGACCTCAATGCCTTTTCCGGCGGCGATGTTGAACTCAGGGTCCAATTGAATGCCGCCCGCTCCAGAACTTCCCTCGACACGGAAGTCAGGCGGCGGAGGAAACTTCCCAAATCCCTTGGTCCACTCTATGTCGGGTGCGGTGTAGAAGGAACTGTCGTTGTTGGTGTTGCTGTACATTGGCCAGCCGCCCGTCATCGCCTGGAAGTTAAGCAGCAGGCTTTCGTCCACGCAGTTGAATCCTTTGGCGGTCTGCGTCCCTTCGGCATATTTCTTGATGAGTCGGGTTGAACCGGCGGTTTCTGGAATGTAGGTGGAGGCGTTCTCGTCGGGTGTTCCGAACCATCGGCGGTGGGTGTTGAGCGTTGCGCCCCCATCGATGCTCTTCTTGCCGATGAGGTAGAAGTTCCAGCATTGGTTTCCGATCATGCCGGCCTTTCCGTTGCGTTTGAACGGAGCCACGTACTTGGCTAAATCAGTCACCGTGTAGGCCATGATGTCGTCCGGGGTGCCCAATAGGGTGTCGGGTCCTTTGTCGGTCGTGACAAGTTCCCCTTCGGCGCCGACGACGTAGCCGTTATAGCTAATCCAGCCGGAGTTGCGGGGCAAGATGCTGAGGGCCTGAGGCATGATTGAGTTTAAGCTGGAGGCGGTGCCATCCCAAGGCACTCCAGCGCCCGAAACCATCCCGTCATGAATCTTCCGCTGGGCCTGGACCAACTGCCAGAGGTCGTAGAGACGGCGGGCATACTCTTTATCATTGAGGCCGCCATTCGTCCACGTGACCGTCGGTAGGGGGCCGGAGCCATCGGGATCGTATTCGGCGTACAGTTTGCAGGTATCGAAATCCATCGTCCAAAGGACTCTTTCCGCGTTGCGTGCGCCCGATCCTTGGCGGGAGCGCACATTGTGGAAGGGTGTCATTCTGTAGAAGGCCCGACTCGCGAGGTTGAAGCCGATGTCTGCTGGGATGGAGACGTTCGTATTGCTGCTGCTGATGAGGCTGCCGGTCGAGGGAGAGGTGCCAACGACCTTAATCTCGCCTGGTTCGAGTCGGATCACATTGCCTCCCGAGGAAGTGGTGCCGCCCGAGCCGGCGACGATGCGGAAGGACATGGAGCGGTTATCATTTTCTCCGCCTCCCACCACGACGTCACCGATGTCGAGGGTTGCTGGTGCGGGATTCGACACAGTCCCCACCTTTTCTCCGGGTTTCGGAGGTACCGGATCCCAGTCGGCTTGCTTATACTGCCATTCTGTCGAGGTAACGCTGCCAAGTTTTACGCGGAAGAGGAAGCGGAAAGGGCTGCTGGCGCCGTTGGTCACCATCGCGAGCCCTTCGAACTCGAGGGCGACATCGTACGGATTGTGAATCACGACGATGGGATCGATGGTCATGCCGATGTCATCGCCTTGGCGGACTCCCGAGTAGATGGTCGAGAAGCGCAGGATGGTCGGCGCGAGTACCGGGCTGGTCGGCCAAGTGCGTGTCGATGACGTCGGCGGAGTCGAGAAGGCCGAGTCGGCGAGACCGGAGGGCTTGCCCAATCCGGCTGCGGTGTAGGTGGTGAATTTGGATTTCACGGCTCCGGAACCCGAAGAATTGCTGGTCGTGGTGTATTTGTATGAAGTCGAGAAAGGGTCGCGGTAACGACGTTGGGCGAGGAAATCAGGACCTACGCCACCGTCGGCCAGATTGTTACGGTAATGGTAGTTCTTGGTCGCGCCGCCGCCGCTGAAGAAATCGTCCGGCTTGGGATTCGTTGGGGCGAAGTAGTCCTCGCCGATGGGTGGTTCGAGCATGCGCTCAGGGTAATCGCGTAGGCCAGTGGCGTAGGTGAGCGGTTCGACTCCGCGGGCGATGTAGCCGAGGGAATCGGCTGGCGCTCCTTGGTCGCGCAGCGCCCCGGAGGTCGCGGCGGACGCTTCGATTTCCCTCTTATACATGCGGTAGTGGTTGCGATAAAGGTCCCACGTCGGGCCGCGGATAATGCGTGCGGTCCAGTTGTCCGGATGGTTCGCCGCGCCGGTGATCGTCGGCCAAGTAAATACGTCGCTCGGGGCGCTCGCGGCCCCACTCTGGACGTTGGCGTCGATACGGGTCTGGTTGAAGAATTTCGACGACAGCGGGACTTCGTAGGCGAAGCCGAGGCGCTCGGGGGTTTCGGTGCCGTTGCGTGTCTTGACCAGGCTGATCGTGCTGTTGATGCCGGAGAGGCTGCTCAAGTAGCGTGGTGCCCATTCCGGCGAGCGCGGCGAGGCCTTGAGGATTTCCGTCGCACTGCCGATCTTGTCCATCAGGTTGGGTCGGTTGTAGTCCAAATCGGAGGCCATGCCGGCCACCGTAGTCGCATTGGGGGCTCCGTGGAAGAAGGCCGGACGGCGATCTCCCGCGTCCGTGGTGATGGTCGTTTCTTTCTGGCCGGGGTAGACTTCCAGCGTGCGGAACACGGAGTAGGGTAGCTCGAAGGCCGTCGAGAGGTCGGTCTTCATGCCGCCGTTAAGGGTGTCGCTGAGCACCGAGTAGGACCACGGCGTGATTTCATGCCAGAGCAGGCGGTTCGCCGAGGTGAGGGCATCGCCGTAGCCGACTCCGCCCACCTTGTTGGCCCAGGAGTTAATGTCGCTGCGGCTGCGGGCCCTTGGTAGGCCGAGGTCCTTCCAGGAGGCGCCGGATTTAGCTATAGTATCGACTACGTCCAAGTTGCGGAGGCTGAGGTAATTGGTGTCGAAGTTGGCGGGCATCAGGGCCGCGACCGTGGCATTCAGCGAAGGCGTCACGGATTCATACGAGCTGCGTTGGGCGGCGGAGCCAGCGAAGCCCTTATCCCAATCCGTCAGCCCGGGGAGGGACGTGCCGTCCGCTTTCGTGGCATAGACATCGGGCAGGTTGACCTTGGCCTTGATGCCTTCGTCGCCAATCCAGTAGGCGAAGCGACCGTTGGCACCTAGATTGCCCCCGCTGGACAAGGAAGGGCCCGGCATCGGCATCATTGGCAGATCGATGGCGCCGTAGAATTGCTGAAGACGTGCGTCTATCGCCGTCGAAGGCCACTGGATGCTACCCGAAGAGGGCTGTCCTTTCACGGCGGAGGATCCGCCGACCAGTCGGACGATGTCTCCGGCCAAGCTCGTGCCGAGGGCGTTGATGAGTTTCTGGCCGTCGCTGCTCAAGAGCCCTTTGACCTTACCGTCCGAGGCGAAGTTTCCGCTGGTGGGCATGTAGTAGTTAAGCGCGCTCTTATCGACCAACTCGGCATTGGTGGAGTCGACGAGCGTCGGCGAGGTCAGCCAGCCGAGGAAGAGGCGCGACTCGTGCGGGTCGGCCACGTCCCATTCGCGCGGCTTGGTGCTATCAGCGCCACCCGTGGACCAGACCCCGGTCCAATAGCGTTTCTGGTGGGCCACGCTTGGCGGCTTGTTCGGGTTGGTGGCGACCGACGGAGCGGTGTCGCCCGAAGGGGCCGCGACATCGGCGGCGAACATGTCAGCCCGCATCGTGACGCGCTGGTCGGCTCCGACCGTCTGCTGGAGGTGTCCGATGGCGATCCGCGCGGAAGCCAAGGCATTAAGCTTTGCGCGCAGGTGGCCGGAGTGGCTCTGGGCGAGGCGGCTCTCGACCTGCAGGAACGAGGCCAGGACAATCACCATCATCACCATGGCGGCCATGATGGTAAGCGACAGAACAAGGGAGAAACCTGAGC